>ENA-OUQC01000877-OUQC01000877.1-human-gut-metagenome-genome-assembly--contig:-NODE-877-length-18419-cov-4.039915_pt1 | contig 18419 bp, 16 predicted proteins | sample MGYA00237942_ERZ548815 | MGnify/ENA primary metagenome ERZ548815 (study PRJEB26490, sample SAMN05194722) | human gut metagenome | biome: terrestrial biome; feature: human-associated habitat; material... | reverse complement strand
ACAGGCCGCGGTAGACCTCCTCGAAGATCTTCTCCGGCCGCCTGGCGTTCGCGTCGGAGAGCGTGCTGCGTTTCGGGACTTTGCCGATGCCTACATGGTGCAGCTTGCGCACCTCGGCGGTCATGGAGGCCTCTATCTCCCGCAGTGAGTCGAACCGCATGATTACGGCATAGAGCATCGTAAGCAGGTGCGTGAAGCCGTCAAAGCTCTTGACGTACCTCTCCCCGCCGTGCTTGCGGCTGATTTCTACTGTTTTTTCGCGGTCAATCGATTTTACAAGCTGTCCGTATACCGGCTGTCCGTAGAAATTGCTGCTTTTGCCCATGGTTATTCTTTTATTGTTTGGCGACACAAAAATAACCGGTTAGGGCTGATTCCTCCAAATGGAATCAGCCCTTTTTTCTCGCCAACTCTCCGAAAAGTTTAGCGGACACCAATAAAAAAGAAGTTCATTCCAGGCAGAAGTTCTGTGTTAGACATGAATGCGGCGAGATAACGTAAAATAATCAGGGCGCACCAAAAGAGGTACGCCCCGATTATATTTGACAGTCAATAAGTTGATTATCGCTGGAGTTTGAAGGTCACAGGGAGTGTGAAGTAGCTTCGCACAGCCTGGCCGTTGTTCTTGCCCGGCTGCCATTTCGGCATTCTCTTCACTACACGGATAGCCTCCTGGTCGAGATCCTTGTCCACACCCTTGGCGATTGTCACCTGCTCGATAGAGCCGTCTTTGTTGACAACGAAACGCACAGTCACACGACCCTGAATGTCGTTCTGCTGTGCACGCTCCGGATAGCGGAGGTTCTTCTGTAACCATGAGTACATAGCCGATTCACCGCCAGGGAAGGATGCACGCTGCTCTACAGCGGTGAAAATCTTCTCTGGCTCGTGCTTTTCAATCACCTTAGGCTCGGGTTCCGGTTCTTTCACCTTTACCTGCTCTTGAACGGCTTTGAATTTGTCGGCATCGTCGCTACCCTCCTGGTTAACTACGCCACGGGCAGTGTCGTCCTGCTTCTGTTCATCCTGGGTCATCACCTCGTTCTTCACCTTGTCGGCATCGACGATGGCAATCTGAGTCACCTGCACAGTAGCAAGCACCTCTTCCTTGACCTCGGGAATTTCCTGTTCAAACTTCTGCTCCTCGGGCTGTTCTTCCTCTTGCACCTCTTCCTGCTGCTGGAGCTGTGCCTGCATCATGGCTTCGGCTCTTGCCTTGGCCTCTTCTGCCGCACGCTCTGCCTGCCAGTTGTTGTAGATTGAGAGACCCCAAACTATGATAGCAACAACGATAAGGCCAATGAGAGTAAACAGGGCTGCGAGGTTGTGACGCTTGTCGCTCTTGCGACGCATCTGATAGGCACCAAACTCTTTGTTCTTGCCCTCGAATATCATGTCGTCCCATGCGCGGGAAGTCAGATCTATATTTGCCATAATATACTTCTTTTATAGGGTTAATAAATCCAACATCACTTGTGGTGACGGTTCTGATAATCGATTAGCATCACAGAGTCGGTCTTGGTCATGTTGTCAATCTGATATTTTGCAATCTGATTGATCTGCATCTCATCGAGCACCTCGACAAGCGAGCCGTAGGAAGCCTGGGGAGTGGACTTGATGATGATGACCGGTTTCTTCAGCTTATCGTCACGACGAACCTTGGCTGCAAGTTCCTCATATTTGGCACTTGCTTTCTCGCGACCTTCTTTAGTCTCGAGGTCGCCGAATTTGCCGTCACGGTACTGCTGCTTGAGTTCGTTGATCTGCTTAAGCACTTCCTTGTTGCGCTGCTGGATGATTTCGCGTATGCCGCGAGCCTTTCCGTCCTTGTCAGCGAGGAACTCTGATTTCTGAAGGTTGTTGTTGGCCGCAAGGCCTTCGGAGGAGTTGAGATCCGCGCCGTTGCCCGGTTGACCGAAGTAGTAGTACACTTCATTCACAACCTTGCCATTCACAGAATCAACGTCAAACGAACCCGGTTTGCGTTTCGCGTCGAGGATGATTGTCACAGCATCGTCTTCAGAAGCCTGAGACATATTGTCAACATTGTCAACCTTCTCATTGGAGGGTAGCGCAATGTTGAGAGTCTGTGACTTGATCATAGTAGTACAGAGCATGAAGAATGTTATAAGCAACATGTTCATGTCAACCATAGGCGTAAAGTCGACGCGGATGGTCATTTTCTTCTGGTGGGACTTGCCTTTGCCACCACCGTTGTTTTGCTGAACTTCTGCCATATTATTCTTCTGCCCCCTTCAGTGCTGTAAGTAAGGTAAACTTATTCATGTGGATGGTCTGGAGATTATCCATAACCATGTGTATAATCTCAAAAGAGGTATTCTGGTCAGCCTTAATGGCGACACCGGTACCGCTCTTGATAGCGTCCGTGAGGTTGCTGTTGTCAGACTGGCGCATGGCCTTCATCCACAGCTGAAATTCGTTGGGATGAGATTCATCCTCATTCCAAGCGATAGGGATACCAGTGACGTGGTTGGGATTTTCATCCTTTCCCATCAGCCAGTTGTCCATTTTAGTCTGTCCTTCGGGTTGGTCAGCGAGACTGAGGAATTCTCCCATCTGCGCCAAAGGAACGCCGAAAGAGCCGAGTTTGCTGAACGTGAGCTTCTGCTGATCGTTAAAGCTGATCTTGTTCTTATGCTGATCGTTGTACAGTTCGGTTACTTTGTCCAACAGAGCGATACGCATCTTGTCATTTGAATATGCCTGGGACGTATCGTTGTTCATAGTAAGCCAAACCTTGCCTTGCGGGCTAACCAACACCTGTACGAAGTTGGTTTCCTGCACTTTTTCCTCGGAGATAGATGCTGGCGTGATGACAGTGGCAGGCTCCTTGGAGAGGAAGGTAGATGTCAACATGAAGAAGGTAAGCAAAAGCACAGTCACGTCACTCATCGCCGTCATGTCGATGAATGTACTCTTTCTTGCTATTTTTACTCTTCCCATATTAGCTATAAACTTAATTCGGTTTGATTAACTTAGGATATTCTTGTCGTCCTGTGCGGATGATCAGTGAGTAGCTGAGAATGTAGCCACGATAGAGAAACCGATTTCGTCGATAGCGTAGGTCAGGTTGTCGATCTTGTTTGTGTAGAAGTTGTAGGAGATAACAGCGAAAGCACCAGTTGCGATACCAAACGCGGTGTTGACAAGTGCCTCGGAGATACCGGTAGACAGCTCGGTAGAGTCAGGAGAACCTGAGTTTGCAAGAGCCTGGAATGATTTGATCATACCAAGCACAGTACCGAGAAGACCGACGAGAGTACCGAGAGTGGTTAGAGTAGCCACGATGGGAAGGTTCTGTGAGAGTGAAGGCATCTCGAGAGCGGTAGCCTCTTCAACCTCATTGCGGAGGGTAGTAAGCTTCTGCTCCTTGCTGAGAGTCTCGTTCTTGTCGAGTTCTTTGTACTTCACGAGAGTGCTGTAAACGACAGCAGCGACAGAACCTTTCTGCTTCTTGCAGCGATCCATAGCCTTGTCGATCTGACCTGCAGCGAGGTCAGCCTTGATGCCTGCAACGAACTTGGTAGTATTGCCCTTGCCAAAAGCGGAGCTGATGGCGATCCAACGCTCAACAGAAAGGACGATAACTGTGAGGAGCAGGGTCATCAGGATAGGCACGATGAAACCACCCTTGTAGACAGTACCGAGCAGGTTGAGGGGATGTCCGTTTGCGGGGTCGTTGCCCTCGAAGTTGCCCTCTGCACCCATCACAAAGAGAAAGATGCACAGACCAACAACGAAGCAGGCAATGATCACGAGGAATGCATTGCGAATGCCGCGAACATTGCTGATGTTGTCATTGTTTTTCTTTGCCGCAGGTTTCGCTGCAGCGGGCTTGGTAGCCTGAGGCTTAGGAGTTTGAGCTTCCATAACTTAAATTAGTTTGTTATTGATATTATGTTTTTGTCTATGTCGTTTGCGGCGAAACGCGACATCAGGATGCCTTGGCTGGCTGCCTGTGCCGTGGGTACTCCGCGAAGTTGTCGATTTGAGTTAAAGTCATAATCCGATTCAAAGCGGCATCCGAGGGGAAGCGGCATGCGTCTCCGCTCAATTCACCCTTAGACATTGCAAAGTTAGTATTATTTCCAATTAATCCAACGAATTGGGACGTAAAATATTTGTGAAATCTTTCGCACGGCCTTTCACGCAACGCGACCGCGTACGATTTCTTGCATGCAATAATATGTTGTGCAGCATAAATCGCGGCAAAATGCACAAGCCCGGCACGTCCCATGATGGAGAGCCGGACTTGATGATATGTTTTTGCGGGATTGCCCAAAATCAGATTATCCTTTGGTGAAACTTTTTCAACCCTTGATTGCGGTTATGCCAGGGAGCGCCTTACCCTCGATGGCCTCGAGGAGTGCGCCCCCGCCTGTTGAAACGTATGACACGCGGTCGGCAAGGCCGAACTTGTTGATACAAGCCACGGAGTCGCCTCCGCCTACAAGAGAGAACGCGCCGTTGTCAGTAGCCTCAACGATTGCATCGGCAATAGCACGCGAGCCGGCAGCAAAGTTGTCAAACTCGAACACGCCGGCAGGGCCGTTCCAGAGTATGGTCTTGGCCGGGAGGATAGCTTCGCGGTATGCGCGTCTGGTTTCCGGACCAACGTCGAGGCCCATCCAACCGTCGGGTATGTTTTTGGAGGGGCAAACCTGTGTGTTGGCATCATTGCTGAACTTGTCAGCAACAATGCTGTCCGTCCCGAGAACGAGGTTAACGCCTTTGGCTTTTGCTTTCGCCATGATGTCGAGCGCAAGGTCGAGCTTGTCGTCCTCACACAGTGAGCTGCCGATGCTGCCGCCCATGGCCTTGGCGAATGTATAGACCATGCCGCCGCACAGGATAAGGTTGTCTACCTTGTCCATAAGGTTCTCGATAATGCCAATCTTGGTCGAGACCTTGGAGCCGCCCATAATGGCAGTGAATGGGCGTTTGATGTCCTTGAGTATGTTGTCAACGGCAGTTACTTCCTTTTCCATAAGGAAACCGAGCATCTTATGGCCAGCGTCGAAATAGTCGGCAATGACGGCAGTCGATGCATGCTTGCGGTGGGCAGTGCCGAATGCGTCATTTACATAAACGTCGGCATAGCTTGCCAGCTTCTTGGCAAAGTCCTTCTGCCGCTGTTTCATTTCCTGCTTTGCCTCGTCATATTTTGGGTCAGCCTTGTCTATGCCTACGGGCTTGCCCTCCTCCTCAGCATGGAAGCGGAGGTTTTCTAGCATCAGCACCTCGCCGGGGGCAAGCGCTGCGGCTGCTTCGGAAGCGTCTGCTGCATCAGGAGCGAATTTCACGTCGCGGCCAAGCTCCTTGGCTACGGCATCCTTGATCTGGACGAGTGAAAGCTTCGGGTTAACCTTGCCTTTAGGCTTGCCCATGTGTGACATGATGATGAGGCTTCCCCCGTCGTCCAGAATCTTTTTCAGCGTGGGAAGTGCACCGCGAATACGGGTGTCGTCAGTGATGTTTCCATTGTCATCGAGAGGAACGTTGAAATCCACCCGGACAATGACCTTTTTACCTGAGAAATTAAAACTATCAATCTTTGCCATTGTGATATGTAGTTAGATTATCAATTATTGGCTGGGTGCAAAGGTACAAAAAATATAGGACATACACGCCCTCCCGACACAATTCAACGCTCGGTTTTGGCGCAAGTCCCGCAAATAGAGTAATTTTGTACGTTAAAAACAAAGACCGGACCGAATGACCAACGACACACACATTATAAATAAAGAAACTCTCATCTCTCTTACCGAGGACTGGGCTGGCGGCAAGGCGGCAGAACCAGTCAGGCTGCCTGGCTCGGGTTCAGACCGCATATATTACCGGCTGACAACCGAGGATCGGCGTACCGCCATAGGCGTAATCGGCAACAACGTGGCTGAAAACCGCTCGTTCATCTCGCTGGCTCGCTATTTTGCCGACGAAGGGATTGCCATGCCGCATATATATGGGGTGGCAGAGGGCGGAGGAGCATACCTGCAAGAGGATTTGGGCGACACGTCGCTGTTCTCGCTGATAGGGACACAGGATGCACCTGGACTTGTAGCAGAGTGCATGAAGTCGCTCGCGCACATGCAGACACTGCCTGTAGCCGAATGGCAAGACTGCTGCTTCTGCGGGCCGTTTGACCGCCGTCAGGCGATGTGGGATTTGAACTATTTCAAGTATGAGTATCTGAAGCCCTCAGGTGCAGTGTTTGATGAGGACAGGCTTGAAGATGACTTTGAGACATTGGCGGCGGCATTGGTATCATACCCCAAAAGCCTCGAGGGTTTCATGTACCGCGACTGCCAGAGCCGCAATGTGATGGTGCGTGACGGCAAGCCGTATTGGATAGATTTTCAGGGAGGACGTGTCGGGCCGTGCGTGTACGACGCTGTGTCGTTTCTGTGGCAAGCCAAGGCCGGGTTCAACAGCGAATTTCGCCGCCGTATGCTGTCTGTATACGCAGCAGAGTTTGCAGCATTGCGCGGCATAGCTGACCGTAAAGTTCTTGAGGCCGTTCCCGTTTTCGTCCTGTTCCGCACATTGCAGGTTCTCGGGGCATACGGTTTCCGAGGGCTTGTACAGCACCGTGCACACTTCGTAGAGAGCATCCCTGGCGCACTCGCCAATTTGCGGGAGCTGATTGCCAGCGGAGCTGTTGACGCTTATCCCGAACTGAAACGAGTATGCGAAATCCTCGTCAACGACAACCGGTTTGTGCGCGACAGCGGCAGGGCTGGGTTAACGGTCGAGGTGTTCAGTTTCTCGTACAAGCGCGGCTACCCGGCAGACTACAGCGGCAACGGCGGCGGTTTCATGTTTGACTGCCGCGCCCTGCACAACCCGGGGCGGTATGACGAGTACAAGCCGCTAACAGGGCTTGACAAGCCAGTCCGTGACTTCCTGGAGGAACACGGCGAGATACAGCCGTTCCTTGCTTCGGCATGGGAGCTTACAGATGCCGCTGTGGAGTGCTACCGCCGACGCGGGTTCACGTCATTGCAAATAGGGTACGGCTGTACAGGAGGCCGTCACCGCTCTGTGTACAGCGCAGATGCTACCGCCCGGCATATCGCAGCCAAATACCCGGACGTGAGAGTAATCGTCAACCATCGAGAACAAGAGATACGCGAAGAGGTGAAAGCATGAAAGCACTTATATTTGCAGCCGGACTCGGCACACGACTCAAACCATGGACACTCGAACACCCCAAGGCTCTCGTTCCCGTAGCCGGCAAGCCTATGCTTGGACGTGTGATCTGCAGTCTGCGAGAGCAGGGATTTGACGACATAGTGGTCAACGTGCATCACTTTGCCGACCAGATAAAAGAGTATTTGGCGCAGCACGATTTCGGCGTGCGCATACGCATCAGCGACGAGAGCGACTTGCTGCTCGACACGGGCGGGGGACTGCTGCGAGCGGCTGACCTGTTGTTTGCGGAGAATGATGACCCCGTGCTGGTGCATAACGTTGACATACTAAGCAATGCAGACTTGCGATGGCTCATGGAGCAGCATATCGCGTCAAAGGCAGAGGCGACACTGCTTGTCAGTGACCGCAAATCATCGCGCAGGCTGGTCACAGACACAGGCAGACGGCTGTGCGGCTGGCATAACGTGTCGACCGATGAGTACCGCCCGACAGGGTTCTCCCCTACCTCACAGATGGCGGAAGTCGCTTTCAGCGGCATACACATCGTGTCTGCACAGATGATCCGTAGAATGATAGAATCTGGCTATTGCGGCGTTTTCCCGATTATGGACTTCTACCTGAACGAATGTCGCAATGCGCGGTTCGTATGCTGCAAGTCAGATGACCTAAACCTGATAGACATAGGCAAGCCGGAAACACTCCGCCTTGCCAATGACCTGCTCGCCAGCCGCTGAAGAACCTGTGGTTTTAGCAGGTAAGTTTTCTCTTGTCATAGGGGATATGAACTTGCTCTGGTTGTGCTTTGAATTTGTCTTGGTTGTTATCGTGAATTTGTTCTGGTGATATATATCGTGTAGTCTTTGTCTCTGTTTTACAAGTGCAAAATTAGCGTGCATTTCATACTCTGCCAAGCGATTTTGCCGACATTGTATGAAATGCACGCTGGATGTATGAAATGACGATTTTCGGGGTTAACGCCACACTATGTAGTTGACGTTTTCGTAGGGGCTTTCTCTTTTCCCCAGTGTCACGGTTTCACCTTCGGCGGTGCGGTACGCCACGTATGATTCTCCGCCAACGATACGTATTGCATTGTCAACGCCCAACTTTATCAGTGCTTCTGAGAACTCGTCAAAAGAAAGGTTGTCTGACGATATTACTATGGCCATTTCATTGTCTATCTGAGCCAACGCCTTGTGAGCAGCCTTGGCATACTGGGCGTTCTCAACCACTTGACCGTCTACGACGAGCGGGAACTGGCGGAAGAAGTAGCCCTCGGTCTCCGTGGCGGTCTCGAGCAGCGGCGTGGCATCGGCAACGCCAATGGTCATCTGTCCGTTGATAATTGCGCAATACCCTCCCTTTGACTTGCCTCGGCTAATGAGATTCCCTTTCAGCACGAATGCTCCGAGTATCTGGCCGTTGTCAGCACGCACGTCAGCAGCATGGGTGATGAGGACAGCGGAGGCAGCTTCGTCCAGCGTGTTTTTGCCGACAGCCAATGTTGGCACGGCATTGTGCGGATACAGGATTTTGAACGACCAGTCGCCGACCTTTTTGTCAACCACGCTTACATATCCGTTTTTGCTGGCGGGAGCATTGCGAGCAGTCGGTGATTCTGCCAAAGCATCACCTGTTTCGCTAACGCTTGCGAACTTGTCCGCATGAGCCTGTTGCGGTGACGGCATAATATAAGTGCATAGCCTGACCACTCCGAGGCACACCAAAATTATCACTATCGGCCAAATGAATCGTCGCCAGCGACGTTTGGGTGACACAACATCCTCGTCAAATGACTGTTGGGGTATGACCTTAGAGCGCCGTATCGGTCCAGACGGCATGTCCCTGTAATAGCACACCTCTTCGTCTTCGCCAGTTTGGGACGATTTGTCCTCATCTTCCTCCTCATCATCAAGCATCCCGAGAGGCGGCTGGCTGTCACGCAATGGACGGCGGTTGTTTTCAGGCCGGATTATGCGTATCTCGTCATCATTGATGTCATTGTCATTATGGCTCATATAATGGTTCCCTCCTCTTCTAACATCTCTTTCAGAAGCCGCAGTGCCTCCCTGGATGCCGACAATTCATGCCGGAACGACCTGGAATCGGACATCACAAGCTTCTTTTGAGCAGTGTGGATGTATGAAATGAAATTACAGTTTATGATAAGGCTCTTGCCTATGCGCACGAATGAACACCTGTTGTTGTCAGTCATGCTGCTGAGCCGCGCCTCTACATCACCAAGTTTCTTGGTGAGCAGATATTCGTCGCCGCCGGCCGTCTTGACCAGCGAATAGTTGCCCTGCGCGGTGATGTATACCACCGCGTCTGCCGGCACCTTGACAAGCTCGACCGATGTCGAGAACATCAACTGCTTGCTCACAGTATCTGCTTGTTAAGGGGTGAATTACCGGTGAGACTTGTCGGGTTTGAAGTCCTCGACGTATGCCGTGCCGTCAGTGACAGTCACTTTGAAGCGAGTCGAGCCGGCGTTGCCCATGTCGGAATATTTGACAGTGTACCAGCCGTCGCCATCAAACGAAATCGACTTGACCTTTGAGTTGTCAGACAATCCGTCCTGGCTTGCTGTGCGGAAAAGCCATACGGCATAGCCTCCGCCTTCAAACTCGTATGCGGCACGCAGCCGCTTGACGATGCTTCCAGCAAAATGAGACTTTACTTTCGAGAAATCGCGAGTGCCGAACACATAGTCGCGGTACAGCTTGTCCAGGAAATCCTCAGCCACCTTTCGATCAGCGGCTTCATCATTTGCCTCCGCTATTGCGCTGGTATCGGCAACTGCGGCGGCGGTGTCATTTGCAGCTGTGCTTGTTACCGTATCAGCTACTTTGTCGCTGGCTGTCTGCTTGTTGCCGCATGACGGCAGCATAGTGAGCGAAACAGCCGCTATGGCCAAAGCCAACACGCTTTTCATGTTGATATTCATGGTGTATGTATGGTGTCTTGGTTCATTGTCGGTGGCAAATTTAGGCATAATCGCGCTAATATGCAACTCCCGGCGAAAGTCGTGAATGTTTGACGCATAGTTAATACGATTTTTTGCCCCGGGAAGAGGGTCTCAGTCATTATATTTTATTACTTTTGCCGAGAATAATTCGTATGACATAAACTGTTTTCAAACCGAATATCGTATGGATATAAGACGATTAATGTTTTCAGCGATGATAGTCGGCAGCGGAGTTGCCGCCGGCTTTGCGCAGGACACGCCTTTGTGGCTGCGCAACGTAGCTGTCAGCCCTGACGGCACTACCATCGCTTTCACCTATAAGGGTGACATCTACACTGTTCCGTTTTCCGGCGGCGCTGCCACGCGCATCACGACAAGCCCGGCTTACGACTCCTCGCCTGTATGGAGTCCCGACAGCAGGCGTATCGCATTCAGCAGTGACCGCGAGGGGACGGACGATGTTTTCATAGTCGATGCCAAGGGCGGCGTACCTGTGCGCCTGACAACCTCCAACGCCAGCGCTGAAACCCCTAAGGCGTTTATTGACGACACTCACATCCTCTACGGCACATCGATAATGCCGTCGCAAAAGGCTGCACACGGTGCTTACCGGTCGCAGATGTATGTAGTCGCCGACACTGCCGGCTCTCGCCCCAAACTGTATCTGTCTATGCCGATGGCAATGGTTGACATTGACCGCGCTACGGGCAAGATCATCTACCAGAACCGCAAGGGGTATGAGGACGTGCTGCGCAAGCACGAGCGTTCATCTGGCACTCCTGACGTATGGATGTATGATACCAATGGACAGCAGTTCAACCAGCTGACCACGTTCAACGGCTCTTGCCAGAACCCGATTTGGGCTGGCGGCGTCACTTCGTTCTATTACCTGAATGACAGCGACGGCAACAACAATGTATACCTGCGCAACATCGACGGCTCGGAGCGCAAGCTTACAGAATTCAAGAATCACCCGGTGCGCAGCCTTTCCGCTGACAACAGCGGCCGCCTCCTCGCCTTCAGCCAGGACGGCTGCATCTACACCATGCGCGTGGCCGCTGACGGCTCTGTGGAACGCACACCTGAGAAACTTGCGGTGTCAATCGTAGCCGACAACTATGACCCGGACATGGTGAAGACATACGCATCATCAGGCGCGACCACCATGGCTGTCAGCCCCGACGGCTCGCAGGTGGCATTTGTGCTGCGCGGCGACATATACGTCACCTCAACCAAGTACAAGACCACACGCCGCATCACCGACACTGCAGGACAGGAACGCCGCGTGTCGTTCTCGCCAGACGGCAAGCAACTTGTTTATGACAGCGAACGCGACGGGCTTTGGCGCATCTATACAGCCTCTATGGAACCGGCTGACACGCTCAACGGCTTCCCCTACGCTTCACGCATCATTGAGAAAATGGTCTACGAGTCACCGGCAAAGAAAGCATCGCAGCAGCCGGTATTCAGCCCCGACGGCAAAAAAATCGCGTTCCTCGAAGACCGTACCGCCCTGAAAGTGCTTGACATAGCTTCGGGCAAGGCTATCACAGTACTCGACCCGAAATTCAACTACTCATACACCGACGGCGACATACCTTTTGAGTGGAGTCCTGACAGCAAGTACCTGCTGATAACATACATCGGCATAGGCGGTTGGAACAACACCGACATTGCAATGGTAGCAGCCGACGGCAAGACAGAGCCTGTTGACCTCACCGTAAGCGGCTATTCCGACGCCGCTCCGCGCTGGGCTGCCGGCGGCGGTGGCATCACCTACCTCTCGGGCAAATACGGATACCGCAGCCACGGCTCTTGGGGCGAGCAGTATGACGTTCTGCTCATGATGCTCGATGCCGAGAAGTGGGACGAGTTCCGCATGACAGAGGAGGAGGTTGCCCTTGCCGAGAAGGAAGAAAAGGCCGAAGCTGACAAAGACAGCAAGGACAAAAAGGATAAGAAAGACAAGAAAGGGAAAAAGGACAAGGAGGATGCTGCAAAGAAGAAGGGCATCACCATGGATCTCGACAACCGCCTTTACCGCATTTCGCGCCTTACTCCCGTATCCGGGTTTATCGGCGACTATTGCCTCAGCCCCAAAGCTGACAAGATTTACTACACGATGCGCGGTTCTGACGGCAAGTATGACCTGATGAAGACCGACCTGCGCAAGAAGGAGACAAGCCGTCTGCTCGCTGACGTGAACGGCGGATTTGAAATGGATGCCAAAGGCGAAAACCTCTACGTCATTTCTGGCAGCGGCATGAAGGTCATCACCCTCGGAGAAGGGACACCGACTGTCAAGCCTATCGAGTTTGAAGCCGACTATACTCGCGTCCCCTCCGCAGAGCGTGCATACATATATGACCACGTAATCAGCCAGGTACGCGACAAATTCTATGATGTCAACCTCCATGGAGTGGACTGGGACATGTACGGCGAGGCATACCGCAAGTTCCTCCCCTACATATCCAACAACCGCGATTTCGCATTGATGCTCAGTGAACTCCTCGGCGAGCTTAACGCTTCGCACACCGGTGCTCGCTCTTTCCCCGCTGGCGCGACCTCCGCTCACGTCAACGGACAGCTTGGTGCATTCTTTGACGAGAACTATGACGGCGACGGTCTGAAAGTCTCCGAAGTTCTCAAACGCGGACCTCTTGCTACGGCAGCTGCCAACGTCAAGCCGGGCGACATCATCACTGCAATCGACGGCAAGCCTATCCTCAAGGATGCTGACTATTACCCGCTGCTCGAGGGAAAGACCGGCAAGAAGACCCGCCTCTCTGTAAAGCATACTGACGGCAAGACTTCCGAAATTACAATGCGCCCGATTTCACTCGGCGCACAAAACGGACTGCTCTACCAGCGTTTCGTTGACCACAACCGCCACGTCGTTGATTCTATAAGCGGCGGACGAGTAGCATACGTCCATGTCTACGGCATGGACAGCCAGAGCTTCCGCACAGTCTACGACCAGCTGCTCGGCTTGCAGCGCAACTGCGATGCGGTTATAGTTGACACTCGCTATAACGGCGGCGGTTGGCTTCACAACGACATAGCCGTACTCCTCTCCGGACGCGAATACGTCCGTTTCTCGCCGCGAGGCAACTACATCGGCAGTGAACCGTTCTCGCAATGGAACAAGCCCTCTGTCATGCTCGTCAACGAAAGCAACTACAGCGACGCCCACGGCACGCCTTACGTATACAAGACGCTCGGTATCGGCAAGCTGATAGGCGCACCCGTTCCCGGCACAATGACTGCCGTATGGTGGGAAACGCAGGTAGATCCGACGATTCTGTTCGGTATCCCGCAGGTGACATCGCTCGACATGAACGGCAAGCCACTCGAAAACCAGCAGCTCAACCCTGACATCGAGGTATACAACAAACCGCTGGAGATGCTTGAAGGCACAGACACGCAGCTCATCGAAGCAACACGCGAACTCCTCCGCCAACTCTCCGCGAAGTAGCATACACAAAACCCAATATAAGCAATAACGCTGCGGACTTGCCGTGGCGTTATTGTTTTGCCAATAACGCTGGATTTTGTAACTTTGCAGTTAAATTCAACTGTCCGCGTTATATGGATTTCAGATTAGATGCAGCCTGCAACGATACAGCAGCCAGAGCCGGTGTCATCACCACTGACCACGGCACTATCAACACCCCTATTTTCATGCCTGTGGGTACTGTCGGCAGTGTCAAGGCTGTTCATCAGCGCGAGCTGCGTGATGACATCAAGGCGCAAATCATATTGGGCAACACGTACCACCTGTACCTGCGTCCAGGGTGCGACATCATACGCGCAGCCGGCGGTCTGCACCGTTTCAACGGCTGGGAACGCCCCATCCTCACTGACAGCGGCGGCTTTCAGGTGTTCTCGTTGACTGGACAGCGCAAGCTGAAGGAGGAGGGTGCATATTTCCGCAGTCATATTGACGGCAGCAAACATTTGTTCACGCCCGAGAAAGTGGTTGACATCCAACGCATTCTCGGCTCTGACATCATGATGGCGTTGGACGAATGTCCTCCTGGCACGTCGGACTATTCATACGCAGAAAAGTCGCTGCGTCTCACACAGCGTTGGCTGAAGCGCGGCTGGGAACATTTCCACGCCACAGAGCCTCTCTACGGTCACAGCCAAGCATTTTTCCCTATTGTTCAGGGGTGCGTCTATGAGGATTTGCGGCGTGATTCCGCCAAGTTTGTCGCTGACCTCGGCGCAGAGGGCAATGCCATAGGAGGCCTTGCCGTGGGAGAGCCAACGGAGAAGATGTATGAGATGATTGAAATCGTCAACGAGGAGCTGCCTGCCGACCGTCCGCGATACCTGATGGGCGTAGGGACTCCTGCCAACATCCTTGAGGCCATTGACCGAGGCGTTGACATGATGGACTGCGTGATGCCGACGCGCAACGGCCGCAACGGCATGTTGTTTACCAAGGACGGCATCATGAACATGCGCAACCGCAAATGGGCAGACGACTTCTCGCCACTCGACCCGGACGGCGCAGCATGGGTTGACACCGCTTATTCCAAGGCATACGTCCGTCATCTGTTCGTAAGCAATGAGCTGCTCGCCTTGCAGATAGCCTCGGTTCACAACCTTGCTTTCTACCTGTGGCTCGTAACAGAGGCACGCAAGCAGATAGTAGCCGGCACATTCGCCTCGTGGAAAAAACCAATGGTAGAACGTGTAACACGACGGCTGTAACGATACTGACTATTCGCTGACATGAACATTTTCAGACGCATATTCCAGCGCAACAGTACACAAGCGACACCTGACCACAGCAGCGAGCATGTAGTCACTGCCGAGGAGATGCATCCTCTGCTTCATGGCGATGGCGCATTGGAGGGCGAATGCAACATGTCGGCAGCAACCCTGGATGAAAATACCGGCAACGAGACAGCCAGTGCAACAGGGGAAGCCGAAGAGCAGCCTGTCAGAAAAAAAGCCAAGAGGAAAACCGCCTTGCGGCGCATCTTTGCGGCTATATGGAGGATAATCTGCAAATTGCCGTTTCCGAAACTGCGCAGACTGGACATTTACATACTGAAAAAGTTTCTCGGGACATATTTCATGGTCATCATACTGATGCTTGCCGTCATTTCGATGTTTGATGTCACTGAGAAGCTCGATGCGTTCCTTACAGCACCGTTGCGAGAGACACTGTTGGACTATTTCATGTCATTTCTCCCCTACTTCGCCAACCAGCTGTCACCGTTGTTCGTTTTCATTTCGGTGATATTCTTCACCTCAAAAATGGCTGGCAATTCGGAAATTACCGCCATACTGGCGAGCGGAGTCAGCTTCCGCCGTCTGCTTTGGCCGTATATGGTGGGAGCGACATTCATCGCCGCCATGACCTTTGTGTTCAGCAACTACCTCATACCGCCGACCAACGTCAAGCGAATAGCCTACACCAACAAGTACGTGAAGAACAAGCGTGTAGACTACGGAGTCAATATACAGCTGCAGGTCAAGCCAGGCGTAGTGGCATTCATGAGCCGCTATGACAATACGCTGAAGACGGGCTACGGCTTCTCGCTCGACCGTTTTGAGGGGAAAGCCCTGGTATCGCGCATGACTGCAAAGAGCATTACATACGACTCGCTTAAGACGTATCGCTGGACTGCGCATGACTATATGATACGCGACTTCAAGGGGACAAAGGAGATAATCCGCAAAGGCTCATCGCTCGACACGGTGATAACTATCGAACCGAAGGATTTCCTCATAGCATCCAATGACCAGGAGATGCTCACAACGCCACAGATAACAGAGTATGTGGAGAAGCAGCGTATGCGCGGTGTCGCCAACATCGAGGCGTTTGAGATAGAGAAGGAGAAACGTTACGCCTCGACCGCAGCAGCGTTCATCCTCACGCTGATAGGCATGTCGCTGTCATCACGCAAGTCAAAAGGAGGCATGGGACTTAATATCGGCATCGGCCTTGCCCTGAGTTTCAGCTATATACTTTTCTCAACGGTGACAAGTTCGTTTGCTGTATCAGGGCTTACATCGCCGTTCATTGCCATGGAGATACCGAATGTGGTCTACCTCATCATAGGCATCGTCCTCTACCGCCGCGCCTCCAAGTATTGAGACTGGGTTCCCATTATTTTATTCGGAAATTGTAACCGACAGTCATTGATACGGACATGCTGTTTGATGCATTGAACGCATCAATGCGCCGAGACTTGAATATGTTGCCAAGACCGTAGTAGAACCGGGCTTCGAGCGAAACAGCGTGCTTGTCGGTAATGCTGAACTCACCTCCAATGCCAGCAGAAATGCCATAGTCCACCTTGTTCTGAACCTTCATGGTCATCTGCGTGTTGGTGCGGTTAGTATTCGGAAAGTCCGGCAATGTTTCCATTTCGGAGGGGTCAAAGTTTGCGCTCGTAGACTCCCCTATCATAAAGCCGATTTCAGGCCCTGCATTGAAGAAGAAACGACCGCGACGACCGAAATAGATATGCGCCAGCACCGGTATCTGCAAGTAGTTGAGCGTCCGTCGATAGCTGTACTGCGGAGTGTCGAAGCTCTCTTCCCAGCCGCGTTGCGTGAAGTTGAGTTCGCCGATAATGCCGAAATGATTCTCCTCGATGTAGCGGAATGTCAAGCCTGCAGTTACACCGAACGGCATCTTTTGGTTGACCGAGGGGTTAAAGAACATACGCGACATATCGACACCCGCCTTCGCACCGACGGCGATGTTCGCCTTATAGTGCGTCTGTGCGCACACTGGCATGGAGGCAAATGTAACAGCCGCTGCAACTCCAATATGTTTCACCACATTCATGCTCATCACTGTATCTCGATTTTGCTTACCATGTCAGCCGGCAGATACTTGAGTATGTAGCCGTTGACGTTGATAAATCCGCTCCAGTTGTTCAGCCGGCGTATCTCAATGTCATTCTGGATGCCGCTGAGGTATGTGATTTCGCGGTTGTAGTCGCCATGGTTTGCGGCAGTAGTCGATATGAAATACCTTGCCACGTCATACCCCAACATAGCGTACTGCGGATATGAGTTGTACGGGTTGCGGTTATAGTTGGTGTGAAAATGCTGGTTGAACTGCTTCTGCTCCGAGGAAGAGGGATTGGCATAGAAGCGAGAAGGCACAATCACCTGTGTCTGGCCAAATTTCTCTGATAATGCCGGGGCAAAAGCCACCCACTGCGCCCGGCCTACAGGCAGGATGTCGATTCCGTTGCCCTGCACTTCGGCTATCGCGCCAAGAGCTGCATCGATGTCGTCCTTCTTCAGTTGGAAGCAATACACCACATACTTCTCGTAAAGCGAGAAGGGATATACTGCAAACTCTTCAACTGACAAACGAGACGTGACATCAGGGGAATATTTTTGCGTCAGAGCCTCGGCGAACTTGTCTCCCTTGTCCTCGTCGCCGAGCAAAATCACCTGAGCGTTATTGTCGATGTCGTATATGTAGTTTGTTGACAGGTCGTTGAAGTACTCAATCGGCTGCAACAGCTGCACTATCGAGGGATTTGTCTGATACAGGTCGCTTTTGGTGTCAAACACATTTACGACCTCAATGCCGTTCTCGTACCCGATGTTAGCCAACTCTGCCGGGAAATCATTTTCGTAGACACCAATAATCAGGTCTGAAGACTTGAGAGTGTTGAAGTCATCTTGCGTATCGACCTCTTTGGTTGCATCTATGACATTCAGGTTTATTTTGCAACCTGAATTTTTCAGGTTGTCAACACCCATGATAAAGCCACGGATGAAATCAATGTTGCTTTTCGAGGCCGGGTCTTCGAGGACCACAGCGACATCTACCTTGTTTTGAGCCTCCGCAGCTGCATCTATGTGGTGCACGTCATTATAGATGTTATCGCGGTCATCAATTGAAGTTTCAGCCACAGCAGGAGCTTCCACGAGAGTCTCCCGCTCCCGCATCTCCATTTTCGGCACGACAACCCAGTCCCCTTTCTTAGGCAGCTGTTCAGAAGGGTTGGCTGAGACAAGATCTTCGCTGCTAACACCAGTTGACTGCGCTATGCTTTCCCAAGTGTCGTTCTTCTGCACCTTGTACTGCGAGAAGCCGACAACGGTATTAGCGTTCTTCGTTTCGCTGACAATGACTGTCTTGCGGCTGTTAGGCACAATTCGTATAGTGGTGCCAGCCTTGAAGTTGCGCTCTGAAATGCCAGGGTTTTCCGACATCAGCGATTCGACGCTCGCATTGTACTTTTCAGCAAGTCCATAAAGCGTGTCGCCCTGACGCACTGTATAGAAG
>ENA-OUQC01000872-OUQC01000872.1-human-gut-metagenome-genome-assembly--contig:-NODE-872-length-18459-cov-3.885351_pt1 | contig 18459 bp, 17 predicted proteins | sample MGYA00237942_ERZ548815 | MGnify/ENA primary metagenome ERZ548815 (study PRJEB26490, sample SAMN05194722) | human gut metagenome | biome: terrestrial biome; feature: human-associated habitat; material... | reverse complement strand
ACGAACAGCAATATGCCGTCCTTCTCGGCGATGAGGTCGATCTCGCCGAAGCGGCAGCGCCACTCCCGTTCCACGATGCGGCAGCCGCGCTCGCTCAGATACTTTTCGACCAGCGCCTCGCCCCAGTCGCCGTCCTGCTTCGTGCTCATCGCCGCGCCTCCCACTTTTTGAGGAACGTCTTGCGATGTACGGGGCTCGGCCCGTACCGATCAAGCATTTCGTAGTGGAGCTTTGTACCGTAGCCCTTGTGCCTGGCGAACTGATACTCGGGGTACTGAGGATCCAGCACCTCGACCACGTAGCGGTCACGGCTGACCTTTGCCAGCACGCTCGCCGCAGCGATGGAAAGGCTCACGCCGTCCCCGCCGATGACAGTCTCGTGCGGCGTGGTGATCTTCGCCGATGCACCATGGTCGCGGTTGCCGTCGATGAGCGCGTAGTCCGCCGGAACCTCCAGCGCGTCGATGGCAAGCTGCATCGCCTTCATGCGCGCGCTGAGAATGTCCGTCGCATCGATCTCGCTTGCGTCGACAGACGCGACGGCGCAGGCGACGGCCTTTTCGAAAATAACGGGGAAAAGCGCTTCGCGCTTTTTCTCCGTCAGCTTTTTGGAATCGTCCAGTCCTTCGATCACGCAGTCCGCCGGCAAGATGACCGCAGCGGCATACACCGGCCCCATCAGCGGCCCCGCGCCCGCCTCGTCCACGCCGCAGACGGATGAAAAGCCCGCGGCGCGGGCTTTGTCCTCGTAGTGTAGGTTGACGCTCATGTGCGCTCGCCCTCCGGCGGGAATTCGAGCGTAAAGCGGCCGAGCTTGCCGCCGCGGAACTCGTCGAGCAGGATACGGCTCATGCGCTCGGTGTCGACCTCGCCGCCGGAGATCAGAAAGCCGCGCTTGCGCCCCGCCTTTTCGAGCAGCGCGTAGCCTTCCATGAGACGGCGGGCGGTGCGCTCGATGGCGGCCTTCTTCACAGTCAGGTCGGGCGTGACCTCGGAGTAGCAGTTGATGACGCCGGCGGGGTGGCCGATGCGCACGAGCTCTTCCGGGTTCTCCTTGCCGATGACCTGGTTGACGATGGTGCCGGGGATCTTCGCGGCAACGCCGGTGCAGACCGTGGCGGTGCCGGCATAGGTCTTATGCAGCACCTGCATAAACATCAGACGGGAAACGAGATCGACCTCTTCCTTCTTGATGGTCTTCTTCTCGGGGGGGTAGTAGTAATCCTGCGCCTCGGTGATGAACGCGACCATCGGGAACGCCGGGGAGTTCTTGGTGGCGTCGGCGAGATTCTTCGCCATGCCGCACTTGACGCACGCGATGCCGCGGATCTCTTCGAGATACTTGAGCAGCTCCTTGTTGCCGTCGATCTCGACCTGATCCTCGGTGCCCTTCATGCCGACGCTCTCGGCGCGCACGAAGATGACGGGGTTGGCGCAGTCAACGATAGAGGCCTCGATGGGGCCGCGGCTCGTCTCAATGACATCGACGGCGTTGCCGGTCGGCAGAAGCTTGCCGGTGGCGGCGCCGGCGGTGCCGGACATATCCATCTGGATGAGAGCGCCGGTGCCGGGCACGCCCGCGATGGCGACATCGCCGGTGACCTTCGCCTTGCCGTCCTCGACGAGGACGTAGGACTTCATGACCTTCTGGGTGTTGACCTGCCAGATGGTGACTTCGTTGAGACCCTCGTGGCACTTGACGATGGACTCGTCAATCGCGAAGGGCGCAACGCCGGAGGAGATGTTGCCGCAGTTGCCGTTCCAGTCGACAACGGCGTCGGTGATGGAAACCTGCGCGAACGTGTAGTCCACGTCGCAGCCGGGCTGCTTGCTCGGGCCGATGACGGCGAGCTTGCTCGTCAGGGGATCGGCGCCGGCCAGACCGTTGATCTGGCGCTTGTCGGGGGAACCGAAAATCTGCAAAATCATGGCGTCGCGCTCGGGGCCGGGGGCGGGCAGATCGTTTTCCTTGAGGAAAATGCCCTTGCTGGTACCGGCGCGCATGATAACGCAGGGAATTCTGTACTGATCCATGGTGTTCTCTTTCCTTCCTGAATTACTTGTTTTCTTCCTTCTCGGCGAGTTCTTTCTCCTTCGCCTCGATGAGCTCGGTGATCTTCGTCACGCACTGCTCGGGCGTGGACTCGGGGCCGAAGAACGCATCGACGCCCATGAAGCCGGTGCCTTCCTCGGCAATCTTCTTCTCGTAGTAGGCGTGCTCCTCTTCCTTCTCGGCGATACGGCCGCCCGCCCAGACGATGGTCTTGTCGCGCAGTCCGAGCTCTTCGAGACGCTTGCCGACGCGCGGGAACAGCGTTACGCCAAGGCCGAGCAGGTTGCTCACGCCGATGGCGTTCGCCTTCGCCTCCGCCGCGACCTCGGCCACGGTTTCGGGCAGGTTCATGCCGCGCAGGAAGATGATCTCATAACCGGCGTCCTGGAATGCCTCGCGGATGGTGTTGATGCCGTTGACGTGCGCGTCGGCGCCGACGGTCGCGAGGACGATCTTCTCCTTGCGTGTAGGCGGCTTCTCGATGTGCACGACAACGTGCTCCTTGGTGATCGGGCAGCGGGAAGGATCGACGCCCAGCGGGGTGTAGCCTTCGACGTAGCGGGTGATGCCGTCGGGATCGCGGTTCGTCTTGACGAAGCGCTTGAGATCCCAGCCGCCGGCACGCGGGGTGTCCATCTTGCCGGACTTGCCGCCGTCAACGATGAGGTCGATGAGCTCTTCGTCCGTCCACTGCTTCCAGAACTCCTCGGTCAGGCAGCCCTGGTGCAGGCTGTGCGCGGGGAGCTTGAGAACGGCTTCGAGAACGGCGAACGCCTCGTCCATCATCATGTTCTCGTATTCGTCGATCTTCGGGGACTCGATGCCGGGGTTGTAGGTGTGCTGGAACACGTCGAGCGTAGCCCAGCAGGCCTGACCCATGGAGTCGCCGGTCGGGATGCCGACGCTCTCGGCCGCCTTCGGGCGGTAGAAGTTGGCGCCGCCGAGCTTGGCGGAAATGGCCATGCGGGCGAAGTGCGCCTGCTCCGCAATCAGGTTCGCGGGCGGGTGCTGGAACGTTTCGGGAACAACGATCAGGCTCTTGGAGAGCATGTTGTGGCGGAACGCACGCATGATGGCGAGATCGCGGTACAGGTTGTTGCCGCCGACGTTCATCTGGATGCCGGAAAGCTCCCAGGGAAGACCGGCGTGCGTAGCGATGCCTTCGGAGAGAAGGCACATCGCGATGGCCATGCCGTCGGTGCCGCCGATGTTGTTGATGTGCTTGTGGGTATCGAGCTGCGCGAAGATCTTGTTCTCGGCGCAGACGATGCAGGACTTGTAGCCGTTGACGACCTTCGTGCGGAAGTCATGGATGCCGCGGCCGCCGAAGTGGACGTGGATGACCGGGCCGATGTCGGTGCCGTCAAAACCCGCGATCAGGGCGTTGAGGATGTTGATGTGCGCGGTGTCGCCGGTGGCGTTGATACGCACGGGGTGCTTCGCGCCGCCGCCCATCTGGATGAACTCGCGCTCGCCCTTCGGGGTGATGCCGCCCTTGCCGCGGGACTGGTCGATGAGCTCGCGGCCCTTGAGCGGGTCGATGTGGCGGGTCGCCTCAGAGTGGACGAACTGGAACACGGTCTGGCCGAACTTCTCGGCGTACTTGTAGATGTCGTTGGATTCCTTCCAGGTCTCCTCGGCGCTGTTGCGGCCAAGGATCGGGTTCAGGCAGGGCATGCCGGTTTCGAGCGCCTTCTGGCCGAGCTCGTAGATGCGGTAGCCGCTGCGGACCACACCGGCGACCTCGCGGGGGTACGGCGCGGGCAGACCGACGACCTCGCCGTTCTCGTCAAGATCGGGCATCTCAACGTCAAACGCGTCGGCATAGGCGCGGATGGTCTCGATGTCGTCCTTGATGATCTGTTTTGTCCTTGCCTGAGGGTCTTTCATAGCCATAGCTTTTCTCCTCTAATATTCCGTTAAAAAATACTTACTGACGCTTTATTCGGTGATGCCGAGCTCGGCACGCACGCGGGGGATCAGTCCGCCGTACTCAAGCGTTTTGAGAACGCTCTCGGAGAGCGGCGCGGATTCGATCACGCCGCAGGGCGCGGTGATCGTGCCCTTTTCGAGATCGACTTCGATGATCTCGCCGGTGTGGAGCTTCTTCACGGCGTCGGCAACAAACACCGGCATGCCGATGTTGATGCAGTTGCGGCGGAAGATGCGGGCGAAGCCCTGCGCCACAACGAGCGCGACCTGCGCCTGCTTGAGGGCGATGGGGGCCTGCTCGCGGGAGGAGCCGCAGCCAAAGTTGCGTCCCGCCACGAGAATGCAGCCGGGCTCGCGGTTGAGCTTGAAGTCCTCCGTCGGGAGACCGGCCATGGCGTACTTGCCGATCTCCTCATACGGCTCGCTCATCGCGTAGCCGGGGAGGATCTGGTCGGTATCGACATCGTCGCCGAGAATGATAACTTTACCTCTGATCTTTTCCATTTGTGCTTACACCTCCGGAACGGTGATGACGCCCGTGAGGGCGGTGGCCGCCGCAGTAGCCGGGCTCGCCAGGTAGATCTGGCCGACCTTGCTGCCCATACGGCCGGGGAAGTTGCGGTTCGTCGTGGAAACGCACACGTCGCGCGGGGTGATAAGTCCCTCGTGCGCGCCGAAGCACGAGCCGCAGCCGGGGTTGAGAATGGTAGCACCGGCGTCGCGGATGATCTTCGTCCAGCCGCGCTCTTCCATCTGACCGAGGATCTCGCGCGAGGCGGGAACGATGAGCACGTTGACATCGGGGTTTACCTTCTTGCCCGCAAACGCCTTGGCAACCTGCTCCATGTCGTTCAGCCGGCCGTTGGTGCAGCTGCCGACGACGACCTGCGTGACCTTGATGCCGGCCTTCTCGCGCACCGGAACAACGTTCGCGGGGCTGAAGGGGCAGGAGATCTGCGGTTCAAGCGTGGAAAGGTTGATCTCATAGGTCTCGAAGCAGTCGGTCTCCTTCTCTTCGGTACCGAAGATGGTGATCATGCTGCCGATCTCGATGCCCATGTTGCACACGGTCATGCGCTCGGCGATGGAAAGCTCGTCGATGCCGGGGCCGGTGAAGAGAAGGCCGCGGTCCACGAGATAGTCGGAGCCGAACTTGCTGCCGAGATACAGGATAAGGTCTTTGCCGAACACGTTGGAGGGAAGCTTGCCGGTGAGATATATCTGCACAACCTGAGGCACCTCAAGATCGAGCGTGCCGGTCGCCATGGCCGCGGCCAGCTCCGTGGAGCCGACGCCGATGCCGATCTGACCGTAACCGCCGCAGGTGCCGGTGTGGGAGTCAGCAATACAAACGATATCGCCGGGGTTCTGCTTGTGCTTTTCAAACATCAGCTGGTGGATAACGCCCTCGCCGCGCTGATACAGGGGAACGCCGAATTCCTTGGAGAAATCGTCCATCGCCCAAACGTTGGCGCGGGCCTTCTCCGTAGCGGCGGGGTACACATGGTCAACGATCAGCGCCACGCGGCTCGGATCGAAAACCTTCTTCACGCCGATCTCGCGGAACATGCGGATGGCGATAGGGGCCGTCACATCGTGGGCGGCGACAAAGCTCACCTTGCAGGTGAGATCCTGGCCGGGGGCGACATGATCCTTGCCAGCCGCTTTTGCCAGATACTTTTCAATAAGGTTCATTTATTCTGTCCTCCAGGCCTTTTCTCCCGCAGACATTCTGCGGTAATGCTCTTGAAAATAGCCCCCTTGTTGCCAAGGGGGCTATTGTTAAACGCGGGGAAGAATTAGTGCATGCCGTCCTCGCACTTGGCTTCGGACTTCTGCAGACCACCGATACGGCCGGCGCCGTTGACGATGGCGTGGGGACGACCGGCGTCAGCCAGGACGACCGCCATGACGATCTCGTCGTTCTTCGGGGCATCGGGAATACGGACCGCGAAGGAGCCGTAGTGGGTGCGCACGAAGGCAGCATCTTTGAAGTGCAGGGAGATGTCCAGCTCGGAACCGGCAGGGCCGACCTTCTCGTTGGAAGGAATGATGGACTTGCCGCCGCCGATAGCAGCGCGGATGGTCTTGCCAGACTTCGGGTGCAGCATAGCGGAGGAGTGCTCCAGCTCGCCGTCGAGACCGACGATGCAGCCCTTGCCGTAGGTTTCAACGTTCTCGGCGCCGAGCAGTTCGGCTCCCTTCTTGGTGAGCAGATCGCCCAGGTACTCGCCGTACTCGGTCAGCTCAGACAGGTCTTCGACCCACTGGCCAGCGTACGGATTCTTGATAACGGCAGCCACGGACACAGTCTTGATGGACTTGCGGCCGGAGTTGGTCTCCACGGGCTTCTCAGCGCCGCCCTCGTAGAACACTTCTTCGAGGTTGGTAACGATCTTGCGGATCTTGGGCTCTTTCATTGGTATATCCTCCTATTAAAAATTAATAGCTAAATGAGTTGGGCTTCTGTGCGAGCAAAGCTCAGCAGGGCTTTCTCGACGCAGGAGGAGTGTTGCTGGACTTCTTGACGTTGATCTTGCCGTCGATGATGACGTAGCTGAGACCCGGAATATCGCCAGCGGCGAAAGCTTCCATGGCGTCCTTGCCGACGGAACCCATCGGGGTGTCCATGATCAGCAGGTCAGCTTCCTTGCCCGGGGCGATGACGCCGCGGTTGAGCTTCGTGTAGACCTTCGCCGGGTTGCCGGTCGCCATGGCGACGCAGACTTCGGGGGCGATGTCGGTCATGGAAGCGGCGAAGCTGATGTTGCGCATGATGCCCAGAGGAATGATGCCGGTGCCGGACGGAGCGTCGTTGCCGAAGATCACACGGCCGAGCTGGCCCTTTTCGGCAGCACGGTTGAGGACGTACTGCGCGGTCTTGGGGTTGCCGCACTGCACGATCTCCATCGCGAAGCTGGTCTCGTCCATGATGCGGTCAACTTCGTGCAGAGGAATGGAGGTCGGGCCGCCATTGATGTGGGAAACAACGTCGGGCTTCGTCTTGATAACGTCGTCCGCAGTAACGGTGGAGGAGCCGGGGATGGAAGTACCGCCGGTGTGCATCTGCACCTTGAAGCCGTACTTGTGGGCCCACTCGACCATGGGAGCCGCAGTCTCAGGATTGTTGACGGTGCCGAGGCCGATCTCGCCGACGACCCAGACGCCTTCCTTGGCGAGGTCTTCGAAGTCCTTCTCGACCAGACCCTTCTCGAGGATCAGTCCGCCGCCTTCGACCTTCACGCCGGAAACGCCCTTGGCAAAGCACTTGTGGCCGACAATGGCCTGCGCCTTGGTGTAGACGGGGTCTCCCTTGGGATGGCCGGGGATATGGCATTCGCCGGCAGAGATCATAGTGGTCACGCCGCCGTTTTTCGCACTCTCAATGAAGCCGAAGGTCTTCTGACGGGTGCCGTAGCCGTCCGCGGTGGAAACGTGGACGTGGGTATCCCAGAGACCCGGGGTGACGGTGGTGCCGTTGGCATCAACGACCGTCGCGTCGCCGATGTTGGCGAGGAGTTCTTCGCCGCCGATCGCCTCGATGAGGTTCTCGTTGATGACGATGACGCTGCCCTCAAGAACGGGGTGGTCAATGTCACCGGAAACGATTTTACCGATGTTCTTAATTACCAGAGTAGCCATGGTAAACTCCCTTCTGCTGCTGCGCGCAGCATATAAAATGTGTGTTTGCCCAACTCCCCCGACGTTGCGCAGTTCTCCGCCGGGAGCGTTTTGCCAGAGTACACGCGGACATTCCGCCGCCATCCGCACATTCGGGATATGGCAGCAGCCCTGTCCAAGGGGTTTTTCTGTCGCGGCAGGGGTGTGCCCGGTGGAGCTGCCGCCCCGCCGTGCAGAAAACCCCTGGTTCCCCGGTCAAACTGTGGCTGGGGAGCCGACTTTTTTCCCTAAGCTTGTCCGCTCAATTCCCGGCGCATATAGCGCCGGGAACCGGCGGATATTTAATAACTCAACGCCTTTTTTAAAAAACCCGCGCACGAGCTGTGCTTACCTCGGAGCTGCAGCTTGCTCCGGGAGTAAGTAAGTTTGTGCCTGTCTGAATTACAGATCGAGAGCGTAGTCGCCTTCCTTGATGAGGCCCTTCTTGCGCATGAGCTCGCTGACGAGCCAGCTGACAAGAGCGGGGATGACGAAGGAGCAGACAACGAGGCCGATCCAGTTCAGAGCCGGGCTGGCAGTGGCGGCGGCGAAGTCAACGCCGAGAGCAGCGTTCTCTTCGCACACGGGGGCCGCCCAACCGGTGATGAGGCCGATCTGGCCGCAGAGGCCGGAGGTGCCCATGCCGGAGTTGATGGCAGCGCCGTTCATCTGGAGCTTGAACAGGCAGGTGGCGAGCGGGCCGTTCACGATGGAAGCGACCACGGGGGGCAGCCAGAGGATGGGTTTCTTGACCAGGTTGGGAACCTGGAGCATGGAGGTGCCGAGGCCCTGAGAAAGGAGACCCTGCACGCCGTTCTCACGGTAGGACGCAACAGCGAAGCCGACCATGTGAGCAGAGCAGCCCGCGACGCAGGCGCCGCCGGCGAGACCGACCAGACCAAGACCGGCGCAGATAGCGGCGGAGGAGATGGGGAGGGTCAGGATGATGCCCATGAGAGCGGAGACGAGGATGCCCATCCAGAAGGGCTGGAGAGCGGTCGCCTTCATGACGAGGTCGCCGAGAAGGACGGCGCCCTTGCCGATCGGGGGAGCGATCAGGAAAGCGAACAGAACGCCGACAACGATCGTCACGAACGGGGTGATGATAATGTCGATCGGGGTGCGCTTGGAGACCAGCTTGCCGGCGAACACGGCAATGACGACGACGAAGAACACGGCGAGAGGGCCGCCCTGCGCGCCGAGGGCGTTGGCAGCGTAGCCAACAGCCAGCGTGGAGTACATGACGAACGGGGGAGCCTTCATGCTGTACGCGATGGCAGCGGCCATAGCGGCGCCCTGCACAGCGTAGGCGGCGGTCTTGCTGGCGATGAGAAGGTTCTCGCCGGCGAGCTTATCGGACATCCAGGGGTTGACAACGATGTCCTTCAGCAGGGGAACGTACATGCCGATGGTGTTGATGATGCAGCCGATCAGCAGAGACGCGAACAGACCGTGAGCCATGCCGCCCAGGCCGTCGATGAAAATGCGCTTCGTGGAGAACTCAATGTTCTGCTCTTTGCAGTACTTGGCCCATCCCTTAAGCTCGGTGTTGTTAGCCATTAATTAAAGTGCCTCCCTTAATTTAATGTTGATTGCAACATTCGTTGAGCGTTTACTTGTGTACGGGTTTCGGGCAGCTGCTGATTGCCCGAAGAGGGACGTGCGCGGTTCCTTTTTTTGCTTGGTGAGCTGGCCGCGCCGCGAACGACGCGGCCGATGAGTTATTGTCAAAAAGTACCTTAGGGGAGTACTTTCAACCTTAGTTGGCGGCAGCCTCCGCTGCCTGCTTGTCCTTCCACGCCTTCACGATGTCGGCGGCGAGGACGGGGGTGTGGTAGAACTTAACGCCCAGGGCGTTGCCGATGGCGGCCATCGTCGCGGGGATGCTCGGGATGAGCGCCGGCTCGCCGATGCCCTTGGCGCCGTACGGAGCGGCGTCGCCGTCGCTGCACACAACGATCGGATACACCTCGGGAACGTCCATGCTGGACTCGATGATGTACTTGCTCAGCGAGGGGTTCTTGATCGCGCAGATCTTGGGGTCGATCTCGACCTTCTCGCTGATGACGAAGCCGGTGCCCATGGCGGTGCCGCCTTCGATCTGGCCTTCGCACATCTTCACGCCGACCGGCGTACCAACGTCGTGCGCGGACACGCACTTGAGCAGGTGTACCTCGCCCGTGTCGGTGTCTACCTCGACCTCGATGATGCAGGTGGCGTAGGAGTAGACCTCGTACGGAATACCGGACATGTCGGCCGGGTTCAGATAGGTGGTCTTGGGGTTGTAGTAGCCCGCGCCGACGGCCAGACGGCCGTTCTTGCCCATCGCGCCCATCAGCTCGGGATAGGTCATCTTCTTGGACTCATCCTTGGAGCTGTAGATCTCGCGGTGGCGGAAGATCAGATCCTCCTGCGGGACGTTCAGAAATTCGGAAGCGGTGCGCTTGAGCTCGCCCATCGCGTTGGTGCAGGCGTTCTTCACGGCGTTGCCGGTGATGAACGTCTGGCGGGACGCGGAGGTCGCGCCGCCTTCGGGGGCGATCATGGTGTCCGCCCAGGTGACATGGATGTTTTCAAACTCGAGACCGAGCGTTTCGGCGGCGATAGCCGCGGCGACGCTCGCGACGCCCTGGCCGATGTCGGCCGCGCCGATGGTGACGTTAACGCTCGTGTCGGGCAGAACTTCGCAGAACGCGGCGGCCGGGTTCGGAAGACCGGTGTTGCCGACGCCGTAGAACATGCTGCCGACGCCTGTTCCTCTCAATTTCATATCTGCGGCCTCCAATCCGGGTCGAGACGCTCCAGAGCGTCCGGCATGACTTCCTCGGCCTTCTTGATCGCCTCGGCGAGCGTGTCCTGATAGCCGACGCTCTCGGTGAGGGTCTGGCCGGTCGGGATCGTCGAGCCAATGTGGTGGCCGTTGATGCGGCGGATCTCCAGCGGGCTCATATGCAGAGCCGCGGCCAGAGCGTCCATCTGTCCCTCGTGGACAACGGCGGCCTGCGGCACGCCGAATCCGCGGAACGCACCGCACATCGGGTTGTTGGTGTAAGCAAATACAGCGTCCAGACGGACGTTCGGGCAGTCGTAGGGGCCGACAGCGTGCACCGGGAAACGGCCGATAACGGCGGGGCCGTAGGAGCCGTAAGCACCGGCGTCGCACGTGAGCTCATACTGCGCGGCCACAAGTTTGCCGTCCTTCGTCGCGCCGGTCTTGACGTGGGTCGTGATCGGGTGACGCTTGGAGGAGATCATCGTAGACTCCTCGCGGGAGCGGACGATCTTCACGGGGCGCTTGGTGTAGTGCGCGAGCAGCGCGCAGTGCAGCTGCACGCCGATATCGAGCTTGCCGCCGAAGCCGCCGCCCGTGGTGGGCTGGATGCAGCGGACGCGGTTCTGAGGCACGCCGAGCATACCGGCGACCTCGTTGCGGTCATAGTGGGGGTTCTGCGTGGAAGCGATGACCGTCATGATGCCCTTCTCGTCATAGTAGGCGATGCCGGCATCCGGCTCGATGAACATATGGGAGAGGACGTGGGTGGAGTAGGTGTTCTCGATGATGATATCGCACTTGCTCCAGGCTTCGTCCACATTGCCGAACTCCAAGTGCTTCTTGGCATGGACGTTCGTGGTGCCGTGGACACAGATCGCTCCCTCCGCCATCGCGCTCTCGAAGGAGTTGATGACGGGCAGCTCTTCGTATTCGACCTCGATGAGCTGCATGGCTTCCTGCACGATCTCCGGGGTCTCCGCCGCGACGACGGCGATGGCGTCGCCATAGCGGCGCACCTTGTCGTCCACAAGGCAGGGCTCATCCTTCAGGATGATGCCGAAGCGGTTCTTGCCGGGGATGGCGGTGTGGTCGAGAACGGCGGCAACGCCGGGCAGCGCGCGGGCCTTCTCGAGATTCAGCTTTTTGATGTACGCGTGGGGAACGGTGCTGCGGAACACGCCGCCATAGAGCATGTCGGGCATGTAATAGTCCGCGGCAAACTTCGCACGGCCGAGCACCTTGTCGAGCGAGTCGACCTTGATATGGTCACGGCCGAGAATGGCTACGTCTCTCATGCTTCGGCCTCCTCTCCGCGCATTCTGGCAGCGGCCAGAAGCACAGCGTCGTTGATCTTGGCATAGCCGGTGCAGCGGCAGAGGTTGCCGCTGATGGCGAGCTTGACCTCGTCGCGCGTCGGGTTGGGGTTCTTCTTGAGAAAAGCCTCGGCGGTGAGGATCATGCCGGGGATGCAGAAGCCGCACTGCACGGCGCCGGCGTCCATGAACGCCTGCTGCACCACGTCGGGCTGGCCATCCTTGCTGATGCCTTCGAGCGTGATGATGTCCGCGCCCTCGGCCTGACCGGCCAGAATGCAGCAGCTCGTCACAGGCTCGCCGTTGTAAATCACGGTGCAGGCGCCGCACTCGCCTTCGCTGCAGCCTTCCTTGACGCTCGTAAGGCCAAGGTTGTTGCGCAGCACGTCGAGCAGACGGTGGTTCGGCTCGACCTCGACGGTCACCGGCTCGTGGTTAACGGTGAAATGAACGGTGATCTTCTTCAAAATCCCTGCACCTCCTCGATATTCAGCTTACGGAGCACATCGGCAAACAGGTGCTTGTATACACCCTGGATGCTCTCCTTCTTGTAAAACACGGAGGCGCGGGCCTTGTTGGCTTCGTAAACCTGGTCGTGCATGATCGGCAGACACCCGAGCATGGTCTCCCAGCTGAGCTTCTTGCCGACGAGATACTCCTCACAGCCCTTGTAGCGCTGCGGATAACGCGCCATGGCGCCCGCCCGCATGGAGCAGTAGGTGCACACGCCGTTATCGTCGACCGTCACGACCATGCCGCCGCCGATGACGCTGATGGCGAGCGCGCGGCGCTTGCCCAGCTTGTAGAAGGCGGTCGCGGTGTGCTTCGTATCGGGCAGCGGGAACGAGACCTCGGTCATGAGCTCGTCCGGCTGCAGGATGTTGCGCTTGCGGTCGGGAGAGGACAGGAATTCGTTGATGTTGATCGTGCGCTCGCCGCGGACGCTCTTGATGGTAACGTCGGCGTTGAGCGTGACGCACGCAGCCAGACCGTCGCCCGCCACGGACGACTGGCAGATGTTGCCGCCGAGCGTCGCGAGATTGCGGATCTGGGGCGAGCCTACCTGCCGGCAGGCGTCATAGAGAATGTGGACATTCTCACGGATGATGTCGTTGGCCGCCACTTCCGCATGAGTCGTAAGAGCACCGATCCGGACGATGCCGTCCTCGACCTTGATGTAATCAAGCTCTTTGAGCTTCTTCAGGTCGATAACGACAGCCGGCTGTGCCTTCCACTCATTGAGTTCCAGCGTAAGGTCGGTGCCGCCGGCGATGCAGGCGACGCTGTCCTTATACTGGTCCAGCAGAGTGAGCGCCTCGACCACGGTGGTAGGTGCGTAGAAATCAAATGGTCTCATGCGCGGTTTTCCCCCTTTTAAATGTGCTGCTTTTGCTGCTTATCCTCCGCCGGAGCGGGCGGCAGAGCCGCCGCCCGTACCGGTTTAAGAATACTTTATTTTACTCCAGTTCGCCGCGGATTTCAACACCCATCAGCTTTTCCCAAAGCTTGATGACGGCGGACATATCCTCCATGCCGTAACCGGCGGCACGGGCCTGCTCGTAAACGGCGGTGCAGGTGGCGCTCATCGGGATGGGCATCTTGACGCCGCGGGCGGCTTCCTGCGCGAGGGTGAGATCCTTGTACTGCACGTCCATCGCGAAGCCCGGCTCGAACTTGTCGGGCATGATGAACTTCTTCATCTTCGCATCGACAACGTAGCTGTTGCCGGAGGAGGTGGAGATAACGTCGTACATGGTCTTGTTGTCGAGACCGAGCTTCGCGCCGAGCACGAGGGCCTCGGCGAGAGACGCCATGTTCGCGCCGAGCAGCATGTTGTTGACGATCTTCATCGCGTCGCCCATGCCGGTGCCGCCGATGCGCATGATGCGCTTGCCGATGGCTTCGAGAACGGGCTTGGCCTTCTCAAAGGTCTCCTCGTCCGCGCCGCACATAATGGTCAGCGTGCCCTTCTGCGCGCCGACGGTGCCGCCGGAAACCGGAGCGTCCATGTACTTCACACCGTGCTCGGCAGCGATCTTCGCCATCTTCTGGGTGGTGCCGGGGGCGACGGAGGACATATCAACAATGATCGTGCCGGGCTTGCAGTGCGCGAGAACGCCCTTGGGGCCGCACATAACGGCCTCGACGATCGCGCCGTTGGGGAGCATGGTGAAGCCGATGTCCATGTTGGCGGCGACTTCGAGGTTATCCTTGCAGCCGATGGCGCCTTCGGCGACCTTCTGCTCGACGAGCGCGGGGACGAGGTCGCTCACGTAGGTCTCAAAACCAGCCTTGATGACGTTGCTGCACATATGGCCGCCCATACGGCCCAGTCCGATAAAACCGACTTTCATTGGAAAAAATCTCCTTTAAAATATTTGCAAGATTGTATTGCCGAATGTTACTGCGCGTTCCGCTCAAACGTAAGGCGCTCGCCCTGAATGTCCGCGTACACGCGGAGAAGGTTGCCGTTTTTCCACTGGCGCTCCGTCTCCTCGTACACCTGCGCGAGACCGCGCTTTTTCTCCTCAGGGAGAAGCGGCTCGACTGCCGTGACAATGCGGAGCGAGGCAATGTCGCTCTCCGGCTCAATGTCACCGGCGAGACAGGCGTGAACCCGCGGGGACTCGATATACGAGCAGTTCGCGATGTGCGTAGCGCAGGCGTCCGCGAGAGCGCACCGCCGCGAAAAGACCGTAACGCCTCCGGCGATGCCGCGCGTCAGACTGCGGCCGCCGAGACCGCTCGTGCACACGCCGCCGATGCCGTCCTCCGCGCGGATCTCCACAACCTCTGTAACGTAGCCGTTGAGATCGGGCAGTATGCCCATGCGGATGGAACGTCCCTCGCCGAGCCGCAGCGCCACGTCGCCGCCGTTATTGACGGCCACGAGATCTGCGCCGCGGGCGAAGAGCCAGTCCGCCATGGCGTCCGCCACCGTTCCGGCGACCGCCGCCATGGGCGTGAGTGTGGGTTCCCCCGTCGCGAGGACGGATTCCGCCATGACGCGGGGCAGCCCGGTCAGATCGGAATAGTCCATGCCGTCCGGGTACTGCCGCAGTATGGGCAGCGCCCCGGCAATCTCGGCGAGCGATTCGCGCAGAAACGGGAAAGCCGACGCCGCCAGCTCGCTGAGATCTTCGTCTCCGCGCCGGGCGGTCACCACCATGGACGCCGGGCCGTAATCAAAGAATACGCGCCCGTCATCCAGGATGCGGAAGGCTTCGTCCATTAGTGCTTCTGGTACTCGGGGAAGTCCTCGACGTTCTTGATGTGGTCCATGTGGCCGCCGATCTTCTCGTAATCTTCCTTCGTCATGGTGTACTCCACGGGGGCGACGGTCGCCGGGGTGGGTACCCAGGTGAAGGCGTGGTTGACGACCTTCGCGGTATCAACGATGAAGTTGATGCCGCCGCCGGGGTAAACGTAAGCGGGAGCGCCGCCGATGGTCAGGTGCGCCTTGCCGGCGTGCACGGCCTCGGTGATGGCGATCGGGTGGTGGCAGACGCCGCCGCGGGCGGAGCCGCCGGTGCCGCCGCAGTACATAACGCTCGTGTTGGAGCTCTGGCAGTTGCTCTTGATGGCGTCGACAACGCACTGCGCCTTCTCGGTCATCGGGATCTCCTTCACGTCGCCGTCGGCCTGGACTTCGAAGAGGGCGCCGACTTCGCCGGTGGTGTTGGTGACGAGAATGGTCATGCCGGCGTGGGCAAGGCTCATGTCAACGCTCTTGATGGCGTCGCGCGGTGTCTGGAGAACGGTGCCTCCGATGCCGTCGCCGTGGCCGCCGAAGTAACGGCCGACGGTGCTCTTGGTAGCGTTGGGGATAACGCCGGACCAGGTCATGCCGACTTCCTTGCCGGCGAGATGCTCGCTGAAGAGGCCGGTGACGTGGTGGTCGATGACGATGCACTCGTCCACGCACTTCTTCATAACGTCGGCGAGCAGGCCGATCGTGGCGCTGCCGCAGCCGATACGCATCGTGGTCTCCTGGGTGCCGTTGATGATGGGAGCGACGCCCTGCTGGCAGACGATCTTGATCATCTTGGGCTTGCCGGTCTCGTGGTCGGCGGTCTTGACGGTCAGCTCGACCTTCTCGCCGTTGGCAAGAGCGACAATGGTGCGGGCGGTGGCAAAGCCGCCGTCCTTCGCGGTCAGGCGGTTCGCGCCGCCGACGTAGATCATCTTGGAGCCGTACTCCTCGGTATGTACGAGACCGACGGGCTTGCCCTCGCAGTAAACGGTGTCGCCCTCTTCGCCGATGTAGGTGTTGGTGTCGAGCTTGACGAGAACGCCGGAGTAGCTCAGCGGAGCCTCGGTCACGGTGGTGATAACGTCAACGCCGTCGCGCTTCTCGCAGACGATGTGCGGAGCCGGACGGATGCAGGGGTAGTTGGTGCCGGCGCCCACGGCGGTGATGACGGGCTTTACGATCTTCGGATCGATCTCGAGCTGGGGCTTGCCCTCCACGACAAGAGCGCGGTTGCGGACCAGACGGCCGCCCTCGTTGGTGTAGCGCTTGCAGGCGCCGGTGGAGCCAACGGGAACTTTGCACTGGATGGAGCAGGAATGGCACTGCACCATGCCCTCGGTCTTCTCGGCGCCGTCGATGGCTCCGAACGGGCAGACGCGGCGGCAGACGTTGCACTCAACGCACATGTCCGTAATGCTGACGACTTTCTTGCCGTCCGCACCCGGCTCGACGGTGATCGCACCGATGGGGCAGTTCTTTGCGCAAATCTGGCACTTCTTGCATTTTTCCTGATTGATTTTCAGCATGTCACGCTCTCCTTTTAATAATGTATACCTATCCCATGCGCTGGATACTCTCTCATATATATTATTATCGCAAACCCCTATTTTTTTCAAATACATAATTTGTAAGAAGTTCGCGGTATTCATATGTAAACCATAACGAAGGGCCTAACATTCGCTGAAAAGAGCACCGTGTTTTTGTGCAGAATGAACATTTAGCAAAACTGTTTTGACAACTCTTGCAATTTGTCGTCTTTTTTTGCATAATACTTATACAGTTTGTATGCCGTTGGAAACGGCATTTTGCCCGGAGGAAGGGAGAAAATGGATACTGCCATGGATAATCGCACGGTCTCGTGCGTGCTTCTGGCCGCGGGAGCGGGCTCGCGCTTCGGCGGCGGGAAGCTTCTCGCGGAATTTGACGGCAAGCGGCTTTTTGAGCGGGCGATGAACGCGCTGCCGGAGGAGCTTTTCGCGCGTGTCGCGGTCGTTTCCGGCTGTGAGGATATCCTCGCCGAGAGCGAGCGCCGCGGCTTTCTCGCCGTGCGGAACGATGCGCCGGAAAAGGGCGTTTCCCTCTCCATCCGGCTGGGTCTCAACGCCGCAAAGCCTTGCAGCGCCGTGCTTTTTCTCGTTGGCGACCAGCCGCTGCTCCGAAAAGAGAGCGTGCGCCGCATCCTCGAAGCGGGCGCGGCACACCCCGAGAAAATCATCGCGCCGAAAGCGCCGGATGGGCGGCTCGGCAACCCCTGCCTCTTCCCCGCCGCGTTTTTCCCGGAGCTTTCCGCGCTCGAGGGAGACCGCGGCGGAAAGCGCGTCATCCGCGCCCATCCGGAGGCGCTTTTCACCGTTCCGCTGCCGGAAGAAGAGCTCTTCGATACCGATACGAAAGAGGAACTTCAGCGGCTGAAAAAAGCATAGTTTTCTTAAATAGAACATCCAATCGCAACGAAACCGCCGGTACGATATATCGTACCGGCGGTTTGAATTTTACGTGATATTACACAATACCCTGATGCAGCATCGCGTCTGCGATCTTGAGGAAGCTCGCGATATTCGCGCCGACGACGAGGTTTCCGGGCTGACCGGCCTCAACAGAGGCGTCGTACGCGGCCTTATAGATGCCGCGCATGATGTTGTGCAGGCGCTCGTCCACTTCCTCGAACGTCCAGCTCAGGCGCATGCTGTTCTGGGTCATTTCGAGCGCGGAGGTCGAAACGCCGCCGGCGTTCGCCGCCTTGGCCGGGCTGACGGGGATGCCCGCCGCCTGCAGCATGGCGACCGCTTCGAGCGTGCAGGGCATATTCGCGCCCTCGGTGAGGATCATGGCGCCGCCGTCGATGATCTTCTTTGCCTCGGCCACGTCCACCTCGTTCTGCGTCGCGCACGGGAGCGCCACATCGCACGGCACATCCCAGATATTCCGGCAGCCTTCGTAATAGGCAGCGCCCGGCACCTCGTCGGCGTAAACCTTGATGCGCGCGCGGCGGTTCTGCTTGATGTCTTTGATAATGTCGAGCTTGATGCCGTCGGGATCGTGGACATAGCCGTTGGAGTCGGACATGCAAACGACCTTGCCGCCGAGCTGCATGGCCTTTTCCGCGGCGTAGGTCGCCACGTTGCCGCTGCCGGAGACGATAACGGTCTTGCCCTCGAAGGAGGTGTTGAGCTGGTGGTGAAGTACTTCGTCGGTGAAGTAGCAGATGCCGTAGCCGGTCGCCTCGGTGCGCACGAGCGAGCCGCCGTAGGAGAGATGCTTGCCGGTGAGCGTCGCGGCGTCAAACTGGTTGGTGATGCGCTTCATCTGGCCGAACATGTAGCCGATCTCGCGGCTGCCGACGCCGATGTCACCGGCGGGGCCGTCGGTAAACTGGCCGATGTGGCGGTAAAGCTCGGTGATGAACGCCTGGCAGAAGCGCATGATCTGTCTCTTATACACATCTCCGAGCCCACGAGACTAAGGCGAATCTCGT
>ENA-OUQC01000867-OUQC01000867.1-human-gut-metagenome-genome-assembly--contig:-NODE-867-length-18517-cov-4.181616_pt1 | contig 18517 bp, 14 predicted proteins | sample MGYA00237942_ERZ548815 | MGnify/ENA primary metagenome ERZ548815 (study PRJEB26490, sample SAMN05194722) | human gut metagenome | biome: terrestrial biome; feature: human-associated habitat; material... | reverse complement strand
CATCCCCCATTACGGCTGGATGGCAGTGTTATTCGCGGTGCTGTCTTACCTTATTTACGTTGCGGCGCTGATGTGCTCCCATCTGTCGGCGTTCCGGGTGGCGACGAATCTGCGGCTGGCAGTGTCGGAGCATCTGGCAGTGCTGCCGCTGGGCTTTGCCGAGAAATTCGGCAGCGGCAAGCTGCGCAAGATCATCCACGAGAGCACCGGAGCCGCCGAGACCTATCTTGCCCACCAGCTGCCCGACCAGTACAACGCCATCGCCACCCCGGTGGGGCTACTGGTGCTGCTGTTGGCGTTCGACTGGAGGTTGGGGCTGCTGAGCCTTGCGCCGGTGGTGCTGGCTTTCCTCATCATGGCGACCATGACCGGCAAGCGGATGGCTGAAAAAATGCGGCAGTACGGCAACGCCTTGGAGGCTATGTCCAACGAGGCCGTGGAGTACGTCCGGGGCATCCCGGTGGTCAAGACCTTCGGGCAATCGGTATTTTCCTTCAAAAAGTTCAAGACCACCATTGATGAGTATGAAAAGTGGGTCATCTCCTACACCAAAGACCTGCGCCTGCCCATGATGTTCTACACCGCCGCCGTCAACGGTGTGTTCGCCTTTCTGATCGCAGGCGGGCTGCTGTTCACGAACCACGGCGTCACCCCGGAGTTTCTGCTGAACCTGCTGTTCTATATCATCATCACGCCGGTGATCTCCCTGACTTTGACCCGCATGATGTACATGAGCGAGAGCAAGATGGTGGTAGCGGATGCGCTGGCACGCATCGACTCGGTGCTGGAGGCAGCGCCCATGCAGGTGCAGGCTGTTCCGCAGCACCCGAAGGATTCCTCTGTCACGTTGCAGGATGTGCATTTCAGCTACGACGGAAAAACCGAGGTCATCAAGGGCGTTTCGCTGGAGATCCGGCCGGGACAGACCGTAGCTTTTGTAGGCCCCTCCGGCGGCGGCAAATCTACGCTGGCAAACCTTGTCTGCCGGTTCTTTGATGTGCAGAGTGGCAGCGTCCGGGTGGGCGGAGCGGATGTGCGGGCTATCCCCAAGGAAGAGCTGATGGATACCATCTCCTTTGTGTTCCAGAACAGCCGCCTGCTCAAGGGCAGCATTCTGGATAACGTCCGTCTGGGCAGACCGCAGGCCACCGAAGCCGAGGTGCTGGCAGCGTTGAAAGCGGCGCAGTGCATGGATATCGTGGAGAAGTTCCCGGCGGGCATCCACACGGTCATCGGCACCAAGGGTGTGTATCTGTCCGGCGGCGAGCAGCAGCGCATTGCCATTGCCCGTGCCATGCTGAAAAATGCGCCCATTCTGATCCTGGACGAGGCCACCGCCTTTGCCGACCCGGACAATGAAGCAAAAGTACAGGCGGCTTTTGCCCAGCTTGCCAAGGGCAAAACGGTGCTGATGATCGCACACCGCCTGTCCACCGTCGCCAACGCCGACTGCATCTATGTGGTGCAGGATGGGCAGATTGTGGAATCCGGCACAAAGGACGAACTGTGTGCGCAGAACGGTCTGTTTGCCCGGATGTGGCAGGATTATCAGGCGTCGGTGCAGTGGAAGGTCGCAAAGGAGGGGTAAGGAATGATCGAAAAAATTCAACACGCCACAGCCAGCTCCCCGGAGGGCGCAAAAGGGCTTGTAAAGGGCGTTCTGGCCTGTGCGTTCCAAAACATGGCATTCATGTTGCCCACCGGGCTGCTGTATCTCTTGGTAAAAGACATGCTTGCAGGCTCCACGAGCGGGAGAAAAGGTTTTTATCTGCTGGGGTGTGCGGCCTGCTTTGCGCTGATCCTGCTGACCACATGGTTCCAGTACAATGGCACCTATTTTACGACCTATAAAGAGAGCGGCACCCGCCGCCTGACCCTTGCGGAACGACTGCGCAAGCTGCCCCTGTCCTTTTTCGGCAAGCGGGACCTTGCCGACCTGACCAGCACCATCATGGCAGACTGCGAGGTGTTGGAAAAGGACTGCTCCCACTTCATCCCCGGTCTGTTCGGTTCCCTCATCTCTACCGTGCTCATTGCCCTGAGCCTGTTCGCCTTTGACGGACGGATGGCTCTGGCAGCATTGTGGGTCATCCCGGTATCCGCCGCCATCGTGGTGGGCAGCTACCGGGTGCAGGACAAGGTGCAGGCCAAGACCATGGCGGCGAAAATGGCTTGTGCGGACGGCATTCAGGAGTACATCGAGACCCTCCGGGACCTGAAAGCCAGCAATGCAGAGCAGCGGTATCTGTCCGGTCTTTCCGACAAAATTCGGGCAGTGGAAAAGCAGTCTATTGTGGCAGAGCTGGAAACAGCGCTGTTTGTGTCCTCCGCCGGCATGGTGCTCAAGCTGGGCATTGCATCGGTGGCGCTCACCGGCGCGGTGCTGCTGGTGCAGGGCAGGATCGACGTGCTGACCCTGTTTCTGTTCCTGATGGCGGCATCCCGGATGTACGACCCCATGCAGGGGGCTTTGCAGAATCTGGCGGCGGTCATTGCCATGCGCACCAATGTGGGGCGGATGAACGAGATCCTGGATGCTCCCCTGCAGACCGGCAGCGAGCAGCTGACCAATCAGGGCTGCGATATCGTGTTCGACCATGTGGGCTTTGCCTACAACTCCGGCGAGACGGTGCTGCGGGATGTCTCCTTTACCGCAAAGCAGGGCGAGGTCACGGCACTGGTGGGCCCCTCCGGCGGCGGCAAGACCACTGTTTCCCGGCTGGCAGCACGGTTCTGGGATTACCAGAAGGGCAGCATCACCGTGGGCGGCATGGATGTTTCCCGAATCGACCCGGAAAAGCTCATGAGCCTGTATTCCATCGTGTTTCAGGATGTGACTCTGTTTGACAACACGATACTGGAAAATATCCGTCTGGGGCGCAAAGGTGCCACCGACGAGGAGGTTCTGGCGGCGGCAAAGCTGGCAAACTGCGAGGAATTTGCCGAAAAGCTGCCGGACAAGTGGAACACCAACATCGGCGAGAATGGCTGCGCTCTTTCCGGCGGTGAGCGTCAGCGCATTTCCATCGCCCGTGCTTTTCTGAAGGATGCGCCCATCATTCTGCTGGACGAGGCCACCGCAAGTCTGGATGTTGAGAACGAAACGGCGATTCAGGAGGCTCTGTCCCGCCTCATCAAAAACAAGACCGTTCTCATCATCGCTCACCGGATGCGTACCGTGGCAGGTGCAGACAAGGTTGTTGTGCTGAAGGATGGCATCGTAGCGGAGCAAGGCAGACCGGATGAGCTTTATGCTCGGAACGGATTGTATGCGCACATGGTTGATTTGCAATCAGCAAGTCAGAATTGGACGATTTAAAGCTATAATAAGAGAAAGCTGTTTCAAAAGGATGCTCTGTCATGGGATAGAACATCCTTTTTGAATACCGTTCAGCCGAAATTTGTACAGGAGTCCATCATAAAAATGACATTCAGGAAAAATGACATTCTATAAACCTATTGCAATAGGATGAAAAGTATGGTATATACATTATACGAAACATTGCTTTGAAATGAACACTCTACCGTCCATTGATGCATAAAAGAGAGGTGCTTGCCATGACCGCCGTGATCTATGCCCGCTATTCATCGGATAACCAGCGCGAAGAATCCATTGAAGGCCAGATTCGTGAATGCACGGCTTATGCGGAAAAGAACGGCATCACGGTCATCAAGCACTACATTGACCGTGCATTCTCTGCCAAAACGGACAATCGCCCGGAGTTCCAGCAGATGATCAAAGACAGCGGCAAGAAACTGTTTGACGACAAGGAGGGCAACTGGTACTACTATTACCAGCCGACAGACTGGAAAATCGGCAACAACATCGTCGGCACGCGAGAGCAGATGCAGGAGATGTTGGATTCAGCCGCAAAATACGACATCAAGGTCATAGTGGACGTGCTGCCCAACCATACGGCTTTTGACGTGGACGCAGTGAGCGACGATTTCTACCGTGCCGTAGGCGGCCGCGACAGGATGTACCATTCCAACGGCCTCGCCGCCATTACGGACTACAACGACCGCTACCAGTGCACGCTAATGGGGACAGGCGGCCTGCCCGATGTCAACACCGAGAACCCGGCGTTCCAGAAGTACTATATGCAGTTTGTCAACGAGCTGATTGCCATGGGCGTGCGCGGCTTCCGCTATGACACCGCCAAGCACATCGGCGTTCATTCAGACCCCGTTGACACGGCAAGCGGCGTGAAGGTCAACGACTTTTGGGACGTGGCGACAGGGCGCAAGAGCGTCGGCGGCGTGCGGCTCGCCATACCCTACGACTCGTTGTTCGTATACGGCGAGGTGCTGCAAGACCGCAATGTGCCTGAAGCCGAATACGCAGGATATTTCGGGCAGACAGCCTCGGCATACGGCCACATAATCCGCCAGATGCTCGACAGCTGCTCTGCTGCCGGACTCGACATCGCCGACTGGCGGCACTCCGCAGCACCGGAATACCTGACCACCTGGGTCGAGAGCCATGACACATACTGCAACGCGCATGAGTCTGCCCACCTGACAGACGCGCAAATACGCACGGCATACGTCCTCATAACCGCACGGCAGAACGGCACTCCCCTGTTCTTCAGCCGCCCCAACGGCTCGAGTGCAGACAATGTCTGGGGCGACAACGTCATGGGCGCACGCGGAAACGACGAGTTCTTCCACCCCGAAGTGGCTGCCGCCAACAAGTTCCGCACCGCCATGGCAGGTCAGAAGGAGGACATACACACCTCAGAGAAGGGGAATGTCATAGTCGTCAACCGTGGCAAGAAGGGCGCGGCGGTGATAAACATTTCCAAGTCGGCAGACTTCGTTAACCTCCCCACGGGGCTGCCAGACGGACGGTACAAGGATGTCGTCTACGGCAAGGAGTTCCGGGTGGTCAAGGGGCAGCTGAAAGGCATCATGGCTCCGCTGCGCACATACATACTCGTCAAGGGCTGACCCGCTCACGGTAATGGCTGGGCTGTACCTGCATATCCCATACTGCCGCCGCAAGTGCATATACTGCGACTTCTACAGCGGCGGCGACAGGCGTGCCAAGTGGCACGAGCTGACCGACGCCTGTCTCGCGGAATTGCAGAGCCGAATTGACGAGGCCGGCGGCGGTTTCGAGACCCTGTACCTCGGAGGCGGCACACCGTCGCTTTACCCTGACGGCGAGCTTATGCGGCTGACATCAGGGCTGCGGCACATCTGCGGCACACGGTGGAACGTAAGCGAAGCGACCATAGAACTCAACCCCGACGATGTCACAGCAGAGCGCGTCGGAATGTGGAGAGAAGCTGGATTCAACCGCTTCAGCCTCGGTGTGCAGAGCTTTTGCGACGAGGAGTTGGCCGCGATACGGAGGCGGCATGATGCCGCGACAGCCCTCCGTGCCATGGACCTGCTGATGCAAACAGGATGCGACGTAAGCGTTGACCTGATGTATGCCCTTCCCGGCCAGTCGATGCGCTCATGGCAGCACAGCCTCGACACTGTTGCCTCCATGAAGCCGCAGCACATCTCGGCTTACGCGCTGATGTACGAGGACGGCACTGCACTGTCTGCACTGGAAAGACAGGGAAAAATCCGACGAGCCAGCGACGAGGAATACCTTGCCATGTACCGCGCCCTCGCAGACACGCTCTCCGCTGCCGGATACGAGCATTACGAAATATCCAACTTTGCTTTGCCACACCACCGCTCGCGCCACAACAGTTCATACTGGCAAGGCCTGCCGTACATCGGCCTCGGCCCTGCGGCACACTCGTATGACGGGCTGCGTACACGGCGAGCCAATGATGCCGACATCGAGGGGTATCTGTCGTCAGGAGGCATCGACGTGCCGCACCATACGGAACACCTCGACGACGCGATGCTGCTCGACGAGTACCTGCTTACACGGCTGCGAGTGTGCGATGGCTTTGCCATTGACGACTTCCGTAGCAGGTTTGGCGACACCGCAACGGGCAAACTCATCGCTTCGGTTCAGCAGGAGATGCAGCACGGAGGCATGTTGATGACCGCCGAAGGAACGGTGCGCCTTACAAGGCAAGGAGTAATGACCTCAGACAGCATCATCCTCGACATCTCCGTTGCCCTCTCCTGACACGCACATCGCAGCCATAGCATTTCTCCAATTGAAATATTATGCTTAACTTTGCCGTATAGTTACGGCTGCACTGCTATCCAGCATTTGGAAGCGTCTCCTGTTCACTAAATTAGAACTTATCAGCAACATGAACAAAGCATTTTGCACGGGCATCCGTGAACGAACCATATCTATCCTGTCAGGAATAAAGGCTGGCACATTCGAGCGCGACGAGGCTATTGCGCTCAGTCTGCTAAGTGCAATGGCCGGAGAGAGCATATTTCTCCTCGGTCTGCCAGGCGTGGGAAAATCGATGATTGCCAGACGGCTGAAACTCGCATTCAAGGATGCATCCGTCTTTGAATACCTCATGTCACGGTTCTCGACTCCTGACGAGATATTCGGACCGATAAGCATCTCCAAGCTGAAGGACAACGACTGCTATGAGCGCATAACCTCCGGGTATCTCCCTGAAGCCGAAATAGTATTCCTCGATGAAATCTGGAAAGCCGGGCCAGCTATCCAAAACTCGCTGCTCACAGTTCTGAATGAGAAGATATACCTCAACGGCAACCATGAAATCCGCCTGCCGATGAAAGGCATAATTTCAGCGTCCAACGAATTGCCGGCACAGGGGGAAGGACTCGAAGCGTTGTGGGATCGTTTCATAATACGGTACATCGTAAATCCCATCAAATCGAAGGAGAATTTCCTCAAGCTCCTGAACCCGGACAGTACTGCCGCCGAAGATACGCCCTTTGAGCCGTTGTCGCCCGAAGAATACTTGACAATACAGTCAGAAAGCTGCAAAGTCGGACTGCCCCAAGGCATAATGGACACAATATACGACTTGCATGAAAAACTGAAGGAGAAAATTCATGAGAAAGACCCGGTAACAGGAGACCCGGTTGATGACTGCCAGCAATACTATGTGTCGGACCGGCGGTGGAAGAAGTCAATCGGCATACTGCGAATGTCAGCATGCCTGAACGGGCGCAATGAAGTGAATTTCAGCGACATGATTCTGTTGACACATATACTGTGGAATAATGATGCCTCAATCCGCCCCATACAACAGATAGTGGCAGAAGCGATTACGGCAGCCCTCTTCAAGGTGATGCTGGAGCAATTCCAGGACTATAAACGCCAAATGCCAGCTGCGAAGTCTGGCAAACAGCCCTATAGTGCCGACCGTAAGAACTATGTGATACAATGCGACGACTCGCCTCTGAAAATCAAAATCAAAGACTATAACAATGTCCGCAAACACCCGGAGGTGGTTCATTTCGGCTCTGAGACAGCCGACGGAGTCCTCGTACTGCTCGACAGGGGGCAATTCACAATACGCTTTGTGAAAGACTGCTGCCTGTGCATCAACGGCTACAACTATTACCTCCAGACTGCTGCTGACTACTATATGAACGGCAAGTCGTTTCTTGAGAGCATCAAAGACTCGTTCTATACGATCGTGGAGCAACTGAACCGCGACATAGCTGAAAACCTGTTTACATCGTCGTCGGATGCCGTACTTGCCTTACGGACAGAGGTTGACAAGTATAAAGAACGTTTTGCGGCTATATGAATCAGACACAGTTGAAATATCTGCAGCGCGTCGTCAACTATGCCTGCATCATCAAAAGCAGCGACGGACTGTCGGAAACCGTCAAGCACATCAAGGTCGCCAAGCACCCTGTATACCAGATGGTTCGTGACATAGTGTGCGACGTGAGATTTTACTCGGTTATACAGAATGAACTGTTTTGGAGACAATATTCGTGTGCCGCAGTCAGCCGCTTTATCGACTCGCTGACCAGCGAGGACTGGAGCAGCGAAAAACGGCTCACAGGCAAGAAAGAGAATTTCCTGAACGAGTGGCTGGCAAAACACATACTGGGCATTTCCACGGAGGAACAACACGAAATCGAACAGGAACTTGACCTGGAAACAACCCCAAGCGTAGCTGGCAGCGATGACAAGGATGGCGATGCCAAAGATACACTCATGCTCAAATTCGATCAGCCGCTCGGAGGAGGCAACATAACTGATGAAACATGCAACAATGGCATTATTTCTGACGGACTGCCCAAGGGAATAAAGAACTACCTGAAAAACTCTCAAAAGCAGAAAGAGAAAGACGCGCAAAACGGAGCCTGCCCCGGTCTGCATGAAGAGCCGCACAAGGCCGATGCGAAATACATAAGCAGCATTGACCCGACCCTGGTCGAACTGGCAAAGAAAATCGGCCGTAGCGGCAGCGTGGAACACGAGAGTAACGGGAGGTTCCAGACAGCCTCACGCAGCGACATCAGCGGCATTACCACCGGTGACAACCTAAACAGCCTGCTGCCGACGGAATTGGCACTGCTCACCAGCCCACAATCCGAGAAAGTATTTCTGCGCAAGTTCGTCCAAAAGCAGCTTCAGATTTTTTCTTCGGCATCAAGCTCCCTCGCCAAGGGGAAAAAGGCTGGACCAATATATATTTGCATCGACACAAGCAGCTCAATGCAAGGACAGCCGGAAGTGACAGCCAAAACATTGGCTCTGGCCATTGCAATAATAGCCCAGCGTGACAAACGGCCGATATGCTTGATAAACTATTCGTTCAACCTGTCATTCTTCATACTGACAAACCTTGAGCATCAGAAGCTGCCATTCCTCTCGTTCCTGTCACACTCATACGGCGGTGGCAATGACGAACAAATGATGTTTCAGTTTGTCTTTGACACACTGCCATGCAACCGTCGTTTCCGCAAGTACGCCGACCAGTTCAGCGGAGCAGACATGCTGATAATATCCGATTTCAAATGGTCACACTTAGGGACGGACACTCTGACAAAAATTGAAGCCGCCAGAAGCCAGGGGCTGAGGATGTTCGCATTAAGCGTCAATATGATGCAGCGGTGCTGCAAAGTTGATTTATACAACCAAGTGACACTGGCAGGACACGAATTCTACATGAGCTGCGACTGCCGCTATATGTGTGACAACAACCGGTGTTTTGAATATGACGAAAAAATGAGTATATGAAACTGAAAATGAGACTTGAAGACGCTATGGTGTATGCGCTCGCAACAGCAGGGTGCGGCATGCCCACCAAAATGCTCGCTGAAGCCATCAACCGCGACAGGCTTCATGTCAGGGTTGACGGCAAGCCTGTGACCGACAAGCAGGTCTACGCCGCAGTACGCCGCAACCCTGCCGTTTTCGTGATGGAGTGCGGCGCAATCATGCTTGCAATGTAACATCACCACATGGCAAGATGTACAAAGCAGCTTGGAGTGTTGCATAATTGGCAGAAAATGAGTAACTTTGCACTCGATTTTTGGAAAGGTCATATCCATGCGATATAACAGGCTGAAAATCAGAGTAATAATACAATTAACAACAAGAACGTATGAATCGTTACGAAACCGTTTTCATTTTAACTCCCGTTTTGTCTGACGACCAGATGAAGGAAGCGGTGCAGAAATTCAGAGGTTTCCTGGAGGACAACAATGCCAATGTTGTCAATGAGGAGCTTTGGGGTCTGCGCAAACTCGCTTATCCCATCGAGAAGAAATCCACAGGTTTTTACTGCCTGCTCGAGTTTGAGGCTGAGCCTTCGCTCATCAAGAAGTTCGAGACAATGTACCGTCGCGACGAGCGCGTAATCCGCTTCCTGACATTCCGTCTCGACAAGCACGCAGCCGAGTACGCTGAAAAGCGCCGCAAGCTCCGCGCACAGAAAGCAAGTCAAACCCCCGCTGTCGAGGAGGCTCCCGCCGCTGAAGCAGCAGAAACAAAGGAGAACTAAACCATGGCAGCAAACAACGAAATCCGTTACCTCACTCCCCTGTCGGTAGACACCCGCAAGAAGAAATATTGCCGTTTCAAACGCAGCGGCATCAAGTACATCGACTACAAGGATCCTGAGTTCCTCAAGAAGTTCCTCAACGAGCAGGGCAAGATTCTGCCTCGCCGTATCACCGGAACATCACTCAAGTTCCAGCGTCGTGTAGCCCGTGCAGTGAAGCGTGCACGTCACCTCGCACTGCTCCCCTACGTAACAGACTTGATGAAATAATCATTTTTAATCCGACAAAAAAGAAAAGACATGAAAGTTATCTTGAAAGAAAATATGACCGGTCTCGGTTATAAGGACGATGTTGTCGAGGTGAAAGATGGTTATGGCCGCAACTACCTCATACCGCAGGGCAAGGCAATCATCGCGTCTAACGCAGCACTGAAGCAGCTCGCAGAGGACCAGCGTCAGCGTGCGCACAAGATTCAGAAGGCTCTCGAGGAGGCTCAGGCAAAGGCCAAGACCCTCGAAGGCATCAAACTCACCATCGGCGCAAAGACCAGCGCAACCGGCACTGTATTCGGCAGCGTGAACGCTATACAGATTGCAGATGCACTCCAGGCACTCGGCCATGAGGTAGACCGCAAAATCATCGCAATCAAGCAGCCTGTCAAGGAAGTGGGCGTGTACACAGCCACTATCAACCTTCACAAGGAGGTCAGCGTAGACATCGAATTTGAAGTAGTGGCAGAGTAATCCGCTTCCTCCTTCAAACACAATACACAACTGGGGTGTGCCATAATCGGCACATCCCATTTCCATTTAAGCAAGAGTTAAAGACTTGTTGGTCTGCCGCGTCAGCGGCGTATATCGTAGCGCATCCAGACAGTGTTGCCCATGCGGGTCACATCTTTAAGGTCAAGCAATGTCACTGGATAGTCAGGCACGTCAATGCCGTCAAACACTGCAGTCATGCCGCGCCGGCCATCGATGCCCCCTCCGACCATGAGACTTACCTCATCTATCAACCCTGCTTGCAGGAACGCTCCGTTGATGTTGCCGCCTCCAACGACAGCCAGACGTTTCACGCCGAACTGCTCACACAGTGTCTCGGCAGCACGGCTCAAGTCGATATACTTCTTCCCCGTTGCAATCCAAGATATATTTTTGGCAGTCAAGTAGTCGTGATACTCCTTGGGGCAATCACAGCTCGTGACTACAAGCAGGTTGCCGCTTGCAGCGGTTTCAGGCCAACGCAGCGAGCCGTGAGTGTCAACGGCTACATCATAGTGCGGGCCGGGTGTTGCCTTGTGAAAGGCTTCCTTGCCGATGGCTGTCTTGTCGTGCGCCTCAAAAGGCTGCGGCAGCGCGTAGTGTATCTGCTTGGTCACACGCCCCTCGAGCGTAGCATCGCATTTTAGGGCGTCGAGCGCGACATAATATGCGTCAGTCGGATCAATCTGCTCGGTCATTGCACAATCAATGCGGCCGTCAACAGATGACATCATGTGACAAATAATATATGGTTTCATAGTCATTTATTTGTAGTTCAGGAATTTGTCAACTGCTTCACGAGCTTTGTCACGCTGCTGCTGAGCCACGTGGCCGTAGATTTCAAAGGGCTTGCCGATTGTTGCACCCTTGCAAGCCGCCCCGACTAGAGCCGGCAACACCACTTCCCTCGTGCGTCACGAAAGGTATGACAGTCTTGCCGCTCCAGTCGTGCTTCTCGATGAAGGTATATACTGGCATCGGCGCGTCGCCCCACCATATCGGATAGCCGATATAGATAGTGTCGTATGCCTCTACATTCACATCGCCGATTATCTCCGGGCGTGCGTTTGACTCCTTCTCGGTCTTGGCAATTTCCGTACACGGGTCATATTCTGCCGGGTATGGTGTGGCTGGCTGTATGTGGAATGTGTCTGCGCCCACTTGTTCTGCAATCATCTTGCCTATTATAGCTGTGTTGCCCTCCGTGATATTGCCGACGGCATAGTTTTCATCGGCACGAGAGAAGTACACGACAAGGCTTTTGCTGTTTGTATTCATCATGCTATCGCTGTTTACGTTTTGTGTCTGTCCGCACGCCGGCAAAGCGAAGAACGCTGCTGCCGAAGTGCTGCTGCAAATGCCTTCATTCTCATGGTCTCATGTTTTTGCCCCATTCCACGAACTGCTCCACCTGTGCCGGGTCGTAGTGTGAGAACCACTGGCTCTTCTGCAAGTCGAGCTTGGCAATCTGCTCCATATCCTCATCGGTGAGCGTGAAATCGAATATGTTGAAGTTCTGCTCCATGCGCTCGCGGTGCGTCGTCTTGGGGATAACGATGACTTGTCGCTGCGTAAGCCAACGCAGAGCCACCTGCGCAGCCGTCTTGCCGTATTTTGCAGCAACCTGTTGAAGCACAGGGTCAGTGAAAAGGCCGTTCCTGCCCTCTGCCAGCGGAGCCCATGCCATAGTGGCGCATCCGTATTTTGCCATTATCTTCTGCGCCTCGACCTGCTGGTTGTACACATGTGTCTCGACCTGGTTGACCATCGGCTTGATTTCACTGAAACCGCACAGGTCGATGAAGCGGTCGGGATAGAAATTGCTCACGCCGATTGCACGCACGAGGCCTTTGCGATAAGCCTCCTCCATAGCACGCCAAGTGCCGTAGTAGTCGCTGAACGGCTGGTGTATCAGCAGCAAGTCAATGTAGTCAGTGCGCAGACGGCGAAGGCTCTCGCGGATGCTCTCCGCAGCCTGTCGCTCACCGGCATTGCTTATCCACACTTTAGTGGTCAGGAAAATCTGGTCACGTCCTACGCCGCAGCCGGCAAGTGCCTCACCCACTTGAGCCTCGTTGAAATATGCCTGTGCAGTGTCGATACTGCGGTAGCCGACCTCAATAGCCTGGCGCACGCACCGCTCTGTGTCTTCGGGAGCGATTTGGAACACGCCGTAGCCCAGTACCGGCATCTCCACTCCGTTGGAAAGTTTTACTGTATCCATAATATCGTGTTCTTGTTGCTTGGTTTATTCATATAACGCACGGCAAGCCGACAAATGCCGTCATAATTCGCGCAATAGCAGTCACAAATTACGCCAAAATGACTATCTTTGCACCATGAGCGACTGGATATACACTGAAAACCTCGGAGCCATCCACTTTTGGGAACTGAAAAATTGGGTAGCACATATACTGTGTCTGCAAGGCGAGGTCAAGTTCCTTTACGCAGGGCGCGAGTTTGCGCTACGCGAGCATGAAGTAGCAGTCATCGGTTCGCCGGAGCGTATGACCTCACTTAACCTGTCCGCAAATTTCCATTGTCTGTCATACATAGCCCCACGCACATTCCTCGAGTCGCAACTGCCAGGCAGCCACTATGGCATCGGAGGCAGCGTCAGCCTGTACGAGAACCCGATTCTGACCCTTGACGCAGAGCAGGAGCAGTGGCTGCATGACGACTTGGAGCGTATCGGAAATCGCATCGGTATGACACACCTGACATTTTACAGGAGCATAATGGGTGCGCTGTCACTGACTATGATGAATGACCTGTTTGAAATACACTCCTCACAGCGCTGGGCGTTTTCTGCCAACGAGCGTCCGCTGTATGTGCTGAAAACATTCATGGAGCTGCTTGCGTCCGGATTGCCGGAGCATCACCGCTCCCCTTCCTACTATGCACAGCAGCTTAACGTGTCTGCGAAATACCTCTCAGACACCATACGCCGCCAGACGGGTCTGAGTGTCTCACACTATATAGAGGTACATGTTACGCCGATAATCAAGAACTACCTCGACAATACCGACCTGTCTGTTACTCAGATAGCGGAACGCATGAACTTCTCAACCCCAACCTACTTCGCCCGTTACTCCCGCAAGCTGCTCGGCATGTCACCCAAGGAATACCGAGCCTCAAATCAGCCGCAGTTTTAATGCGAATAAAATTGTGATAAAAATACACACTCAAGAAACTTTTCATCGGGTGGTGTGTTTATGGTATGAATGATTGGAAAGGACGCATGAAAGCGACAGCACAATCATGACACATAACAACTGAAACAAAAACGCACTACTATATGAATTTCAACAACTTCACAATCAAATCACAGGAGGTGATACAGAAGGCTATCGAGCTGACCCGAAGTGCCGGACAGCAGCAGATCGAGCCGTCTCACATCCTGAAAGCTCTGATAGACGAGGGTGAGTCCATTGTGAACTTCGTGTTCCAGAAGCTGGAAGCCAACCTGAACTCTGTCAAGAGTGCAATCGAAGCCGACATTCGCTCGCTACCAAAAGTCTCGGGCGGTGACGTGTTCCTGAGTCGCGATGCCAACGACGCTATGCAGAAAGCCGTCGATTTCTCCAAGTCGATGGGTGACGAGTACGTGTCAATCGAGGCAATGCTCATGGGCATACTGCGCAGCAGCGGCAAGGCAGGACAGGCACTGAAGGATGCCGGCATCACCGACAAGGGGCTGGAAATGGCAATACGCGAGCTGCGCAAGGGCAACAAAGTCACTGAACAGAGCGCAGAGGAAACATATCAGGCCCTCAGCAAATACGCCATTAACCTGAATGACCGCGCACGCAGCGGCAAGCTCGACCCGGTCATCGGCCGTGACGAGGAAATACGCCGCGTGCTGCAGATATTGTCACGACGCACAAAGAACAACCCTATGCTCGTCGGCGAACCAGGTACAGGCAAAACAGCTATTGCCGAAGGACTTGCCCACCGTATCGTCCGAGGCGACGTGCCTGAGAACCTGAAGTCAAAGCAAATCTACTCACTTGACATGGGTGCGCTTGTCGCTGGAGCAAAGTACAAGGGCGAATTTGAGGAGCGTCTTAAAGCCATTGTCAACGAGGTGACACAGAGCAATGGCGAGATTATCCTTTTCATCGATGAAATCCACACACTGGTCGGTGCTGGCAAGGGCGAAGGTGCGATGGACGCCGCCAACATCCTCAAACCGGCATTGGCGCGTGGCGAACTCCGCTCAATCGGCGCAACAACGCTCGACGAGTACCAGAAGTATTTCGAGAAGGACAAGGCTCTGGAACGCCGTTTCCAGAAGGTAATGGTAGACGAGCCTGACGAAATGTCCTCAATATCCATACTCCGAGGCCTGAAGGAGCGTTATGAGAACCACCACAAGGTGCGTATCAAAGACGAGGCTATCATCGCCGCCGTCCAGCTCAGCACGCGCTACATCACTGACCGTTTCCTCCCGGACAAGGCCATTGACCTGATCGACGAGGCCGCATCAAAGCTGCGTTTGGAAATGGACTCGATGCCGCAGGCTCTCGACGAAGCTACCCGTAAAATCAAGCAGCTCGAAATCGAGCGTGAGGCTCTGAAGCGTGAAAGCAACGATGCCAAGATAGCTGAAATAGACAAGGAACTCGCGGACCTCCATGATGAAGAGAAGTCGCTCAAAGCCAAGTGGAAAGCCGAAAAGACTGAAATCAACAAGATACAGCAGAACAAGATTGACATCGAGCAGCTGAAACTTGAGGCTGACCGGGCCGAGCGCGACGGTGACTATGCCAAGGTGGCTGAAATACGCTACTCACGCATCAAGCAAAAGGAAGACGAGAACAAGTCTATTCAGGCCAAGCTGAAAGAGCTGCAAGGCGACGGGGCTCTGATAAAGGAGGAAGTAGATGCCGACGACATCGCGGAAATCGTCAGCCGCTGGACAGGCATACCCGTCAAGAAGATGGCTCAAAGTGACAAGGAAAAGCTGTTGCACCTCGAGGAAGAGCTGCACCGCCGCGTAGTCGGGCAAGATGAAGCCATACGCGCTGTCGCAGATGCTGTGCGCCGCTCACGAGCCGGCCTGAACGACCCGCGCCGCCCTATCGGCTCATTCCTGTTCCTCGGTACTACCGGTGTCGGCAAGACCGAGTTGGCAAAAGCGTTGGCAGACTACCTGTTTGACAGCGAGGATGCGATGACCCGTATCGACATGTCCGAATATATGGAGAAACACTCCGTATCGCGTCTGGTCGGTGCGCCTCCGGGATATGTAGGCTACGATGAGGGAGGTCAGCTAACCGAGGCTGTGCGCCGCAAACCGTACAGCGTGGTGCTGTTCGATGAAATCGAGAAGGCACACCCGGACGTGTTCAACGTACTCCTACAGGTGCTTGACGACGGTCGTCTGACAGACAACAAGGGGCGGTTCGTCAACTTCAAGAACACGATAATCATCATGACCTCAAACATGGGGTCGCAGATGATACGCGAAAACTTCGAGAAGATGACAGACAGCAACCGCGACGAGACGATAGAACGCACCAAGACCGATGTCCTCGAACTGCTGAAACAGTCCATCCGTCCCGAGTTCCTGAACCGAATCGACGAGATAGTGATGTTCACACCGCTCGACAAGAAGGAGATACAGCAGATAGTCGAGCTGCAGGTACACGGCATCCGCAAGATGCTCGCCTCCAACGGCGTAAAACTGACCATCACCCCGTCTGCCGTTGAACTCCTGGCCGAAGACGGCTACGACCCCGAGTTCGGTGCACGTCCTGTCAAGCGCACCATACAGCGCATGATATTGAACGAATTGTCAAAGGACATCCTTGCTCAAAAAGTAGACCGCGACCACCCGATAGTCATCGACCGCCAAGGAGACGACCTCGTGTTCCGAAATGATTGACCCAACCGTCAAGGATAAAAATAATAGAATAAGTAATGATACGTCCAGAAGTCTGAATATCAGATTTTTGGACGTATTCATATATACACCGCAGTACTATTTACGGCAATAATACCAACAATATTTTCAGTACTATGTATTGCATAGTACTACGGAAAGTTGTAACTTTGCACCGTGAAAGGGACAAAGGCACTGCCATACTTCTTTCAAAACATTTGAAACCAACAACATAACAACAGAATATGGGTTCGTACAACTTCAATATCAAACAAGCCGCAATCGCGCTGGCACTTGCAATACCAGCAACCATGTCCGCGCAATACACCCTAAACGGCAGAGTAATCGACGGCAACGGCGAGACATGCCCCACAACGGTATACCATATATACAACGCGACAGACAGCCATGAACACCCGATGGCAAACTATGTGACAGACATGGACGGCGTGTTCTCCTGCACTATCGGCAAACCTGGGGAATACACCGTGACGTTCGAGTATCTCGGCATGAAAGACCTCACAATGCCGGTAGTGATAACTGCAGACAAGAGCGCATACGACCTCGGCGACGTGGTGATGCAGCCTGACGAGACCATGCTGTCGGAAGTGACAGTGTCGGTACGCAAACGACTTGTGGTGTCTGACGGCGCAAACCTGCAGTACAATGTCTCCGAAGACCCTGTGGCAAAAAGCAGCACCGTACTGGAGATGCTCCGCAAAGTCCCCATGGTGACTGTTGACGGCCAGGACAACATCCGTGTAAACGGCAACACAGATTTCCGCATATACCTGAACGGCCGCCCCAACCCTATGTTTGACAGCGAGCCGCAGCGCGTACTCAAGGCCATGCCCGCCAGCTCCATAAAGCGCATCGAAGTGCTTACAGAGCCGGGTGCAAAGTATGACGCAGAGGGTACTGGCGGCATCCTGAACATAGTCACCGAAGAGTCGGCAACTGCCACCACCGACGGCTACAGCGGCTCGCTGACAGCCGGCGTGGCTTCCAACCAGCTGTCCGGTTCGGGCTTCATACGCGGCAAGCTGCGCAACGTCACTGCAAGCGCATCGCTGACATACGCCAACTCACGGCCGCTGGCTCGCTCGGGCAGCAGCATGACAAGCACCGAATACCTCAATGACAACATCAACCACCTGCTGACGGAGGACGGATATGTGAAGCGCGACAACGTTTTCGACTTCACGCAGGGCAACATGGCTCTGTCTTGGGAGCCAAACGCCAACAACCTGTTCACAATCAACGCTGACGTACAGCACATCGCCGGCGAACAGCTAATCAACTCGACAACCACAATGGAAAGCCGCGACAGCTCTCCGCAGTGGAGCTTCAAAACAGACACGGATGGCGGCATCAACACGACATCGCTCACCACAAACGTTTCATACCAACATTCGTTCAACCGCCCTGACCACACGCTGGTCGGCAGCTTCCAGTACAACCTGAAGCATTTTCGGCTGAATTTATTCCAAGACAAGTACGACTACATGGGAATGGACATGGCAGACAACACCACGCTCCAAGACATGAACACCAACAACAATGAGTACACAGTCCAAGTGGACTATCACAACAGGCTGAACGACAAGCACACGATTGAGACAGGAGCGAAACTGCTGCTGACAGACAACCGCAACGAGTCATGCCTGCTCACAGGAGCAGACCGCAACAGCCTCGCCGAGAGCAAGGACGACTATGTAGACATGAAGCAATACCGCAACATCGGTGCGGCATACGGAGCATACACAGGCACATTCGGCAAAGTAACGGCTGTTGCCGGGCTGAGATACGAATACACGCACCTCGGTGTTGACTTCTACTCTGCAGGACGCGAGGACTTCTACTCTGCAGGACGCGAGGACTTCTCGTCACGCCTCCACGACATCGTGCCAAACGCCTCCCTCTCCTACTCCTTCTCCCCGGCATCCGTGCTGCGTGTTGCATACAATATGCGCATATCCCGCCCATCTAT
>ENA-OUQC01000865-OUQC01000865.1-human-gut-metagenome-genome-assembly--contig:-NODE-865-length-18598-cov-5.703877_pt1 | contig 18598 bp, 14 predicted proteins | sample MGYA00237942_ERZ548815 | MGnify/ENA primary metagenome ERZ548815 (study PRJEB26490, sample SAMN05194722) | human gut metagenome | biome: terrestrial biome; feature: human-associated habitat; material... | reverse complement strand
GCAGAACGCAGCGAAGCTTTCTCGAAAAAGCGGCAAAGCCACTTTTTCGACATTCCCCCGCGGTTTATATTACACTTTCCTCAAACTGCCCCAGTTGCGCGCAAACATTTGACTGCACAGCGCAAAAAGTGTTAAAATAGTAATGTGAGTTTCGTTAAGTTATATGGTTCTTTATGGAGGTATACAAAATGAAGGATTATTTCAAGCTTGCCGCACAGGCCGCCGTGCGCGGCGCTGTCATCGGCGCGGCTGCGGCCGGTACGGCGCTCTTCGTCATGGCCCCCGGCGCGTCCAGCCGCCGTCAGCGGGTGCCCTTCATGGGCACGAATGTGGCGCACCGCGGTCTGCACAGCCGCGATAAAAGCGTGCCCGAAAACTCTCTGGAGGCCTTCCGTCTCGCGGCGGAGGCCGGATACGGGATAGAGCTTGACGTGCAGCTTTCAAAGGACGGGCAGGTCGTCGTGTTCCATGACGACACGCTCGACAGGGTCTGCGGCGTGTGCGCGCGCGTGGATGAGCTGACCCTTGCGGAGCTCAAGGCCCTGCGCCTTTGCGGAACGGAGCAGACCATCCCTCTCTTTACCGAGGTGCTGGACGTTATCCGCGGCCGCGGCCCCATCATATGCGAGCTGAAGGACGGCAAGCGCAACCGTGAGCTGTGTGAAAAGACCTATGATATCATCTCCGCCTACCGCGGCGAGATATGCGTCGAAAGCTTCAATCCCATGATCGTCGCGTGGTTCCGCTTCCATGCGAAGGATCTGCTGCGCGGCCAGCTTGCCCAGCCGACGCGCTTTTATGACGCGGAAAGCCTTTCCGCTCCGCTTGCCTTCGCGCTGGGGCACACGCTTTTCAACTGCGTGGCGCGCCCGCAGTTCATCGCCTACCGCATCGGCTTCCGCCCGCTGTCCGTGCGCATTTCGGAGTTCATGGGCGCAATGCGCGTCGGCTGGACGTCGCATGAGCCGCGCAACGAGGCCGGCCGCGACACCGTCATCTTTGAGTTCTATAAGCCGAAGGTGAAGTTCAAATAAGCCCCTGCATAGCTCAGGTTCGGGCTGTAAGAACAGGACTGTCAAGCCCGGACTGCCAGCCCAGAACCGTCAACAAGCCATGCGCAAGTGCAAAACGCAGGCCGCACCCCCTGCCTCCCTTGCAAAGGGAGTTGGGTCGGCGCAAGCCGAGCCGGAGGGATTCCGCTCCCGTGGAAAGGTACAACTCACGTTCTTAAATATTAGGACACAAGTGGCCGCCGCAGCCGCACGGCCAATCCCCCAGTCATTGACATATAAACATGTCAATGACTGCCCCCTTTGCAAGGGGGCCAAGAGGCACACAACGATCAATACACATCCTGCACTCCCGGCGCGGCCGGGAGTGCTTTTTATTTCTACTTTATTATATTATAGATATTGCAATAGAGGCCAAAGTTTGATATAATAACATGATTCAATGCGCGGATTGCGCAGAGTAACGAGGTGGCACATGAATTCTCTGAACGACATATGGCAGGAGATAATAAAGATACTGTCAAAGCAGCTCACGCCGACGGCCATAGAGACGTGGTTTTCCGACTGTGAGCCGGTGGAGATCGACGACTGCCGCCTTGTCATACACACAGCGTCAGATTTCAAGCGCCGCATAATCGCCGACAGGTTCAGCGGCACGATAAAGGCCGCGCTTTCAGACCTGTTCTCCTGCGAGTTTGAGCTGACGATACTCGCGGGCGACGAGATAAAAGACTATGAAAGCGGCAAGAATGAGGACAGCCTCCTGCCGGAAATGGCGGGCTATACCTTTGACCGCTTCATCGTGGGCAACTCCAACAAGTTCGCGCACGCGGCGGCCATCGCCGTGGCGGAAAAGCCGGGCGCGGCGTACAACCCCCTGTTCATCTACGGCAACTCCGGCCTCGGCAAGACGCACCTGCTCCTTGCGATAGGACAGGCCATCCACGAGAGGGAGCCGAACAAAAAGCTCGCCTACATCAAGGGCGACGACTTCACGAACCAGATGGTCCGCTCGATAAAGGACGGCACGGTCGAGGATTTCAGGATGAAGTACCGCAATGTGGATCTGTTCCTCGTGGACGATATCCAGTTCATCGCGGGCAAGCGCTCGACGCAGGAGGAGTTTTTCCACACCTTCAACAACATCTATGAGGCCGGGCACCAGATTGTCATAACCTCTGACCGGCCGCCGCTTGAAATGTCGCTTCTGGACGACAGGCTGCGCACGCGCTTTGAGGGCGGCCTCATGGCAGACATACAGCCGCCGGACCTTGAAACGCGCATGGCCATAACCCGCAATAAGGCCGCCCAGCTCGGCCTTATCCTGTCGGACGACGCAGTGTCGTACATTGCGGAGAACATCACGGCCAATATCCGCCAGATAGAGGGCGTCATAAAGCGCCTGACGGCCTATAAGGAGATACTCGACTACACGATAACCATCGACTCCGTCAAGCGCGCGATAAAGGACGTCATCCGCACAGGGGAATACATCCCCACGCCGGAGCGCATCATCAGCGAGACGGCGCGCTTCTACTCCCTGCGGGAGGAGGATCTGCGCGGGCAGAACAGGTCGCGCAATACGGCCATGGCGCGGCAGGTGTCGATGTACCTTATGCGCTCGCTGACGAACCTCTCGCTGAAGGATATCGGCGTGGAGTATGAGGACAGAAACCACGCAACGGTACTGAGCTCCATCCGCAAGGTGGAGGACCTTCTCAAAACAGACCCGAAAATGGCGGGCACGATAAGAGATATCACGTCAAATATCAACTCCGTCTGACGGCGGGATTTTCCACAATTCGCTGTGGAAAATGAAAAGCCGCGTGTGGAAAGTCATGGCCGCCGCGGCCCATGTGGAAAACGTGAAAAACACGCACAATTTTGTCCACACGGAAAAGCGAGTGTTTTCAACGCCCGGCGCGGGTTTTCAACATAAATTTTTTCTAATACTAATAATACTAAAAATATTATCCTTTATTTACTGACAGAGAAAAAGGAGGAGTTTGAAAATGAAGTTTTCATGCGAGAAGTACGCCCTGCAGAATGCGATAGCGATCGCGTCGAGGGCCGCGGCGTCGAAAAGCCCCATCCCCGCGCTGGAGGGGCTGCTGATAACCGCGCGCGGCGGCGTGCGCGTGACGGGCTATGACCTCAAGAAGGGGATATATACGAATATGGAGGCCGACACCGACCAGATAGGCGACATCGTCGTCGGCGCGAAGCTTTTCGGCGAAATGATACGCCGTATGCCGGACGGGATAGTGACCGTGACGGCGGATGAGAAGAACAACGTCCAGGTCAAGTGCGGCAAGAGTGAATTCAACTTCATGGGCATAAGCCCGGAGGACTATCCCGAGATACCGGTGGTGGAGGGGATAAACAACATCTCCCTTCCGCAGAAGATATTGAAGAGCATGATAAATCAGACCATCTTCGCCGTGTCGGAGAGTGAGGTCCGCCCCATATACACGGGCGTGCTGTTTGAAATAGACGGCGATACGCTCACGCTCGTCGCGGTGGACGGATACCGCCTCGCCAAGCGCTGTGAGAGGATAGAGGGCGCGAAGCTTGAAAACTGCACCTTCGTCGTGCCCGGCTCATCGCTGACGGATATTGAGCGCATCTGCACCGACGACGACAGCGAGGTGAAGATATCCGTCGGGGATAAGCATATCTCCTTCGTCATCGGCGACACCGTGCTTGTCAGCCGCCGTCTGGAGGGCGAATTTCTCAACTACAGAAAGTCCATCCCGGAGGAGTTCCGCTACACCGTCGAGGTCGGCAGAAGCGAGCTTATCAGCACCATTGACCGCGTCGCCCTCATCGTCAGCGTGAAGAACTCCAGCCCCGTGCGCATGACCTTCAACGACGGCAGCATCGACTGCCTCTGCGTCACGCCCATCGGCAAGGCGGAGGACGTCTGTCTGTGCGAGGGCAGCGGCGAGGGGATGGAGATCGGCTTCAACGACAGATACCTGACCGACGCGCTGAAGGCCGCGGGCTGCGACAGGCTGAACATCAATATAAACACCTCGTCCTCCCCCTGCATAATCACCGCCGCGGACGGCAGCAAGAACTTCGTGTACATGATACTCCCCGTCCGCCTGCGCGCGGGTGATTGATTGGAAATCAATAATTATGGAAAAAATAGCTATAACAACTGAATTTATCAAGCTCGACGCGTTTTTGAAGTTTGCCGCGCTTGTCGGTACAGGCGGCGAGGCGAAGTTCGTCATAAGCGAGGGTATGGTCGCCGTCAACGGCGAGACCTGCACCCAGCGCGGGAAGAAGCTGCACCCCGGCGACAGAGTCAGCTTTGCCGGGAACGAGCTTGAAGTGACAGCGGAATGAGGATAGTAAGGATCGCGCTGAACGGCTTTCGCAACTACGAGTGGGAGACGGTGGAGCTTGCCCCCGGCACGAACGTGATAAGCGGACAGAACGCGCAGGGGAAAACGAACCTTCTGGAGAGCGTGTACATGCTGTCCACCGGGAGGAGCTTCCGCACCCGCTTCGATAAGGAGCTTGTCGGCTTCGGCTTTTCCTCGGCGGAGATATTGGCCGACGTCATCAGCCATGAGCGGGAGCAGACGATAAATATCGCCCTGCGCCCCGGCCAGACAAAGAAGATAAGCGTCAACGGCGTGAAGAAAACCGCGTCGGAGCTGTCCGAGACCGTAAACACCGTCCTATTCTGTCCGGACGACCTCAACCTCATAAAGGAGGGGGCGGCCGTGCGCCGCCGTCTGATGGACAACGCCATAAGCCAGATACGCCCGCGCTACGCCGGGTATCTGGCGGAGTTCAACCGTTTGTATGAGCATAAGACCCGCATTCTGAAGGACTGGCATGAAAAGCCGTCTCTGCTTGAGACGCTGGACGAGTTTTCCGACGGGATGTGCCGCGCCAGCGCACAGCTCATCCGGTACCGCGCGGCCTTTGCGGCGCGGCTCGGCAAGGCGGCGGGGCCGATACACGGGGAGTTCTCCGGCGAGGGGGAGAGGCTGGAGCTGAGCTATAAAACGGTCAGCACGGTGAAGGATCCATTCGCCAGTGCGAAGGAGATATATTACGACGTGTGTGAGCATCAGGAAAGGCACCGCCAGGCGGAGCTTGACGCGCAGCAGTGCCTGACGGGCGCGCACAAGGACGACCTTGAAATATTCATAAACGGCACGGCGGCCCGCAGCTTCGCCTCACAGGGGCAGACGCGCACGGCGGCGCTGTCGCTGAAGCTGGCGGAGAGGGAGATATTCCTTGCCGAAACGGGGGAGTATCCCATACTGCTGCTGGACGATGTGCTGTCCGAGCTTGACAGCCGCCGTCAGGAATTTGTATTGAACCGCATCGGCGGCGGGCAGACGCTTATAACCTGCTGTGAGGATGAGGGCATATCCAGCCGCACGGGCGGACGGGTGCTGTTCATCGAAAAGGGCAGGATAAAGCCGCGCTGACAGGTAAAGAAAATGTATCTGCATCTTGGAAAGGGCAGTGTGATAAGCACTGACGAGATAATAGGAATATTCGATCTTGATATCACGTCCCAGTCGCATCTGACGCGCAGCTTTCTTGCCGCGGCGGAGAAGGCCGGGCAGGTGATAAACGCGGCGGAGGATATACCCAAATCCTTCATCGCTGCGGAATGCGCCGGGAAACGGCGCGTGTATCTCAGCCAGATGGCGGCGGCGACGCTGCTGAAAAGGGCGGAGGCCGGAACGCTGTAGAATCAAAATGCACGGCGCGCCGGGCATGATCGGTGAAGTAAAACGATCTATAAGATCTATGAGATTTGTGCGGCTTGCCCACATGGAGGATATTATATGGCAGACGAAATAAAAAAGACGGCACAGGAATACGACGCATCACAGATACAGGTCCTTGAGGGGCTGGAGGCCGTGCGCAAGCGTCCGGGCATGTACATCGGCTCGACCTCGTCCTCGGGATTGCACCACCTTGTTTATGAAATCGTGGATAACTCCATCGACGAGGCGCTTGCCGGCTTCTGCACACACATAAACGTGACGATAGAGCAGGGCGACATCATCCGCGTGGAGGATAACGGCCGCGGCATACCTGTTGACATACAGGAGCAGACCGGCAAATCCGCGCTGGAGGTCGTGTTCACGGTGCTGCACGCGGGCGGCAAATTCGGCGGCGGGGGATATAAGGTCTCCGGCGGCCTGCACGGCGTCGGCGCGTCTGTCGTGAATGCGCTTTCGGAGTGGCTTGAGGTCGAGGTGTGCAAGGACGGGAAGCGCTACGGCATGAAGTTCTCCCGCGGCGATATAGTGGAGCATATCAAGGTCCTCGGCGACGCGCAGGGCAGCGGCACCACCGTCCGCTTCAAGCCCGACCCGGAGATGTTCGACGACACGGTGTACGATTATGAGATACTGCACACGCGTATGCGCGAGCAGGCGTTTCTGAACGCGGGCCTCACCATCATCCTCAGGGATGAGCGCGAGGGGATGGAGCAGGGCGAGGAGCTTTGCTATGAGGGCGGCATACGCGAATTCGTGTCCTACCTCAACAACCACAAAAACCCCATACATGAGGACGTCATCTATCTCAGCGGCGCCAAGGGTGACGCCGTGGCAGAGGTGGCGCTGCAATACAACGACGGCTACAGCGAGACGCTTGTGAGCTTTGCAAACGACATACACACGCCCGAGGGCGGCATGCACGAGACGGGCTTCAAGACGGCGCTGACAAGGGTCATAAACGCATACGGCGTGAAGGCCAATATAATAAAGGGCGACGACAAGGTCTCCGGCGAGGATGTGCGCGAGGGTATCTCCGCCGTCATATCCGTCAAGCTTCCGGAGGCGCAGTTCGAGGGGCAGACGAAGCAGAAGCTCGGCAACGCGTATATCCGCACGCTGGTGGACGGCATCGTCAATGACCAGCTCACCGAGTATTTTGAGGAGCACCCCGCCACGGCGAAGGTCATACTTGAAAAGGCCATGATGGCAAACCGCGCGCGCGAGGCCGCAAGAAAGGCAAAGGAGTCCGTCCGGCGCAAGACGGGGCTTGAGAGCGGGCAGATGCCCGACAAGCTTCAGGACTGCAATGAGCGCGACCCCTCGCTGTGCGAGATATATATCGTCGAGGGCGACTCCGCCGCAGGCTCCGCCATTCAGGGACGCGACAGCCGCTTCCAGGCGATACTGGCCATGTGGGGCAAAATGCTGAACGTGGAGAAGGCGCGCGCCGACAAGATATACGGCAACGACAAGCTCTACCCGCTCATTCTCGCGCTGGGCGCGGGGATAGGGGACGAGTTCAACATGGACAAGCTCCGCTATCACAAGATAATCATCATGGCCGATGCAGATGTTGACGGCAGTCATATAAGGACGCTTCTTCTGACCTTCTTCTTCCGCTATATGCGCCCGCTTATCGAAAACGGCTATGTTTACTCCGCGGTGCCGCCGCTTTACAAGCTCACGCGCGGAAAGCAGCAGAGAGTGGCGTATTCCGACGAGCAGCGCGATAAGATAAGCGCGGAGCTTCGCGCCGACAACCCCAACGTCAAGGTGGACATATCCCGCTTCAAGGGCCTCGGCGAAATGGACCCGCACGAGCTGTGGGAGACGACCATGGACCCCGAGACGCGTTCACTGCGGCGCATCACGCTCAACGACGCCATTCAGGCCGACCAGATATTCACCGTCCTCATGGGCGAGGACGTCGAGCCGCGCCGCGAGTGGATAGAGCGCAACGCCAAATACGTCGTCAATCTCGACGTTTGATGCGCGCCGGGTAAAGGAGATAAAATGGCACATAAAAGAGATTATAAACCAGAGGATATAGCATTCCCCAATCAGGTCATAACGGAGTCTGAGCTCGTCAACGAGATGCAGAAGAGCTATATAGACTACGCCATGTCCGTCATTGTCGGGCGCGCCCTGCCGGACGTGCGCGACGGCCTCAAGCCCGTACACCGGCGCATACTCTACGCGCTGTATGAGGATAACCTCACCTCCGACAAGCCCTTCAAGAAGTCGGCCACCTGCGTCGGCGACGTGCTGGGCCGCTACCATCCGCACGGCGACGCGTCGGTTTATGACGCGATGGTGCGCCTTGCGCAGAACTTCTCCATGCGCTATATGCTCGTGGACGGGCACGGCAACTTTGGCTCCGTCGATGGCGACCCACCGGCGGCCTACCGTTATACCGAGGCGCGCCTTTCCAAGATATCCAACGAAATGCTGCGCGATATCGAAAAGGACACCGTGGACTGGGACCCCAACTTCGACGAGACGCGCAAGGAGCCGCGCGTGCTGCCGTCAAGGTTCCCGAACCTTCTCGTCAACGGCTCGTCCGGCATCGCCGTCGGCATGGCGACGAATATCCCGCCCCATAACCTGACGGAGGTCATAAACGCCTGCGTGTGCGTGCTGGACGATCCGGAGGCCACGCTTGCAGACCTCATGCAGCACGTCAAGGGGCCGGACTTCCCCACGCGCGGCATAATCATGGGCAGAAGCGGCATCCGCGCCGCCTACGCCACTGGGCGCGGCCGCGTCGTCGTGCGCGCGCGCACGGAGTTTGAAGAGTTCGGCCGCGACAAGAGGACGCGCATAATAGTCACGGAGCTTCCTTATCAGGTCAACAAGCGCCAGCTCATCCGCAATATCGCCGATCAGGTGCATGAAAAGCGGATAGAGGGCATTTCAGATCTGCGCGACGAGACGGACCGCAACGGTATGCGCATCGTTATAGAGCTCAAGCGCGACGCGAACCCGCAGGTCGTCCTCAACAGGCTTTTCGCCCAGACGGCCATGCAGTCGAGCTTTTCAATAAACATGCTCGCCCTCGTCAATAACCAGACGCAGCCGAAGATACTCTCCCTGCGGCACATACTCGACGAGTATCTTGCATTCCAGGAGGACCTCATCGTCCGCAGGACGAAGTTCGACCTCAGAAAGGCGGAGGAGCGCGCCCACCTGCTGGAGGGTCTGCTTATCGCGCAGGATAATATCGACGAGGTCATCCACATCATCCGCACGAGCTACGACAACGCAAAGCAGCGCCTGATGGAGCGCTTCGGCCTGTCCGAGGTGCAGGCGCAGGCCATATGCGACATGCGCCTTATCTCGCTTCAGGGTCTCAACCGCGAGAAGCTTGAAAACGAGTATAAGGAGCTGGAGGGCAAGATCGCGTATTATAAAGAGCTTCTTGCAGACCCCGAGAAGATAAAGCAGGTCCTGAAGGATGAGCTTATCGCCCTGCGCGACAAGTACGGGGATGAGCGCGTCACGGAGATACAGGACGTCGCCGACGAGATAGACATCGAGGATCTCATCGACGAGGAGCAGTGCGTCATCACGCTTACGAACGGCGGATATATAAAGCGCCTGCCCGTCAGCGAGTACCGCAGTCAGGGCCGCGGCGGCAAGGGCGTGCGTGCGATGACAACGAAGGATGAGGACTTTGTGGAGACGGTGTTTACCGCGTCCACGCATGATAACATCCTCTTCTTCACAAGCAAGGGGCGCGTGTTCATCAAGAAGGGCTATAACATCCCGGAGGCCGGGCGCAATGCCAGAGGCACGAACATCGTCAATATAATCCAGATAGAAAGCGCGCAGGAGGAAAAGGTCAGCGCGATGATAAGGGGCCGCGCGCTGGAGGAGGAGAACTACCTCGTCTTTGTCACGCGCTGCGGCACGGTCAAGCGCATGTCGCAGGCCGCGCTGAAAAATATCCGCGCGAACGGCATAAGGGCGCTGACGCTGGACGAGGGGGACGAGCTTATCTCCGTCATCTCCACCACCGGCGACGAGGACATCCTTATCGCCACCTATAAGGGCATGGCCACCTGCTTCAATGAAAATGACGTGCGCCCGATGGGCCGCACAGCTGTGGGCGTGCGCGGGATAAAACTGAGAGAGGGCGACTATGTCGTCGGCGCGGGCAGCACCAGCACGGGCAGCGCCCTGCTGACCATCACCGAGAACGGCTACGGCAAGCGCACGGCCTGCACGGAATACGGCGTGAAGGGCCGCGGCGGCATCGGCCTTAAGAACTACAACGTCACGGAAAAGACGGGCAACGTCGCCGATGTGAAGATAGTCACCGGCGATGAGGACGTGCTCGTCGTGACGGACGACGCGACCATCATCCGCATCCCCGTTGACGGGATAAGCCTGCTTGGCCGCTCCACTCAGGGCGTGCGCATCATGCGCACCGCCGCGGGCAGCCGCGTCATATCCATCGAGACCACGGAGAAAAACCCCGAGGAGGAGACGGAGCTTCCCGGCGCGCAGGAAACCGACGCCGCGCCTGAGGACGCGGAGGTCCCCGGCACGGATGAGGAATAAGATTTTCCGTATACGGAGATAAGCGAATGAAGGAAGTGACCATATATACCGACGGCGCGTGCAGCGGCAACCCCGGCCCCGGCGGCTGGGGCGCGGTGCTGTGCTATAAGGGCACGGAGAAGGAGCTTTCCGGCGGCGAGGCCATGACGACCAATAACCGCATGGAGCTTACCGCCGCCGTGTCCGCGCTGAAGGCATTGAAGGAGCCGTGCCGCGTCTATCTCTACTCGGACTCAAAATACCTTGTGGACTCGCTGATGAAGGGCTGGGTCATCGCGTGGGAAAAGCGCGGCTGGGTCAAGGCCGACAAAAAGCCCGCGCTGAACGCCGACCTCTGGCAGGAGCTTCTGCGGCTTGACAAGGTGCATGAGATAACATATCACTGGGTAAAGGGCCACGCGGACGACGACTATAACAACCGCTGCGACGAGCTGGCCGTGTCGCGGCGCGACGAATACGCGGCGCTTGGCCGCCGCGGCGATATGTAAGGAAGATGGAGAAAAATTATAACGACAGCCCCCTGAAAATATTCTTTTCCTACATCATGGGGCAAAAGAAGCTTTTCATTATCGACATGATATGCGCCGTGCTCGTCGCGGCGATAGACCTTGTGTTCCCATACGTGTCGCGCGCGTCGATGTACTCGCTGCTGCCGGAAAGGCTGTTCGGCGCGTTCTTCGCCGTGATGGCGGCGATGGTCGCCGCGTACATACTCAAATCCGCGCTGTACTACGTGATAACCGTGGTGGGGCACAAGATGGGCGTGCTGGTCGAGTCCGACATGCGCCGGGATATATTCACGCACATGCAGGCGCTCTCATGCAGCTTTTACGACAAGAACCGCACCGGCGTCCTGATGAGCCGCATCACCGGCGACCTTTTTGAAGTGACGGAGCTTGCCCATCACGGGCCGGAGAACATACTCATCTGCACGCTGACGATAGTTGGCGCGCTTGGCATAATGTATACGCTGGAATGGCGCCTTGCGCTGGTGCTGACGGTGATAATCCCGGTGTGCCTGTGGTTCACGCTGTCGCAGCGCGTGCGCATGAAAAAGGCCAACGTCGAGGTCAAGCGCAAGACGGCGGAGATATACGCCGCCATTGAAAGCAGCATCTCCGGCATACGCACGGCCAAGGCCTTCGCCAACGAGAAGCAGGAAAGCGCCAAGTTCGACGCGGCCAACAGCATGTTCCGCACCTCCAAGGTGGAGTATTACAGGGCCATGGGCCTTTTCATGAGCGGGATGGAGTTCACCACCAGCATCGCGCAGGTCGCTGTCGTGGCGGTCGGCGGGCTGCTGATAATGCGCGGCGGCGAAATGAGCTATATCGACCTTGTCACCTTCACGCTGTACGTGTCGGCTTTCGTCACGCCGGTGAAGAAGCTTGCGCAGTTCGCGGAGATCTACATGCAGGGTACGGCGGGCTTCTCCCGCTTTCTTGAGCTCATGCGCACAAAGCCCGCGATAGAGGACGCGCCCGGCGCGATAGAGCTGGGCCACGTCTCCGGCAGGATAGATTATAATAACGTCAGCTTTGATTACGGCAACGGCGTAAGCGTGCTCAGCGGGATAGACCTGCATATAAAGCCGGGCGAATGCCTCGCCGTTGTCGGCCCCTCCGGCGGCGGAAAGACGACGCTGTGCCAGCTTCTGCCGCGCTTTTACGATGTCTGCGGCGGCAGCATAACCGTGGACGGCGTGGATATCCGCACCGTCACGCAGGAGAGTTTACGCAGGAACATCGGCCTTATCCAGCAGGACGTTTTCATGTTCGCCGGTACTGTGCGGGAGAATATCCGCTACGGCCGGCCGGACGCCACGGATGAGGAGATCGTCGAGGCCGCCGTGCGCGCGGAGATACACAGCGAGATAATGGACATGCCCGACGGGTACGACACATATATCGGCGAGCGCGGCGTGATGCTGTCCGGCGGACAGAAGCAGCGCATATCCATCGCGCGCGTCTTTCTGAAAAATCCGCAGATACTTATACTTGACGAGGCGACCTCCGCGCTCGACACGGTGACGGAGCAGCGCATCCAGTCCTCTCTGGACGAGCTTGCAAAGGGGCGCACCACCATAATAATTGCGCACCGGCTCTCCACGGTGAAGAATGCCGATACCGTTGCCGTCATAGAGGGGGAGCATATCGTGGAGATGGGCCCGCCGCGCGTCCTTCTGGAAAAGGACGGGGAGTATGCCCGCCTATGCCGCGCGCAGCAGACGCTGAGCTGATGGTACAGAGAAATAAATGCCCTCCCGCCGTGAGCGGGAAGGATAAAAATAAGGGGGAACTATACATGGTGAGCATCAGAAAGGGCGGCCACCGCGACCTTGAGCGGTACTACCCGGCGATGGAAATGGACTTTGACAGCGAGGAGCTTCTGCCGAAACTTGCCATACACAAGGCCATGATGGCCGGAGAGCAGGAGCTTCTGATCGTTTACGACGACGAGCAGCAGCTTGAGCTGGGCTATGCGCTGGTGTGCGTGAAGAATCTCTACGGCTATGTGCTGCTGAAATACTTCGCCATCCTGCCGTGGTACAGGGACCGCGGCGTCGGCGTGCAGGCCATGCGCCTGATGAACAAGCGCTACGCCGGCAGGCAGGGCATCATGGCGGAGCTGACGGAGTTCGACGACCCGGAGGAGAACCACCTGAAAAAGCTGTTCAAGTTCTTCGCCCGCTTCGGCTACGTCGAGTGCGAGTGCGACTATACCATCAGCGGCACACGCGCGCATCTGATGGTCAAGCCCGTCAAGGGCACGGCCGATGTCGGCCCCGTGGCGCACAGGATAATAAACGACTTCTACTCCCGCTGCTTGCGCCCCGCGTCGGTGTATAAGATGATAGATATAAAACCGGGGAAAGCCGATGAATGAAAAAACAGAACCAAGAAAGGGAACAAATACGCCTGTAATTGCGGTGTTCGCCGTGCTGGCGCTGTTTTTCTTCTGGCGTGCGCGTTATGGCTATTGCTATGAAGATGAGCCGTTCCTGCTTACGCTGGCTCAAAGATTATATAAGGGCGACGTGCTTATAGTCGACGAATGGCACGGCTGCCAGAACTTTGGGCTTCTGCTTCTCCCACTCTATGCCGTCTATCGCGTACTTTTTGGGTCGAACGACGGCATACTGCTGTGTTTTAGATATGCATACTGTATAGTGTGGCTTACAGCACTTATAGTACTGTATCTCAAGCTTCGCAGTACATCTCAGCGCGGGGCGCTGGCAGCGTGCCTATACATGGGGTTGTTTTCGCCACTGGATTATATGACGCTGTCGTATACTTCCGTAAGTCTCATGTGTATCATGCTGATAGCCGCCATCGTATACTGCGATGTGCTGACACAAAATAAATCACCGCTGAAAACCGGATCTATGCTTGGTGCACTCACCACTGTGAGCACACTGTGCTATCCGTTGTTTGCAGCGGTATTTGTGCTGTGGCTGATAGTCGCACTGGTGGTATATATAAGAAGCCGCCTCAGAGAGAAAACCGAATCGGATACATATCTGCTGCGGATGACGCTTGTCATGCTTGCCGTATGCGCCGTATGTGCGGCGGCTTACTGCGTATGGCTTGTAAGTAAAGCTTCGATAGAGCGCATTGGAATAAATCTCCCAATGATATTTTCAGACCCGCAGCACCAGAGCCGGGGATTTTTTGAGAGCATGATATCGCTGATAACAAGGGAAGTGCAGGTCGGCAAGCTGTTCTATTGCACGATGACAGTGCTTACTTTGATAGCAGTGATTTTCAGAAGAAAAAGGTCGAAGATACGTATTTGGCTGCTTGCAGCTGCACTGCCGGTCTGGGCGTACTGTCAGCTTCCAATGCTGGCGTCGCCGCAAGAATACCTTAATATACAGATGAAAGGTATCGTGTTTGTCGGTGTGCTCGCCTTTGCGCTGCTTGATGAAAAACCGTGGAGACTGTTTTTGAGCTTTTATGGGTTTTCAATGGTGTATACTGTTGCCGCGTACATGAGCAGCAATACAGGTCTTACCGTCACAGCGATGTGCCTGTCGGTTGCGGGTATAGCGGCAGTCATGATAATAATAAAGCTGGGAGCAGAGCTATATAGACAGTATAATAGTCAGAAATGTCTATCCACCGCTGCTGTGTCTATAGCTGCCGCATTTGTTGTGCTGCAGCTTGGCTTGGAAACAACTGAGCGCGTGAGATATACATATTACGACGATACGTTGTCCGCACTGACAGAGGAAATAAAAGCCGGACCCGCTATGGGACTGAGGACAACTCCACAGAATGCAGAAAAGTATGCTGAAATGTACGATTCATTCAATACGCTTTTGCCGGAAAGTGAAAGAGAGGGCAAAACTCTGCTTGCCTATGGAGGAACGCCGTGGGTATATCTTGAGGCGGATATGGAATACGACACACTGTCCGCATGGATCATGGGCGATCCGCAGATATATGCGAGACTTGAGAAATATTACGAGATAAATGGCCGGAAATACCCGGACTATATATTCATGGAGTATATTCCATCAGATGTGCCGGATGGCTATGAAATGACAGTAAAAGGTACAACAGCGATATTAAAGAAAACAGACTGAAACAAAAACAGCAAACCATGAACACACTCATCAAGGAAATATTCAAAAATAAAGAGGCTGCCGCCCTCCCCGGATTGCTGGAGAGCGGCGGACTTCCCGCGCTCGTCTCCGGGCTGTCCGCCGTGCACAGGGCGAACCTCGCCGCGGCGCTGCGGCTGGAATCGGGCCGCCCCATATTCGTCATTTGCCCCGACGACACCGCGGCGGAGAGCTTCGCGCGCGACCTTGCCTCCATGCTGGGCGAGGAGACGGAGACCCTTGTCATGCGCGACTATACCTTCTACGCCGCGGAGGCCGCCTCCCGCCAGACGGAGCAGCGCCGCCTCGCCGCGCTGTACGCGCTTTCGACGGGCCGCGCGCAGGTCGTGACGGCCTCCGTCTCCGGCATGATCCAAAGGACGATACCGAAAGAGACGCTGTCCGCCGCCGCGTTCGAGCTGCGCGACGGGGAGAGCTACGACATGCAGGAGGTCATAGGCGCGCTGGTGCGCTGCGGCTACAGCCGGGGCGACCAGGTCGAGGGGCAGGGCCAGTTCGCCGTGCGCGGCGGGATACTGGACTTCTTCTCCCCCGGCGAAAGCGAGCCCGTGCGCATAGAATTCTGGGGCGACGAGATCGACTCCATGGGCCGCTTCGACACGGCCACACAGCGCCGGACGGAGCAGATAAAAAGCTGCGTCATCCTGCCCGCGGCGGAGACGCTTCCCCAGCTTGCGCCCGGCGGGATAGAGGGCCTCTGCGCCGAGATAGAGACCTTCGCCGCGAAATACGCCCGCCGCCGCACGAGCGAGCAGGCCGCCGCGCTTGCCGCGAACATGCGCGCCGACGCCGAGCGGCTTTCCGCCGGTGTCGTGATGAGCGACGCGGACAGATACCTGCCCGTCATATACTCCGCCGCCACCGCAGCAAGCTACATCCCGGACGACGCCATCGTCATTCTCGACCAGCCCGCGCGCTGTGCCGAACGCGCGCGCGACTACGCAAAGCAGCTCGGCGAGGACGTGAAGGAGCTTCAGCGCCGCAGTCTCGCCGCCGTCTCGGCGGACGGGTTCTACATAAGCTTTGAGGCGCTTGCGAAGCGGCTGGAGGAGTTCCCGCTCTATATGGCGGACGCTTTTACATTGAGCCGCAGCCCCATCCCCCCGCGCACCATAACGAGCATCCCCGCAAAGCAGCTCCCCTCCTACGCGGGGAACGCCGAGGCCGCGGCGGACGACGTGAAGCTGTATCTGAAGGAGAACTTCTCCGTCGTCGTCCTCGCCGCCGATGAGCGCCGCGCGAAGGTCCTGCAGGACTTCTTCACCGCGCACGGCATACAGGCGCTCATATACCCGCAGCTTAAAAAGCTGCCGGAGTGCGGCCGCTGCGCCATCACGATAGGCTCCATATCCGCCGGGATGGAATATCCGGGAATACGCCTTGCCGTGCTGACGGACGCACAGCTCATCCGCGACAGGAACAAAAAGGCGAAGCAGGCCAAGAAGCTGCCCCCCGGCCGGCAGAGGATAGACTCCTGCGCGGACCTCTCCGTGGGGGATTACGTCGTGCACGAAAACCACGGCATCGGCCGCTTTGCCGGCATCGTGAAGATGCAGGTGGACGGCTTTGAAAAGGATTATATAAAGCTCGACTACGCCGGTACGGACACGCTGTATGTTCCGGCCACGCAGCTCGACCTTGTCAGCAAGTATACCGGCGGCGGGGAAGAGCGCGTCGTAAAGCTGTCGAAGATGGGCGGCACGGAATGGGCAAAGACGCGCACGCGCGCCAAGAGTGCCGCCAAGGACATGGCGAAGAAGCTCATCGCCCTCTACGCCCAGCGCCAGCGCCTGCCGGGGCACGCATTTTCGCCCGACAGCGAGTGGCAGCGCGAGTTTGAAGAGAACTTCGGCTATACCGAGACCGACGATCAGCTTCGCTGCATCGCGGAGATAAAGCGGGATATGGAATCCTCCGTGCCCATGGACAGGCTCCTCTGCGGCGACGTGGGCTTCGGCAAGACTGAGGTCGCCCTGCGCGCGGTGATGAAGTGCGTGCTCGACGGCAAGCAGGCCGCCATACTCGTGCCCACGACAGTGCTTGCACAGCAGCACTACCAGACGGCCTTGCAGCGCTTCTTCGGCTTCCCGGTCAACATCGCCGTGCTCAGCCGCTTCAAGACCGGCGGCCAGTCGTCCAAGACGCTTGCGGACATCGCCTCCGGCAAGTGCGACCTCGTCATCGGCACGCACAGGCTTCTGTCCAAGGACGTCAGGTTCAAGGATCTCGGCCTTCTCGTCGTGGATGAGGAGCAGCGCTTCGGCGTGACGCATAAGGAGCATATAAAGGAGCTCAGCCAGGGCGTGGACGTGCTGACGCTGTCCGCCACGCCCATCCCGCGCACGCTCAACATGGCCATGTCCGGCATCCGCGACATGTCCACCATCGACGAGCCGCCCGAAAACCGCCTCCCCGTGCAGACCTTCGTTATGGAGCACGACTGGAACATCATCGCCGACGCGATACGCCGCGAATTGCAGCGCGGCGGGCAGGTGTACTATCTGCATAACCGCATAGACGACATCGACCGCACCGCCGTGCGCCTGCGCAATATGCTGGAGGATGTGACCGTCGCCGTCGCGCACGGGCAGATGGACAAGAACATGCTCGCCTCCGTGATGGAGAGCATGGCCTCCGGCGAGGTTCAGGTCCTCGTCTGCACCACGATAATCGAGACCGGCATCGACATCCCCAACGTCAACACGCTTATAATCGAGGACGCGGATCGCCTCGGCCTTGCGCAGCTTCACCAGATACGCGGGCGCGTTGGCCGCTCGACCCGGCGCGCCTCGGCCTACCTCACCTTCCGGCGCGACAAGTCGCTCACGGAGGTCGCCGAAAAGCGCCTCAACGCGATACGTGACTTTGCGCAGTTCGGCTCCGGCTATAAGATCGCCATGCGCGACCTTGAGATACGCGGCGCGGGCAACCTCCTCGGCGCGGAGCAGTCGGGCCATATGATAGACGTCGGCTATGACATGTACATGAAGCTTCTCAGCGAGGCCGTGCTGGAGGCGCGCGGCGTCGCCGTGCCGCAGCGGGCGGAATGCTCCGCCGACCTCGCCGTGGCCGCCAGCATCCCGGAGAGGTACATCTCCTCCGCCGAGCAGCGTATGGATATCTACCGGCGCATTGCGCTCATCCGCACCGAGGACGAGGCGGACGACCTCACCGACGAGCTGATAGACCGCTTCGGCGACACGCCCCCCGGCGTCAACTCGCTCATCCACGTGGCGCTGCTGCGCGGCGAGGCGGGCCGCGCGGGGATAACGGACATCTCCCAGAAGCAGGGCTGCCTGCGCTTCACCGTGGCGGATTTCGATATGGAGAAGGTGTCGGCGCTGTACGCAAAGCCCGAATATAACGGCCGCCTGCGCGTTGAGGCGGGCGCAAAGCCCTGCCTGAGCCTTAAAATAAAGGAAAAGCGCCGCGTCATCGACGAGGCGCGCGCCTTCACCGCCGCGTGGGCCGCCATGAGCAAGCCCGGCACGCAGAACGGCGCGGGAAATGAACAATAGGTAAAATATCGCGTGCGCGCTTGTGAAATGCGCGCGCGGGTGATATAGTTTAACCTAGATACCCTCGATTGACAAGGACACACACGGTTTTGACGGGCAGAAAACCGCCCATAC
>ENA-OUQC01000864-OUQC01000864.1-human-gut-metagenome-genome-assembly--contig:-NODE-864-length-18602-cov-4.459967_pt1 | contig 18602 bp, 14 predicted proteins | sample MGYA00237942_ERZ548815 | MGnify/ENA primary metagenome ERZ548815 (study PRJEB26490, sample SAMN05194722) | human gut metagenome | biome: terrestrial biome; feature: human-associated habitat; material... | reverse complement strand
GATACGGCCCTTCATCTCGTCGCTGGGCAGGGGCACCACGCTGACGGTGGTCTCGCTGCAGTGGTCAGCGGCGCAGCGGCTGATGGCCTGACCGATCATGTTGCGGGCGATGTTATCGCAGTTTTCCTTCAGATCGGTCTCGTAGGCAGCCACACGGACAGCCTTCTCGTGGGTGAGCTCCTCGTCCACCTTGTGCAGCAGCACTTCGCGGGCATCCTCCTGGCTCAGGCCCGCCAGGGTCTCCAGGCGCTCCATCTCCTTGGCACGGATGGCATCCAAAAGTTCCGGAGTAAAATGAAGCCCCGCCGTAGGCGCCGCCGCGCTTCCCTCTTCTCTTGAGTACACTGTCTGGTATCTTTCCTGATCGGCAAGCTTTTCTTTTATATAAGGGGGAAGCGGCATTGTGCCGAGAGTGTGCAGCGCATCATAAACCGTGGCGCTTCTGCTTTTGTCGCAGGTAAAGCGAACGGTCCGCACGCCGCCGTCGCCGATAGACTCAATCTCGGCTTTCAAAAGTCCGTCCCCGAAGGACAGAACGTCGCCGACCCTCGCGCGCTTGCCGGGACCCGCCAGCGCCTCCCAGACGTCGTTCTCCGTCTGTTTCAGGAGAAGCAGCTCCACCGGCGCGCTGCCGCCTGTTTCGCAGGGACCGTCGGCGGTCATTTTTACAACGCGCTCGCCGACAATGCGCGCGGGGATAACTCTGGTATCGTTTATTACCAAAGTGTCCTCGGGACGTATGTAGTCGATTATGTCTCTGAATATTTTGTGCTCAACGGTATCCTTTTCGCGGTCTATCACCATAAGGCGGGAGGAGTCGCGCACCTCAAGGGGAGTCTGCGCGATAAGCTCCTCGGGGAGATCGTAGTAAAAGTCGCTGAGCCGCAGATCTGTTTCGGGAAGTTTGTTTTTTATCATAATATAAACCTTGTTTATTTGAAAATATCGTTTTTAATATATGGCGGCGAAGCGCATATCCAGCGGCGCCGCAGAACGTCTGCGGTGCAGTAAAGCGGAAAGAAATCGCCCGTCTGCCTGCAAGGAGTCATACATTTAACCATGAAGCGAAAATGCTTGCTCGCAAGGGCATTTTCGCGAAGCCGTCAATGCCGAGTCCGTGCCGCAGGCACGGTTGGGGGCAAAGCCCCCGGAGGCTGCAAAGCAGCATCCGACGAAGACAATTTAACCACGAAGCGAAAATGTGTGCTTGCACAGACATTTTTGCGAGGCCGTCAATTGCGCAGCCGCGCATAGCGCGGAAGCGGCGAAGCCGCTATGATTTTGCCCAAGGCAAAATTCCAAGCATATTTTACCACGAAGCAAAAATGTGTGCTCGCACAGACATTTTTGCGAGGCCGTCAATGTCACATCGTGCAGCATACTATGCTGCACGGGCGGCGGCACGCCGCCGACTCCTTGCATTTGCAAGGAGTCATGTGACCATTATAACACATCCCACCCCCTCTGTCAATGACGCAAAACTCCGCGCCGCCATAACGCTTTCGGCTTTTCGGAATATAATACCATTGAATACGCGAAAGGGATGAAATATATATATGTACATACCGTTCACCGGCTGCGCCACGGCGCTGGTCACACCCATGCGCGACGGAGCCGTAGACTTTGCGGCGCTTTCAAGGCTTATAGAATTTCAAATATCCGCGGGCGTGTCTGCCCTTATTCCCTGCGGGACCACGGGTGAGGCGCCGACGCTCCACAGCGACGAAAAACGCCGCATAATCGCGCATACCGTAAAATCTGCCGCGGGCAGAGTGCCCGTTATAGCGGGCTGCGGCTCGCCGTCAACGGATTTTGCGGCGCAGTTTGCGCGTGACGCCGCATCCGACGGTGCCGACGCCATTCTGTGCGTGACCCCTTACTACAACAAAGCAACGGACGAGGGGCTGTATCTGCATTACGGCGCCGTTGCGGACGCCTGCGGGCTGCCGATCATCGTCTACAACGTTCCGCAGCGAACGGGACTCCGCCTCGGAGAGTCGGCGCTTGAGGGGCTTTGCAAAATACCGAACGTCTGTGCCGTCAAAGAGGCATCGGGCGACATAGCCTATGCCGCGCGTCTTATACAGCGCTTCGGCTCAAGGCTTGCGTTCTACTGCGGCTGCGACGAGCTGTGCGCCCCGTTCTACGCCTGCGGCGGCGCGGGACTTATATCCGTTGTATCAAACATCGTGCCGGGTGCGGCGCAAAAGCTTTGCCGCACCTGCGAGAGCGGAAAGCTTTGCGGCGCGGTGCGCCTGCAGAAAGAGCTTTTCCCGCTCATATCCGCTCTTTTCAGCGAGCTCAGTCCCATACCCGTAAAGCGCGCACTGAAATATATGCAAATGTGCTCGGACGAAGTACGTCTGCCCCTTTGCAAAATGACCGCAGCGGGAGCAGAGCGGCTTCTGAGCGTTATGACTGACATGGGACTTATCCCCGACAGTCCAAACAAAGAGTGACCTCCGCCGTCTGCTTTCCGCAGCAGGTGCGCAGGCAACGGAAAAAACGCCTCCCGACCTTTCGGTCGGGAGGCGTTTTCAAAAGCTTAGAATATATCACGCGGCGGGCTTTGCGCCCGCTCTGTCAAGCTGCCTGTATGTTCCGGCAATGAGGACCGCGGATATTACAGCGGTCAGTATGTCCGATACGGGCATGGAATAAAGAACGCCGTCAAGCCCGAAGAATACGGGCAGAAGCAGCGCGAATCCCACGCCGAACACGATCTCGCGCACCATTGAAAGCAGGGTGGATTCCACGGCCTTGCCCATAGCCTGCATAAAGATAAACGTGGCTTTGTTGACGCACGCCAAGACTATCATGCAAAGATAGATACGGAAAGCTTTCAGTGCAAAATCGGTATAATAAACGCTTTCGTTCGCCGCGCCGAAGATCCGTATCAGAGCGCCGGGGAAAACTTCGGCAACAACAAGCGATGCCGCGCCGACGCACGCCTCGGCACAGATAAGGCGCGAAAACAGGCTCTTTACCCTGCCGTACTGCTTTACCCCCATATTGAACCCCACAATGGGGATACATCCGGCAGCCATGCCTATAACGACAGATATAACTATCTGAAAGAATTTCATGACGATGCCGACGACTGCCATGGGTATCTGCGCGTACTGCTCCATGCCGAATATATCGTCCGCGGCACCGTATTTGCGTATCATATTGTTGATAGCCATCATCGCCGCCACAAGAGATATCTGCGCGAGAAAGCTGCAAAGCCCCAGCGAGAGAGTTCTGCCGATGATCTTTCCCGATGGTCTCAGATCGGCGCGCTTTATCTTAACTGTCTTTGCGCGGCACAGATACAAAACGGCGAGAAGCGCCGTTATGACCTGCCCGATGACGGTGGCAACGGCGGCGCCCATCATGCCCCATTTGAAGGCAAATATGAATATAGGGTCAATTATTATATTGGCGGCAGCGCCCGCAAGAGTGGATATCATGGCAAATTTCGGGCTTCCGTCGGCGCGTATCACAGGGTTCATCGCCTGCCCGAACATATAAAACGGTATGCCGACGGCGATCCAAAAGAAGTATTCTTTTGACAGTCTGAAGGTCTCGGCATTCACCCGCCCGCCGAAAGCCGTCAGTATAGGCTCGGCAAAAATAAGATAGACGGCGGTGAGCACAATGCTCGACGCTATGCAGATTATCACCGAATTGCCGACGCTGCGCGATGCGTCGCCGCTTTTCTTTTCTCCGAGAGATATGCTGACAAAGGCGCAGCAGCCGTCGCCTATCATGACAGCGATGCCCAGAGCTATGACAGTAAGCGGAAAGACCACGGTGTTTGCCGCGTTTCCGTATGAGCCGAGGTAGTCGGCGTTGGCGATGAATATCTGATCCACGATATTGTACAGCGCACCGACAAGCAGGGATATGATGCACGGAACGGCATACCCGCGCATAAGCTTTCCTATCTTTTCGGACGAAAGATCGGACACGGATTTTTCCATATATGTATAACCTCCCATAAGGCAAAAAAAATGCGCAAGTCCAAACCGGACTTACGCATTTCTGCCACTCGTTTAAGTTATTATAGCACAAAACCCGAGAAAATTCAATTGCTTTTTTCACGGCATTTTTGAAAAATCCGCCCCCGCCGCATTACCGAAAATCTTATAAAAATGCACAAATACAATCGCTGCCCTCTCAACCGATGCATATGCAGCGCCAAGCACCGTACGCCCTATTTTTATCAACGGAAACTAATTCTGAAAATATATCTGCTCGCCGCTCACCGGAGTATATACGATAAGGCTCTCGCCGTCCAGATTTTCCTTTCGCATGTCAACGGCGCTTATACGGTGATTGCCGTAGGTGGTGTAGTAGTATATCCCCTTTTGTGCGTTGCAGCATGAAGTGTACAGTGTAACTTCATATTTGCCATCTCCCACCTTGCAGCAGCCGCGCTGCTGATCAACACTTGCGAGAATGTGGAAAAACTGGCTGACGCTTTCCTCCTCGGAGTCGCCCGAGACGGAGTTCATTTTAACAAAAGCCGCGCGGACAAATCTGGACTGCGACGACAGATCGCCCGGCAGACCCATGGCTCCCATGCCCCGGCTGTATCTGTCAAGGGACAGCCCTTTTGCAAAGGTATTTTCCCTGTTTTCCGCCGAAAGGTGCATATAGTTGTTGAGATTGAACATCTGCGTCTCAAAAGGCGGGTTGTTCGTGAGAACACCTACGGGATTATCATAAACTTTCAGTCCGTCCTTCACCGATTCAAGCGTTATGCAGCCGCCCTTGTCCGCAATTATCCAGTGAAGCTGCGCCGCAGGCAGCCCGTCCGCAAACGGAGTATCCGTAATGTTTATGCCTTCAAGCAGATGCCGCGCCTCGTCCACCGCAGCGCATTTGCCGAGAATGAGCGGTATCAGCTCAAACTGGGCGATATTTTCTTTGCCCGCCGCGGGTTTATTATAATAGGCGTTTCCCACGAAATTGAGCCCTGCTATGCAAAGCCCCTTTTCGTTGACGGCGTCATAATACAAAGGATAGCCGTTCATGACGCACGCCATGCCTATCATCGCGTAATGATTTTCTATCCTGCCGCCGCACCTGAGATCGAACGCATAACCCCTCGGGGTAACGGTTATCCTGTCCCCGTAAGAAAATTCGTAGTCAAGCGTTCTGCCGAAATAAAAATCCTTTGTTTTGTAGGTCGCTGCCGTACACATGATATTTTCCTCCGTTTTCATTCCGCCGCACATTTTCATAGTATGATCTGCCGCAAAGCCCCGCGGCGAAAGATCTATCTGTTTTGCAGAATAGCTTTTATCTGCCAAAGATTATCGGCAAAATATATGCCCTTCTGCCGCTCCTCCGTGGACAGCCCTTTTGATATCATGCAGGCGAGAAGCTCACGCAGACTGTTATAGTATCCGTTCAGATTATAGAGTATACACGGAGCGTCTATGTGCCCGAGAGAGACCTTTGACATTACCTCTGCGATCTCCTCCAGAGTCCCCGTGCCGCCGGGAAAGGCAATAAACGCGTCTCCCAGCTCTATCATTTTGCCCTTGCGCTCCGACATATCCTTTGTCACAATAAGTTTTGTCAAGCCGTCATGCTGAAATTCACTCTCAATGAAAAACTGCGGCTCAACGCCGGTAACTTCTCCGCCTGCCCCGAGAGTGCTGTCAGCCAGAACGCCCATCAGTCCCGATTTTGAGCCGCCGTATACCAGTGCATTCCCGCTCTCGCCTATCCATGTGCCGAGCTCTGCGGCAGCACGGCGAAGTGATGCATCGTTTCCTTCGTTTGCGCCGAGATAAACCGTTATATTCATATGTACATGCCCCTTTTTATGTAGATTTCAGTTCCGTTCGTTTCATTTTGCAAAAGCATGACGCAATAAGCGCTCTGCAAATTAATACGGGCTTAATAAAAAGCGGCATTCAGACTTAGACTAAATGCCGGTAGGTACTCACCCAACGGTATTATACATAGAAACCCCGGCGTTGTCAATATCCGACGTGCAAAGTAACTACTCGATAAAACTTAAAAGAGATACTGCATATCGCCTACAGCAGATCAAGCGATACACTCGGCTCGTTGGGGAAACGGTGCCTGTCGTTCTTATGAATAAAAAGATTTGCGCAAAGTCCTGCCTTACGGACGGCGTTGTACAGATCTTTTGCCATGGGCAGACAGTCATCATCGTCCGAGCCGCATGAAATAATGAGTTTGATATCCTTTTGACCGAGGGCTTCTGTAATCTCCTTTTCATGATCCCCGAGCAGGGGTATCCACGGGCTCTGCAAAATAAGTGTGTCGCAGCGCGCGGGCGAGAACACCGCCGCGCGCAGCAGCATGTCGCATCCCGCGGAAAAGCCGCCGCACACTATCCTTTTATATCCCTCGCCCCGCACTTTTTCGATTGCCCCTGCCAAGGGCAGGTACGAAGTATTATCATAGCTCCACCGATATGTACCGTATCCGTCGGGCTCACCGCTCTGCACCGTTTCCGTCTGCCAGCGGCTGTCCGCGCCGAGCATCGGCGCCCAGTCCTCTCGTGCCGTTTCGGCGTTCTGCGTGTTTCCGTGGACCGCCAGAAAGAGGTTTTCGGCAGTCTTCTTTTCCCATGAGAACAGCGCTTTCGTCTTTTCGGCGGCAGCCCGGTAACGTCCGTCGGAAAGAGCTTTCAGCAATATGAATTCGGGGTCGTCCCGAAGCTTATCAAGATCGTCGTCGCAAAGCACCTCCGGGCGATACCACCAACCGTTTTCCGCAATGGATTTTCTCAGCCAGTCCAGCGATGTCGCCGTCATTCCCGCTCCGCCCGCAAGACATGCGAGAAAATACAGAGTCTGCGCCCCGCAGCGCTCGGCGTTATGCTCATATACGTCAAGCAGATACCAATATGCTTTTTCATATCCGTTTTCGGCTACGGCAAGTGTTTCTTCCAATATGTCGTTTTCTTTTATCATACGCGATCGTTTCTCCCGTTTTTTCCTCTGATTTTAATTTGCGAAAGCAGGACTTGATTTCAGGCATTTCCGTTTACGATCCGGGCGTAAGTTTCCTCCGGTATCATGGGAGAGCCTATCTCGGCAAGAAGTGCCGCGTCGATCCCGCCGCTTTTCGCGTACTGCCGCCCGGCTTTCCGAACCAGCTCCAGTCTCGGGACGGTCACAACAGCCGCCTCGGGCGCATTGAACATAGGGCTTTCCGGTACGGTCAGGATCGTGTGATCGCTCGGAAACAGCAGCTCAAACTGCTGCACAGCCGCCTCAAAATTGTTTTTACTGTTCGGGAACCCGCAGCCGCATATCATCAGATACCGAAGATGGGAACAGTCCCGCCCGCCTACATGGACATAGCGTCCGCCGGATTCTGCCATTGCCATTGATGACAGAGGCAGGGTGCGGTCAATGAGATTTTTCAGCATTGCGGGCATCCCGTAGCAGTAAAGCGGATAGCTGAACAGCAGCAGATCGCTGGCCAGCATCTGCTTCAGGATCTCCCCCATATCGTCGTCGATCCGGCAATGCCCGCCATTGTATTTGCAGGCAAAGCAGCCTCTGCAGAAGGCAATGCTCCGGTCGGCCACCTCCACGGTCTGCACCTCCTGGGGCGCAAGCTCGTTCATGCCCGCCAGAAAGGCCCGGGTGATGTGCATGGTGTCGCTTTTTTCCTTCTTGGGGCTTCCGTTAAACACAAGAATTTTCATGCTGCTCCTTCTTTCCTTCCGCGTCTCCTTCCCGGGCGTCCTCCCCCGGCTTCCCCCGCAGGGTGCGGAAGAGCGCGTCCCGGTCAAAGGCGCCGGCGGCAAAGCCGGGGATCTCCTTGATGGATCTGCAGAGGCTCAGGCTGAAGCCCGTGAGGATCCGGCCGATCTCCCCGTCGGAATAGGGACAGTCGCCGGTGACGATCAGGGTGGACAGGCTGTGTACCACGAGCCACAGGTCGCGGAAATAGAGATCAGCTTCCCCGGCAGAGATGCGGTAAATGCGCATCAGCGTGGGGCGGACCAGCATCTGCAGATGCTGCATGGACTGCATGGCGCTGTATTGCGGATCCTGCGCCCGGGTCAAAAACAAAAACCGGTAAAGCTCCGGCTCCTCCCGGGCAAAGCGGATGTATTGCATCCCAATGCCCAAAAAGGGGATCTCCTCCTGCAGCCCCGCGTCTGCATACCCGTCGTAAATGTCCACGGCGGCGGCATAGACCGCCTGCCGGACACGCTCCATGGAGCCAAAGGCCGTAAACACCGGCTGGGTGGAGGTGCCCAGCGCGTCGGCCAGCGTCTTTGCGGTCAGGCTGTCGATCCCGCCGGCCCGCACCACCTGCAGCGCCGCCTGCACCATTTCTTCCCTTGTAAACTTGTTTTTCGGAGCCATTTTCTGCGTCCTTTCTTCAAAGCGGATCGCGCAATGCGTATTATGCAATATACATCATGCATTATACTCGCGGCGGCCGCGGCTATCAACCGCAGCGGAAGGGCTTCTTTTTTCCGGCGCGCATTTTTTGCGCGTCACCTCTTGACTTTTGCTGTCTAATCGTGTAGACTATCCACAAAAGTCTACCGCAGTAGACAAGGAGGGCCTGCCTATGGAGCTGCCGAAAATTCACGAGGGAGAATACCGTTTCTGCCTGATCCTGTGGGAGCATGAACCCATTGCCGCCGCGCAGCTGGCAAAGCTGTGCGAGACGCAGCTGGGCTGGAAGCGCACCACCACCTACACCGTCATCAAGCGGCTGGGGCAGCGGGGCGTATTGAAAAACGAGGACGGCGTGGTCACTGCGCTGGTATCCAAGGACGAAGCCCAGGCCTGGGAGATCGACGAGCTGGTGGAAAAGAAATTCGAAGGCTCTCTACCGGCGTTTATCGCTGCCTTTACCAAACGGCAGGATTTATCTAAGGACGAGCTTGACGAGGTGCAGCAGATGATTGACCGGATCCGAAAGGGGGAAGTAACATGAGCGAACTCTTTTTGAACATCGTCAACAGGAGCATATCCGCAAGCTGGGTCGTGGTTGCGGTTTTGGCATTGAGGTTTTGCTTGAAAAAGGCCCCGAAATGGGTGAATGTCCTGCTTTGGGGGCTGGTGGCGGCGCGGATGCTCTTTCCGTTCTCCATCGAGAGCGCATTGAGCCTGATCCCAAGCGCAGAGCCGATCAGCCCGCGCATCATGACGGATCCGTCCCCTTCCGTCCAGACGGGCGTTCCCGCTCTTAATCAGGTGATCAACCCAGTGATCAGCGGCTCGTTCACGCCCGCACCGGGCGCAAGCGCAAATCCCCTGCAGCTATGGATCCCGGTTTTCACGGCGCTCTGGCTTGTCGGAGCAGCAGCGCTTTTCCTCTATTCTGCTGTGAGCTACTGGCACTTGCGCCGCAAGGTCTGCGAAGCGGTGATCCTGCGGGATAATATCTATCAAAGCGAGAAGGTTTGCTCTCCGTTTGTGCTGGGAATCATCAAGCCAAAAATCTATCTGCCGTATCAGATAGACAGCCGCGAGATGGATCATGTGATTGCCCATGAGCAGACGCATATCCGCCGCAGGGATCATTGGTGGAAGCCGCTGGGCTTTCTGCTGCTGACCATCCATTGGTTCAATCCGCTGATGTGGCTGAGCTATGTGCTGCTGTGCCGGGATATTGAGCTTGCCTGTGATGAAAGAGTTATCAAGGAAATGGGCAATGCCCAGCGGGCCGATTATACACAGGCGCTCGTGGCTTGCAGCGTCAACCGCCGCAGCATTGCAGCGTGCCCCCTTGCTTTTGGTGAAATCGGAGTAAAGGAGCGTGTAAAGTCCGTGATGAACTATAAGAAGCCCGCATTCTGGATTGTTTTGGCTTCCGTAATTGTCTGCGCTGTGATTGCAGTCTGTTTCCTGACAAATCCGATCGGGTTCCAATTCGATGCTTCAGCCAACACGATTGTTTCTGCAAATCACTTTGATATGAGAAATGCGGACGATCCGGTTGCCATTGAAATGACCCCGGCACAGATCAGCGAGTTAAGCTCTCGTCTGGCTGGAGTGAAACACTGCAGGCGCAGCGATAAATATGCCGGACTGACGGCGGGATATCAGATCAGTGCGCAGCTGCAGGATGGAAGCTATATCAGAATCAGCGGATATCACCTTTCTGACAACACAATGGTGGACATTGAGCAAAGCGGCAAGCGGTATGCGGTGTCGGACCGAGAGTTTCAGGAATATCTGAGCCGCATCTGCGCCGGCGAGGATGCTGCGCCGGCACAGGATCATCCTTCCACAGCAGCTCTCCCATCAACCGATCTGTCCACCCCCGAAAAGATTGCAGCGCTGCTGGACGCCATTTGCGCTTCCCCCGCGCAATCCTCAAATCCCTCGGATTATGTGGCCGCCCATGGCGCAGAGTATCAGAAGCTGATCAACGGTGGCGCCGATACCCTGCTCTACTGCTACAAAGAATTCCTGAAGGGCGGGCAGACCGATCTGCGCGGGTGGATCATGGCGTTTGCCTGCCAAAGCATTGCCGATGCATGGGACGAAACGCCGGAGCCATTGGAAAATGCTGTATTGACCGGGCAGGACTGGTTTGACGGGTTTTTCAGCTATGCGTTTGTCCTGGAGAAAAATCATACCCCGGAGGAAATGGCAAAGGACTATCCCTGCTCCCTGCTGCTTCTGCAGTGTGCTCCCGGATTCTACGATTCGCTGATCTTCGATGTGGACGGGGATGGGATCCAGGAGATCTGTATTCTCGCCTTCGGGCGGACCTCCGGGCTTTTCACCTTCACCTTCCGTGCCACGGAGCTTGGAACGAACACGCTGAAATACGACACCTCGTTCTGGACGGAATGGTATGACCTTTCCTTCGTCTGCGGGGAGGACGGCGTCGTCCGGGTGCAGGGCATCGACCAGAAGGACCCGCCGCAGACCCATCTGTTTGACATCGCCGCGGCGGACGGCTCCATCCTTCTGACGGAGGACGGCGTTTCGATCTCATATCGTTGACCGCCCCCCGCGGCTGCGCACAGCAAAAAAGATCACCGGGTCCGTCGCACCAGACGGCTCCCGGTGATCTTTTTTAGAATACAGTGCAATCAGGCCAGCCCATAAAGGCGGGTGTATTTTTCCGTGAGATAATCTGTATAGACCGTGGGATCAAAATCGCCGCAGGCGTTTTTCACCAGCTGGCCCGGCTCCAGCAGACAGCCGTATTGATGGATTTTCTCTCGCAGCCAGGCAGTAACCGGCGTCAGATCTCCCCGGCCCACCGAGCCCCAGACATTGATCTCCCGCTCCATGCTGTGCAGCATCTGCACACCGTAAGCGCTGCCCAGCGCATAAGAGGGAAAATAGCCGAAGGAGCCGCCGGACCAGTGAGAATCCTGCAAGCAGCCCTGCCGGTCGTTTGGCACCTCCACGCCCAGGTATTCCCGATAAAGCCGCTTCCATTCCGCCGGCACATCCTTCACGGCCAGCGTCCCGCCAATGAGCTGCTTTTCGATCTCATAGCGAATCATCACATGGAAGGAATAGGTCAGCTCATCAGCCTCCGTACGGATCAGCGATGGCTGGGCCTTATTTACCGCCCGGTAAAACATCTCGTCGGTGACGCCGGCCAGCTGCTCCGGGAAAAATGCCTGCACCCGGGGATAAATGGCCCGGATAAAGGGCAGCGAGCGGCCAATGAGGTTTTCATAAAAGCGGGACTGGCTCTCATGGATGCTCATGGAGGAGCCTCCGGCCAGAACGGTGTAATCGTTGGCGGGATCCACTCCCAGCTCATACAGGGCATGGCCGCCCTCGTGAATGACGGAATACATGGACTCCGCCAGACCATCCTCCACATAGTGCGTGGTGATACGCACATCCTGGCTGTTGAAATTCAGAGTAAAGGGATGCTCTGTTTCGCCGATGGTGCAATGGCGGCGATCCAGCCCCAGCACCTCCATCAGATCATCGGAAAACTTCCGTTGGATCTCCACCGGATAACGCTTGTGAAGGAAGCTGTCATCCACCTGGGGCGCCTTGCCCACAGCCCGGATCACGGGCACTAGCCGTTCCCGCAGCACGGAGAAAAAGCGGTCCAGCGTCTCCATGGTAAGGCCCCGTTCATATTCGTTCAGCAGCGCGTCATAAGGCGCCTTGGTGCTGTCATAATAGCCGGCAAAGCGGATATTAAAGGCCACCAGCTTTTCCAGCGCTGGCTGAAACAGTGCAAAATCGTCCTGCTCCTTGGCTCGGTGCCAGATATCGCTGGCCTCATTGGTGAGCATGGCATATTCCATGTATTCCTCCGCCGGGATACGGGAGATCTGCTTCCATGCCCGGACCAGAAGCTCCACCTGCCGGTTCTGGCGGGCATCCAGCTGGGCCTTTTCGTCAGCCAGAAAGGCCAGCAGCTCGCCAGTCTCCGGAGCTGTCAGTAGCTTATGGGCTTCGCCGGCCAGAATGCCCAGAGCAACACCCCGACCCTCCGCCGTATCCTTGGGCGCCACGGTTTCACCGTCCAGAAAGAGGGCGGCGCTGGCCGTATGGTAGGCATAGAGCTTTTTCTGCAGCAGACTCAGCTGCTCCAGAGCAGTGGTTCGTTCCATCGTGCTTCCTTCTTTCTTTTTAAGAATATCTTTATCATACCATGGAGCCGTGCCGCAGGTCAAGGGCGCTTTGCAGCCCGCAGAGAAGTGCTTCCCGCTCATTGGGCAGGGCCCCGTCGATGACCTGATCCACCAGCCAGTCCAGCGCCTGCCCCACGGCGGGGCCGGAAAGCCCCATGCGGAGCAGATCCCCGCCCCGCAGGGCCAGCTGCCCCCGGGAAAAGCAAAGCGCCTTGGCCAGCACCGCTTCCATCGCCGCTTCCGCCGCGTCGTATTGATCCGTGCGGTCATATTCCGGGCTTTGGCCCCGGTTGTCTGCCCGCTTCACCTGCAGCAGCAGCCGCAGCTCCTCCTCCCCCACCCGCTGCAGCCAGCGCAGCATGGCCTTTTCCGTGGGGAGGATGTCGTGGTCGTGGAGATAGATCAGGCGCTCCACCCGCTCTGCCAGCGTCCGCTCAAAGCGCAGCCGGGCCAGCGCCTGCCGGGCCAGCCGGGCAGAGACGGCGGCATGGCCGTAAAAATGCCCCTCTCCCTGCCCGTCCCGCCAGAAGGTCTGCGGCTTGCCGCAGTCGTGGAGCAGCAGCGTCAGCCGCAGGGTCAGCTCCGGCGGAGCGGCGGCAAAGGCGTGGAGCGTGTGCTCCCAGACATCATAGATATGGTGGCGGTTGCACTGATCAAAGTCAAACATGGGGGCAAGCTCCGGCAGAAAGACGGCGAACACCTCCCTGTGCCGCCGCAGCACCGCCTCCGCCGCCGGGCCGGGCAGGAGCAGGCAAAGCTCCGCCTGAATGCGCTCCGGCGCGATAAAGGCCAGCAGCTGCCGCTGCCGGTCCATGGCCTGCGCGGTCTGCTCCTCCAGCGGAAAGCCCAAAACGGCCGAAAACCGAAGGCCCCGCAGGATGCGCAGCGCATCCTCCTGAAAGCGCCGGTCCGGCTGGCCCACCGCCCGGATCACGCCCCGGCGCAGGTCGGCTTCGCCGCCGAAGGGATCGATCAGCCCTTCCTCCGGCGCATAGGCCATGGCGTTCATGGTAAAATCCCGCCGGGCCAGATCCTCCCGCAGGCTGCGGGTAAAGACGACGCTGTCCGGCCGGCGGTGGTCGCTGTAGGCGCCGTCCACCCGGAAGGTGGTGATCTCCAGCCGGCGGCCGCCCAGAAGCGCGGTGACGGTGCCGTGCCGCAGGCCGGTATCCACAACGGGGATGGGCGCAAGGGCCGCATGGACCTGCTGGGGCAGGGCGGCAGTGGCGATATCCCAGTCGCCGGGGCGGCGGCCCAGCAGACTGTCGCGGACGCCGCCCCCCACCGCATAGGCGGGAAAGCCCTTTTGCCGCAGCGCCGCCAGCACCTGCGCCGCCTCAGGCGGAAGCTTGATGTTCATGGCAAGTCTCCTTTGAAATCCATGGGAAAAAGGCGGGCCAAAGGCCCGCCTGAGATGCGTTCAGTTCGCGCTGGGATCGTCCGGCGCTTCCTCGTCCTGCGCTTCCTCCGAAGGCTCCGCAGACTGAGACTGGGCGCGGGCCTTCGCCTGCGCTTCCTCCTTCGCCAGCTCCGCCATAACCTCCTGAGCGGCCTTGTCGCCGGCCTGCCGCTTGGCCAGCGGCTCCACCGTGGAATGCTCCGGCGGCGTCTCGCCCTTGAAGATGGCCTCCAGCTGGGCGTTGTCCATGGTCTCATGCTGCAGCAGGAAGGCTGCCAGCCGGTCCAGAATGTCCATATTGTCCCGCAGCAGCTGCTCGCAGCGGGCATAGGCCGCGTCGATGAGCTTCTTCACTTCCTCGTCAATAAGCGCGGAGGTCTCCTCGGAAAGGTGATTGGTATTGGCAAAATCCCGGCCCAGGAACACCTCGTCGTGGGAGGAGCCGAAATCAATGGGGCCAAGACGGTCGCTCATGCCGTATTTCGTCACCATGTTCCGGGCGATGCGGCTGGCCCGCTGGATGTCGTTGGAGGCGCCGGTGGAGATATCGCCCATCACCAGCTTCTCCGCCACCCGGCCGCCCAGCAGGACGATCAGCTCCTCCTCCATCTCCTGCTTGGTGCTGTAATACTTATCCTGCACCGGCAGGTTCAGGGTGAAGCCGCCGGCCCGGCCCCGGGGCACGATGGAGACCTGCTGCACCGGATCCTGCGTGGGCAGCAGACGGGAGGTCAGGGCGTGGCCGGATTCGTGGTAGGCGGTGAGCTTGCGCTCCCGCTCGGTCATGACCCGGTGCTTCTTTTCGTTGCCCATGATGACCTTCAGGAAGGCGTCGTCGATATCCTTCAGGCCGATCTTTGCCTTGCCCCGGCGGGCAGCCAGCAGCGCGGCCTCATTCAGCAGGTTTTCCAGATCCGCGCCGGTAAAGCCCACGGTGCTGCGGGCGATGGCGTCGAAGGAAACATCGTCTTCAAAGGGCTTCTTGCGGGCGTGGACCTTGAGGATCTCCACGCGGCCCTTGATGTCGGGAACGCCGATATAGATCTGCCGGTCGAACCGGCCGGGACGCAGCAGCGCCGGGTCCAGAATATCCGCCCGGTTGGTGGCGGCCAGAACGATGACGCCGGCATTGTTGCCGAAGCCGTCCATCTCCACCAGCAGCTGGTTCAGGGTCTGCTCCCGCTCGTCGTGTCCGCCGCCCAGGCCGGCGCCTCTCTGGCGGCCGACGGCGTCGATCTCGTCGATAAAGACGATGGCGGGCGCGTGCTTTTTCGCTTCGTTGAACAGGTCGCGCACGCGGGAAGCGCCAACGCCCACATAAAGCTCCACAAAGTCGGAGCCGGAGATGGAGAAGAAGGGAACGCCGGCCTCTCCGGCCACGGCCTTGGCGATCAGCGTCTTACCGGTGCCCGGAGGGCCCACCAGCAAAACGCCCTTGGGGATGCGGGCGCCCAGCGCCATATATTTTTTCGGATCCCGCAGGAAATCCACGATCTCCTCCAGGTCGGCCTTTTCCTCATCGGCGCCGGCCACATCCTTGAAGGTGATGCGCTTCTGCTGGTCGCCGGGCGTGGTCATCCTGGCCCGGGATTTGCCGAAGCTCATGGCTCCGCCACCGCCGCCGCTCGCCTGCCGGTTGAGCATAAAGGCCCAGAAGGCCCCCAGCAGGACGATGATGACGATATAGGGCAGGAAGGACATGAGGATCGAGGTGTTCTGCACATAATAATCCACGGTCAGCGTGCCGTTGTCCTGCTGCCGGCTCAGGTCGTCGCCCAGATCCGCCATGAAATAATCCATATCCGTGACTTCATAGAGATATTCCGTGCCGTCCTTCAGCTGAACGGAGATCTCGTTGGCGCCGATCACCAGGGCGGTGACATTGCCGGATTTGATATCGCCGCGGATCTCCGTATAGGAGACGGGGGCTGCCGTCTCGCCCGGGCCAAGAAGCAGGCTCAGGGTGACGAGAAGAACGACGAACGCGATGATATACAGGCCGACGCCGCGGCCGGTTCCCTTCTTCTTGTTCAAGGTGTTGTGTCACTCCTTTTCAGACGGCGCTGCGCCGCCATAGGTTTATTGATCTTCGCTGTAAACAGAGGGCTTGAGCACGGCGATCTCCGGATAATTCCGATAGATCTCCGCATAATCCAGCCCGTAGCCCACGATAAACTCGTTGGGGACCTCCAGGCCGATGTAGTCGGAATGGATATCCACCTTATGGCGGGCGGGCTTGTCAAACAGGGTGCAGAGACGGATGGAGGCCGGACGGCGGGCCTGCAGCAGCTTCATCAGGTAGCTCAGCGTCACGCCGCTGTCCAGAATGTCCTCCACGATAATAACATCTTTCCCCTCAATAGTGGTGTCCAAATCTTTAATAATTTTCACCTGGCCGGAGGAAGCCATGCCGGCTCCGTAGCTGGAGACAGCCATAAAATCCAGCGTGCAGGGGATGTCGATCTGCCGCACCAGGTCGGCCATGAAGATGAAAGCGCCCTTGAGCACCGCCACCAGCATGGGCGTCCTGCCCCGATAGTCCTCCGTGATCTCCCGGCCCAGCCGCGCCACGGTGGCTTCCAGCTGATCCTTGGTGATAAGCGTCTTGAGCATATCCTGCTGCATATGGATGGGGTCCCGTTTCATGATCTTTTCCTCCTGCAAATGATCCGGATCCGCGGCGTCTCTTTTTCTGTCTCCGGCAAGCTGTGCCAGAGATCTGCCACGGCCAGTATTTTATTATTATGGCATAGGATCGGCGTTGTGTCACGCAGATCTTTCGGAATTTTCCGGTCGATCATCCATTTTTTTACCGTGCGATGACCGCCGGGCAGAGAAATGCTGTCGCCTGTGCGACGGGCGCGTACCGTCAGAGGAAAGACCTCCTCCTCCGGCAGACAGAAGCCCCCGCCTTCGCCGGCGTCGGGACAGACTGTGATGCGCCAGCCGCCGAACTCGGCCTGCCCGCAGGCCGTCAGCGTCACAGGCTCCGGCGGCCCCGGGGGGTGGACGCCGGTGAGCAGCAGCCGGTCATACCGCCGCTGCAGCGCTGTCCCGGAAAGCGAGAGCCTTCCGGAGGGCGACGAGCTCTGGCAGAGGGCAAAAATACCCTCCAGCTGCGGCCGGGTGAGCATCTTTCCTCCCGCCTGCCGCTGCAAAAGCTGCAGCGCCCGGCAGGCGCTCTCCCGAGGCAGGGCCAGCAGCGCCGGAAGCGAAAGCAGCAGCCCCGCTCCGGTGTCCTCCGCACCGGCGGCATATTCCTCCGCCAGATGGGACAGCGCCGCACCCTGCTGCCGCATATCCGCGGCGCAGCGAGCCATATGCTCCGCAGCAGCGGGATTTAACTGCCGCAGCAGCGGAAACACCTGACGGCGCAGCACGGCCCGGGCGTTGTCCCCCTCCAGATTTGTGGCGTCCGTGGCGTAGGGCAGCTGATGCCGGACCAGATAGGCCTCGATCTCCCTGCGGGAGCACTGCAGCAGCGGCCGAATGATCCGGCCCCGCCGGGGCGGGATGCCCTCCAGACCCGCAGGCCCGCAGCCCCGGATCAGGTTCCAGAGCAGGGTCTCGGCGTTGTCGTCCATCTGATGGGCCACGGCGATCACATCATAGCCCTGCTCCTCCGCCGTGCGCTCCAAAAACGCATAGCGCAGGGTCCGGGCGGCCTCCTCCGTGCCCATTCCGTGGGCCGCGGCATAGACCGGCGTGTCGCCTGCGCCGCAGTACAGCGGGATGGACAGCGACTGGCACAGCGCCCGGCAGAGGGCCTTTTCCGGCCCTGCCGCCGCAGGGCGGAGCCCATGGGAAAAATGCGCCGCCGCCACCTGCAGGGAGCGCTCCGGCGCCAGACGGGCCAGCGCGTGGGTCAGGCAGACGGAATCTCCCCCGCCGGACAGGGCGCAAAGCACCCGCAGCCCCGGCTGCAGCAGGCCGCTCTGCTCCAGCGCGTCACGGACCTTCATTGCGGAAGGAATCCTGCGCGGCAAAGGAGGTGAACTGGCCCATCCACTGCAGCTCCACCGTGCCTGTCTCACCGTGGCGGTTTTTGGCCACGATCAGCTCGGCGCAGTTGCGGTTTTCGCTTTGGTCGTTATAATAATCGTCCCGGTAAATAAAGAGGACGATATCGGCATCCTGCTCGATGGAGCCGGATTCCCGCAGATCGGAAAGCATGGGCCGCTTGTTCTGGCGGCTCTCCGGCCCGCGGGAAAGCTGGCTGCAGCAGAGCACGGGAACATTCAGCTCCTTGGCCATGATCTTCAGCGAGCGGGAGATCTCCGCCACCTCCTGAACGCGGTTGTCCATCTGCTTGGGCGTGTGCATCAGCTGGAGGTAGTCGATAACGATGAGCCCCAGCTTGCTGCCCACCCGGCGGCATTTTGCCATCATCTCCGGCACGGTGATGCCGGAGTTTTCATCAATGAGGATCGACATAGACTGCAGCGACTCCGTTGCGCCGGCCATGCGCTCCCAGTCGGTATCGTCCAGCGTGCCCATGCGCAGCTTTTTGCTGTCGATGAGCGCTTCGCTGGAGAGCATACGGGTGGCCAGCTGCTCCCGCGACATCTCCAGCTGGAAGCTGTCTCTTATACACATCTCCGAGCCCACGAGACTAAGGCGAATCTCGTA
>ENA-OUQC01000862-OUQC01000862.1-human-gut-metagenome-genome-assembly--contig:-NODE-862-length-18612-cov-11.576817_pt1 | contig 18612 bp, 14 predicted proteins | sample MGYA00237942_ERZ548815 | MGnify/ENA primary metagenome ERZ548815 (study PRJEB26490, sample SAMN05194722) | human gut metagenome | biome: terrestrial biome; feature: human-associated habitat; material... | reverse complement strand
GGTCATCCCCAATCTGATGATCGCCTTCGGCATCGATCAGGTGCAGGCGGAGTACGTGGCGGAGATCAAGCTGCGCAACATCAACAAGGAGTACATCCTCAAGCGGGTGGCGGAGACCGAGACCCTGGCCGACGAGATCGCCGACCTGGAGGACACCCTGGCCCGACCCCAGCGCATCCGCCGCATCATCATCGACGAGCTGACCGACGTGCGGAAGAAGTACGCCATCCCCCGCCATACCGAGATCGTCTACGGTCACGAGCTGCCCGAGGAGCCGGAGGAGGAGCCGGTGGACGACTATCCGGTGCACCTGTTCCTCAGCCGCGAGGGTTACTTCAAGAAGATCACCCCCCAGTCCCTCCGCATGTCCGGCGATCAGAAGTACAAGGAGGGCGACGGCCCCGCCCAGTATTTCGAGTCCACCAACGCCGCCGAGCTGCTGTTCTTCACCGACCGCCAGCAGGTCTATAAGGCCCGCGCCAGCGAGTTTGGCGAGACCAAGGCCTCGGCCCTGGGCGACTACCTGCCCGCCAAGCTGGGCATGGAGGACGGCGAGAACGTCATCTATCTGGCGCTGGCCGGGGACTACAGCGGCTTTATGCTGTTCTTCTTTGAAAACGGCAAGGCCGCCAAGGTGCCCCTGACCGCCTACGCCACCACCTCCAACCGCCGCCGCCTCACCGGCGCCTACAGCGATAAAGCGCCCCTGACGGCCATCTTGGCCATGAAGGAGGACGAGGAGCTGGCGCTCTACACCAACGAGCCCCGATGCCTGCTGATGCATACCGCCTCCCTGTCCCCCAAGACCACCCGCGCCACACAGGGCGTGGCGGTCATGACCATCAAGCCCAAGTACCATCTGGAGCGGGTCGTTCCCGTGGCGGAGACAGGCATCACCAATCCCGCCCGCTACCGCACCCGCACCATCCCCGCCGCCGGCGCGCTGGTAAAGCCGGAGGACAGCGACGAGAAGCAGATCACGCTGCTTTAACAGCTGGCATGGCGATCCGTGCTCTTGCCTCCCCTGTGTAGGGGGAGGTGGCAAAAATCTTTGATTTTTGACGGAGGGGTTGTCGGATAACGGACAATCCCCCAGTCAGCTTCGCCGACAGCCCCCTTTACACAAGGGGGCCTAACCCCACCCCCACCCCGCCGAAAAGGAGGCCACCCTCATGAAACGCCGTATCACCGCCCTTCTGCTGGCCCTCGCCATGGCCTTGACGCTGACAGGCTGCTCCCTGCTGGAGCGCAGCTACAGCAGCGTGGAGCGCTACAGCTCCTCCTATTACGAGAGCGAGGATCGCGACGTGCTCCAGCCGGAGACCTATCAGGAGCTGGTAAACGCCCTGCTGGTGCTGGTGGATCAGCACGCGGCGGAGGGCACCATCTGGCTGACGCCCGGCGACGATGCGCTGACCCCGGAGCAGGCCATCGAGCAGGCCTGTCAGGAGGTACAGCGTGAGACCCCCATGGGTGCCTACGCCGTGGAGTACATTACCTACACCGTCTCGTCGGATAACCGCCCCTACAGCGAGATCAAGCTGTCGCTGGGCTATCGCCGCACCGAGGAGCAGGTACAGAGCATCGTCCACGCCACCAGCATTTCCGCCCTGCATTCTCTGTTGACCGCCGCCGCTGAGAACGGCGCGGAGGAGCTGGTGGTGCAGGTGGGGTATTTTCAGGATCAGGCCCAGGAGGTGCGGGACATCGTGGCGCAGGTCGAGCAGGAGCTGACCGGTGCGGAGGAGCCGACGTGGCAGGTAGAATTCTACCCTAACGAGAGTGCCGTAGGAATTATTGAGATTTTGATGAAAAACTGAAAAAGCGGGATTGACAAACGCCGATTCTTGTGCTACAATTAATCTTGCGTTTGCGGGCGTAGCTCATCTGGTAGAGCGCGACCTTGCCAAGGTCGAGGTAGCGAGTTCGAGCCTCGTCGCCCGCTCCAAAAAGAAACACCATCCTTTCGGATGGTGTTTCTTTTTGGAATGACGCGGGCCGAGGCTCGAACAGGGCACGAGCGAAGCGAGAAAAACGTGCCGGTGGCACGTTTTGGTGCCCGCGTGCGTGTCGCGGCGCTGAGCGCCGCGAGCGAGCCTCGTCGCCGACTCGGCTGTGCGGCCCACGTCGTGTCATCTGACTGGCCGTCACATTTGTGCCTGCCAGTCAGATGACACATCCCAAAAACCGCCTCGCTTTTCCTGCCGCTGGCAGCGCGTCGGCGTTTCTTGCCCTCGTCGTGTCAGCCAATGTCCGTCCCCATTCGGGGCGGCCATTGGGACACTTCCTTAAAACCGCTTCGCTTTATCTGCCACAGGCGGCGCTTCGGTGATTTTCCCGTTGCCCATAACAAACCGGAGGTCATTCCTTTTGGAATGACCTCCGGTAATTTTCTTATCCCGCGTCGCCCCGCGTACCCCGCAGCAGCTCCTCCGCCGATACGCCGTACAGCTTGGCCAGCGCCAGCAGGTTGGCGGTGCTGGGGTCTGCCGCGCCGGTCTCCCATTTGCTGACCGCCTGACGGCTGACGCCCACGGCCTCCGCCACGAACTCCTGCGTCATGCGGCACCGTTCCCGGTGGCCCTTCAGCGCCTTGGCCAGGGACTCCACCGCCTCGCGGTTCTCCTGCCGCACCTCGCCGCTGCGCAGGTACTTCCGCAGCGCCCGGATCAGCAGATACACCAGATACACGATGGCTGCCGCCACGGCCAGCGTCAGCGGGATCGCCACCAGCGTCAAAATAAGGCTCATCTGCATAGCAGGCACACCCCTGTTACCAGCAGCGCCATTACCGCCGCGCCCAGAGCCATCAGGCCCAGATAAATCGTCATTATGCGTTTCGCTCCTTTGCGTTTGATGGCGTTATTGTACCGGAAATACCCCGTTGCCGCCACCAACTACCGCGCAACCTTCGGTTGCGGCGGAATTTTTCGCGCTTCCGAGCGCGACCTACTTTTGAACTGTTGCGGTGCCCAAAATTTCAAGCGCCCGCCGTTAGGCAGCGTAGAAATTTTGGGCACCGCAACAGGACACTTTTGGAGCCGAGGCCAAAAGTGTCCCGTGCCCGCAGGCACGGAACACTCAGCTTCAAAAGTTACAGCTTCGTCACCATGGGAATGATCATGGGACTTCTCTTGGTGTGCTTATACAGATAGCTGCTGACGGAGGACTTCACCGTGCGGCACACCTCGCCGTCGTCCTTGCGGCGGCGGGCGGACATGCCGTCCACGGCCTTCATGGCCACCTTACGCATCTCCTGCATCAGCTCCTCGGACTCCTTCACGTACACGAAGCCGCGGGTCACGATCTCCGGCTCGCACAGCAGCTGGTGGTCGTGGCTGGACATGGACAGTACCACCACCACCATGCCGTCCTCGGCCAGAATTTTCCGGTCGTTCAGCACCACCGCGCCCACTTCGCCTACGCCGCCGCCGTCCACGAATACCTCACCGGCGGGAACGGTAGTCTCGCACTTCATGTGCTTGGTGGTCAGTTCGATGACGCTGCCGTTGTCGGCCACGCAGATGTTGTTGGGGTGCATTCCCATGCTCTCCGCCACCCGCTTGTGGATCTGCAGCATCCGCTGCTCGCCGTGGAGGGGGATAAAGAACTTGGGTCTGGTCAGGGCGTGGATGATCTTCAGCTCCTCCTGGCAGGCGTGGCCGGACACATGCAGCATGTCCGCCTTGTCATACACCACGTCTGCGCCCTTGCGGAACAGCTCGTTGATGACCCGGCCCACCGTCACCTCGTTGCCGGGGATGGCGCTGGCGGAGATGATCACCTTGTCGCCGGGGCCGATGTCCACCTGCTTGTGGGTGGAAAAGGCCATGCGGTACAGGGCGCTCATTTCCTCGCCCTGTGAGCCGGTGGTGACGATGACCTGCTGGTTCAGGGGCAGGCCCTTAATCTTGTGAATGTCCATCAGCGTGTTCTTGGGCACCTTCATGTAGCCCAACTCCGTGGACACCTTCATGATATTCTCCATGCTCCGTCCCGTAACGGCCACCTTCCGTCCGCAGGCGGCGGCGGCGTCCAGCACCTGCTGGATGCGGTGCACGTTGCTGGCAAAGGTGGTGACGATGATGCGCTTGTCGCAGCCGGTGAACTGGCGGGCGAAGGTCTTGCCCACCGCCTTTTCGCTCATGGTATAGCCGGGGCGCTCCACGTTGGTGGAGTCCGCCAGCAGCGCCAGCACGCCCTCCCGGCCCAACTGGCCGAACCGGGCCAGATCAATGACCTCGCCGTCGATAGGTGTAGAGTCGATCTTGAAGTCGCCGGTGTGTACCACCGTGCCCATACGGGTATGGATGGCGAAGGCCACCGAGTCGGCGATGGAGTGGTTCACGTGGATGAACTCCACCTGGAACTTGCCCGCCCGGATGGTCTGGCCCGCCTCCACGGTGATGAGCTTGGTGGTTTGCAGCAGGCCGTGCTCCTGCAGTTTCAGCTTGATCAGCCCCGCCGTCAGCCGGGTGCAGTAGATGGGCATGTTGATCTGCTTCAGCACGTAGGGGATGGCGCCGATGTGATCCTCGTGTCCGTGGGTGATGAACAGACCCCGGAGCCGGTTGTGGTTCTTCACCAGATAGGTCACGTCGGGGATCACGCAGTCGATGCCGTACATATCATCGCCGGGGAATGCCATGCCGCAGTCCACCACGATGATCTCGCCGCCATACTCATAGGCGGTCATGTTCTTGCCGATCTCGTTGAGACCGCCAAGAGGGATGATTTTGAATTTTTCTGCCATAGTTACTCCTTTTTTACGCAAATAATCGGTACATAACACGGCGTTATGGGGGCGAAAAAGAGGCATAAAAGGGTAGAATGACCCCCTTCAACATGCACAAAATGCGTCCGCATGCGGGCGCAGCAAAACAAAGGCGGCCCGGTGTCCCGCCGGCCCTGCATCGCCGGGAGAGCACCGGAGCGTTCGCCCCGGATGACCGTGTGTTGAATTGTGCTATAGGAGGCCGCCGTCAAGGGCGGCCTTTTATATCACCGCAGGGCGACGCCGCCTCGCGAAACAACCAAAAAAAGCGCAGATTTTTCTGCAATCTATACAAATTATAGCACACCTTTCCCCCGTTGTACACCCCCAACTTTTCGCCGCCTTCCGCCACGCTTCGCCCCGGAGGGCAAAGCGTGGAAAAAAGAGCGTTTTTGCTGTTGAGATAACGGAAAAGGTGTGATATAATAAACAATGATTGTAATTTGGAGTGGTATCACCATCTGAAGCCTGAGGTGACCGTTTCCCGATATTCCCCATTGAAGTTGAAATGAGGTGTCCTGCTTGAGTAAAAAGCTGATCCGCGGCTTCCGCACCAATATCATGCTGTACGGTATATGTCTGGCGGCCTTTGTGATCGTCACCATTCCCTTCTCATGGCCGGTGGCCGTTGCCGAGGCGCTGGTGTCGGCGCTGGTGCTGTATGTGGGCGTGCGGCGCAATCATATGGCCCAGCGCAGTGTGCGGCAGTATCTGGATCGCGTCAGCGGCGGACTGGATACCGCCCGCGCCAGCAACATGCTGTATATGCCGCTGCCCATGCTGGTGTTCGACCTGTATACCGGCGAGGTTCTGTGGGGCAATGACCGCTTTATCGGCCTGACGGATCTGAAAGATAAGCTGTTTGAGGTGACGGTGGCGGACGCCGTGCCGGGGTTTGACAGCCACTGGCTGCTGGAGGGCCGCCGGGAAGCGCCGGAATACGTGGTGTGGAACCACCGCACCTATCGGGTGTTCGGCGCGCTGAGCCGCACGGACGAGCTGAAGGGCGACCACAGTACGCTGGCCACCACCTACTGGCTGGACATCACCGAGACGGAGCAGATGCGCCAGACGCTGGACATGACCCGCCCCGCCGTGGCGATCCTGATGATCGACAACTATGAGGATCTGATGAAGGCCTGCCCGGAGAGCAAGCGCTCGGCGCTGCTGGCGGAGATCGAGGGAAAGCTCAACGACTGGTGCGCCGGAAGCGGCGGTTTGCTGCTGGGCTATGACCGCGACCGGTATCTGTTCGTGATGGAGGAGAAGGATTTCTCCGCCTACGCCGAGAAGAAGTTCGACGTGCTGGACAGCGTCCGCACGGTGGAGAGCGGCGGCGTCAGCGCCACGCTGTCTATCGGCGTGGGCCGGGACGGCGACAGCTTTGACGCCCTGTTCAAAAACGCCGATCTGGCGCTGGAAATGGCGCTGAGCCGGGGCGGCGATCAGGCGGTGGTGAAGGATCGCAACAATTTCGAGTTCTACGGCGGCCGCTCCAAGACCACCGAAAAGCGCACCAAGGTGAAGTCCCGCGTCATGGCCAACGCGCTGCGGGAGCTGGTGCAGGACGCCCGGAACGTCTACGTCATGGGTCACAAGTACGCCGACATGGATTCACTGGGCGCGGCGGCAGGCATCTGCTGCATCAGCCGCAAACTGGGCACAAAGGCCCAGATCGTCATCGATACCGAGAACAACGCCGCCCATCCGGTGCTGCGGGCTTTGCAGCAGATGCCGGAGTATGCCGGGGTGTTCGTCAACGGCGAGACGGCGTTTCTCCACGCCCAGCCGGATACCCTGCTGGTGGTGGTGGACACCAACCGCCCCGACAGCGTGGAGTCCGAGCCGCTACTGGAGAGCTGCACCCGCGTGGCGGTCATCGACCATCACCGCCGGGGCAGCAGCTACATCGACAAGATGACCCTGAACTATCACGAGCCCTACGCCAGCTCCGCCAGCGAGCTGGTGACGGAGCTGATGCAGTACCTGCTGGAGCCCACCGATATCCTCAAGTGTGAGGCGGAGGCACTGCTGGCGGGCGTGGTGCTGGATACCAAGAACTTCACCAACCGCACCGGCGGACGCACCTTTGAGGCGGCGGCGTACCTGCGCCGCGCCGGAGCGGATACCCAGGACGTGCAGCGGATGTTCCAGAGCGACCTTGACGCCATGGTGACCCGCTACGCCATCATGCGGCAGGCCCAGATCTACCACGGGGACATCGCCGTGGTGGCGGCGGACGAGGCCTATGACCGGGTCACGGCGGCCAAGGCGGCGGATGAGCTGCTGACCATCCGGGGCATCCGGGCCTCCTTCGTGCTGTACCGGAAGGACGACGGCGTGTACATGTCCGCCCGGTCGCTGGGCGAGGTGAACGTGCAGGTGATCCTGGAAGCGCTGGGCGGCGGCGGCAACTCCACCACGGCAGGCGGTCAGGCAAAGGGTATCACCGTGGCCGAGGCCAAGGAGAAGCTGCTGGCGGCCATTGACAAGTATTTTGAGGATTGAGGAAATTCCCAAGGCCCCCTCTGAGAGGGGGCTGTCACCGGAGGTGACTGGGGGAGAGAATTTAAGCGTTTTGTTCTCTCCCTCCGTCAACGCTTTGCGTTGACACCTCCCTCACAGAGGGAGGCTTTGGGGTGAGGTCGTATACCGAAAGCTCATTCTACAACATAAACCAACCAATCTGACATAGGAGGACATACCAATGAAAGTGATTTTGACGCAGGATGTGCGGGGCAAGGGCAAGAAGGGCCAGATGATCGAGGCCGCCGAGGGTTACGCCCGCAACTACCTGATCCCCCGGGGCGTGGCGGTGCCCGCCACTGCCGACGCAGTGAACACCATGAAGCTGCGCGACAAGGCCAAGGCCAAGGCCGACGCCGAGGCCAAGGCGGCTGCCGAGGCCATCGCCGAGAAGCTGCAGGGCTGCCAGGTGAAGATCGCCGCCAAGGGCGGCAGCGAGGGCAAGCTGTTCGGCGCCGTTACCAGCGCTGCCATTGCCGACGCCCTGAAGGCCCAGTACGATATGGACGTGGACAGCAAGAAGCTGGTCATCGACGAGCCCATCAAGTCCTTCGGCAGCTATCAGGTGAAGGCCAAGCTGGGCTTTGAGATCAGCGGTATCGTGAACGTGCTGGTCATCGAGGAGAAGTAAGCCCGCCGCGCAACCGATAGAAAATGCGTAGGGCGGGGTGGCCACACCCCGCCGCAGGGAATGCCTCGCAGAGTTCGCGGCGCGGACGCCGCGAAAAAATCAAATCATTTTTGCCGCGACATGCGCGTGGCAAAAATACTTCTCGGCCGTCAGTGTGTCCGAAGGACGCACGCAGTCGGCCGCAACCCCTTTGGCAGCAAAATCGAAGATTTTGCGCCAGTTTTAAAAGGCAGGTGTGACAATGGACGAACTATTGATGCGGGGCATGCCCCACTCCGCCGAGGCGGAGCAGGCGGTGCTGGGCTCCATGCTGATCGACGGCGACTGCGTGAAGGACGTGATGGATCAGCTGCAGGCGGAGGACTTCTACCTGCGGCAGAACCGCGAGATCTTCGAGACCATCGCCCACATGTTTGTCTATTCCCAGCCGGTGGACGGCGTGACCGTTGCCAGCGAGATGGAGAAAAACGGCCTGTACACCGACGCCACCCGGCCCTACCTGCTGCAATTGATGGAGGTGACGCCTACCTCCGCCAACGTGGGCGAGTATGTGAAGATCGTCCGGGACAAGGCGCTGATGCGGCAGGTGGCCACCGCCGCCGCCAACATCACCGCCATGGTGCAGGAGGGCGGCGCTTCCGCCGCCGACATGCTGGAATCGGCGGAGCAGAAGGTGTACGCCATTCGCCGGGGCCGCAGCGCCCAGAACATGGTGCCGGTCAGCCAGATCTTACAGGACGTGATGAACCGGCTGGAGGAGCTGTCCAACAGCGGCAACGAGCTGCCGGGGCTGTCCACCGGATTTTCCGCTGTGGACGGCAAGATCAACGGCCTGAACAAGTCCGACCTGCTGCTGCTGGCGGCCCGTCCCGGTATGGGAAAGACCAGTATGGCGCTGAACGTGGCGCTGTCGGCGGCGAAGAACTCCGGCAAGACCGTGGCTATCTTCTCGCTGGAAATGTCCCGCGAGCAGCTGGTGACACGCCTGATCGCCGCCGAGGGACTGGTGGAGAACCAGCGGCTTACCACCGGCAACCTGCGGGAGAGCGACTGGCAGCGGATCGCCGAGGCGGCCTCTAATCTCAGCCGCATGGATATCCGCATCGACGACAATCCCCTGCTGACGGCGGCGGATATGAACGCGAAGTGCCGCCGGCTGGACAATCTGGGACTGGTGGTCATCGACTATTTACAGCTGATGACCAGCGCCGGCGGCAAGGGCTATTCCGGAGAGAACCGCCAGCAGGCGGTGTCCGACATCAGCCGTATGCTGAAGATCATGGCAAAGGAATTGCAGGTGCCGGTGCTGTGCCTTTCCCAGCTGAGCCGCGCCAACGAAAAGCGCGACGACAAGCGGCCCATGCTGTCCGACCTGCGTGAATCCGGCGCCATCGAGCAGGACGCCGATATCGTCATGTTTCTGTACCGCGACGACTATTATAATAAGGACTCGGAGAAGCACAATATCGCCGAGTGCATCGTGGCCAAGAACCGCCACGGCGAAACCGGCAAGGTGGAGCTGCGGTGGATGCCGGAGTATACCGCCTTCGGCACGCTGGAAAACCGCTACGGCGACGACGAGGGGTGAGCCATGGATCTGCTTCCCTGGATGGAACGGTGGGGCATGCTGCCGCCGAAAGGCGGCGTGCTGCTGTGCGCCGTGTCCGGCGGGCGGGACTCCGTGTGCCTGCTGCACTATCTGGCGGCCATCGCGCCGCAGCGCGGCTTCACCGTGGCGGCGGGCCATCTGAACCACCAAATGCGGCCCGAGGCCCGGCGGGACGAGGATTTCGTCCGTGAGCTGTGCCGGACGCTGGGGGTCGCGTTCTATACCGAGGCCGCGCCGGTCTATGAGACGGCGGCGCGCTGGGGTCTCGGCGTGGAGGAGACAGGACGGCGGCTGCGGTACGAGTTTTTGTTCCGCACGGCGGACGCCATCGGCGCCGACCGGATCGCCACCGCCCACCACGCGCAGGATCAGGCGGAAACGGTACTGCTGAACCTGCTGCGGGGCACAGGGCCGGAGGGGCTGGGCGGCATTCCGCCGGTGCGTGGCCGTATCGTGCGGCCGCTGCTGCAAACCAGCCGCGCCGAGATCGAGGACTATTTACAGGAAAACGGGCTGTCCCACGTGGAGGACAGCACCAACGAGGATACCCACTACGCCCGCAACCGTCTGCGGCGGGAGCTGTGGCCCCGGCTGGAGACCATCAATCCCGCACTGACGAAAGCCATCGGCCGCACGGCGGAGATCCTGCGGCGGGAGAACGGCTATCTGGACACGCTGGCGGCGGAATATCTGCCGCCGTCGGGCACGGCGGTGGAGACGGCGCGGCTGCTGTCCGCGCCGGAGGCGCTGCGCAGCCGCGTGATGCGGCTGCTGCTGGAGCGGACGCCCACCGGGAAAAAGGATGTGGGCGCGGCTCACATTCAGGCGCTGCTGGCGCTGGCGGAAAGCGGCGGCCTACTGGCGCTGCCCGGCGGTCTGCGGGCCGTGTGCCGGGATGGCTGGCTGCGGCTGACGGTTCGTCAGGAGCCGCCGCCGGAAATGACACTGCGGCAGGGCGTGAACCGCTGGGGAGATTTCGATATCACCCTGCGGGGCGGCGAGAGCCGCCGTGTGACCGTCCGGACGTGGAGCAGCGCCGACCGCATGACCGTGGGACGGGGCAGCCGCAGTCTCAAGCGGCTGTTCAGCGACGCGGGCATTCCCCCGGAGCGGCGGGACACCGCCCCCGTGGTGTGCGTGGACGGAGCGCCTTACGCCGTGTACGGCGTTGGAGAGAGAGTATCGCCGGAAAACGGCGAGATCATAGAGATCATTATCAACAAACGAGAAAACCATAAGGAGGATACCGGGAATGGGTAAAAGCAACATGGAGCAGGACATCTTGAAGGTATTGATGTCGGAGGAGCAGCTGCAGAAGCGGGTGCGGGAGATGGGCGACGAGTTGTACGACCGTTTCCACGACAAGGATCCCATTTTTGTGGGCGTGCTGAAGGGCTGCTTCATTTTCATGGCGGATCTGGTGCGGGCGGCGCAGATCAAGAGCGAGATCGAGTTCATCGGCGTCTCCTCGTACAACAACGGCACCAAGAGCTCCGGCGTGGTGCAGATCACCCGCGACCTGCAAAAGGACATCACCGGCCGCCACATCATCGTGGTGGAGGATATTCTGGATTCCGGCAACACGCTGTATTTCCTGAAGAACTACCTGACCACCAAGGGCGCGGCCTCCATCACCATCGTGACGCTGCTGGATAAGCCTGCCCGCCGGGAAAAGCCCATTACCGCCGATCTGGCCGGTTTCGAGGTGCCGGATGAGTTCGTGGTGGGCTACGGTCTGGACTACGCCCAGCAGTACCGGAACTATCCCTGCATCGGCGTGCTGAAGCCGGAGGTATACAGTAAGTAAAGCTGGCATGAAATCTGACGATTTCATTGCCAAAGGGGATCGCGGCCGACTGCGCGCACCCGCTGGGTGCACTTGCTGGCCGAGAAGAATTTTTCTGACGCACATGTCGTCAGAAAAATGATTTGACTATTTCGCGCCTGCGGGCGCGAACTCTGCGAGGCGTTTTGACAAATGTCATGAATGGCCGATTTCCCGCCGAGAGGCGGACAGAACAGGAGGGCGAAGCCCTATGAACAACGAGGGAAAGCGGGTAGAGCGGCAGGAGTCTGCCGGTCTGCCCCAGAAGAAAGAAAAAATGACGCTGAAGCGCTTCTGGAAGGAATGGCGGGAGGTCATTCTCATTCTGGCGGCGGTGTTCGTCGTATTCAAATTTATTTTACAGATCGCGTGGGTGCCCAGCGGCTCCATGGAGACCACGCTGCCTACCAAGTCGGTGCTGGTGGGCCTGCAGCTGCCCTATATCGTGGCCGACCCCGTGCCCCAGCGGGGCGATATCGTCACCTTCTGGAGCGATGAGCTGGGCAAGGTGCTGGTCAAGCGTGTGATCGGTCTGCCCGGCGATACCATCACCTTTGCCGACGGCTACGTGTATATCAACGGCGAAAAGCTGGAGGAGGAGTACCTGCCGGTGAAGGGCGTCACCGAGTGCGACAAGAGCTTTACCGTGCCGGAGGGCTGCTTCTTCCCCATGGGAGACAATCGAACCGGCTCCAATGACGCCCGCAGCTGGGCGAATCCCTATGTGAAGGTCTCCGCCATTCAGGCCAAGCCCTTCCTAGTCATCAGCGTGGGCAGCGACCAGAGCTGGCAGGGCATCCGGCTGGTAGGACAGGGAGGTCGGTCATGAGTAGAAGAATCAGCTTTCGTCCCCTGATCTTTCTGGTGCTGTGCCTGCTGGTGGTCATGTATCTGGCCCGCACCATGAGCCGTCAGGGCGACATTACCTACAGCGCCATGCGCGAGAATTTCGTGCAGGAGAAGGTGCAGTCCTTCACCGTCAGCGACAGCCGCCTGACGGCGACGCTGAAGGATCAGACCACCGTTACCTGCCCCATCCGGGACTTTACGCTGTTCTACGACGATCTGAACGATCTGGTGGTGGAGCAGTACAGCAAGGGCATCATCACCCAGTATGACTATCCCGCCGCGCCGGGCACCAACTGGCTGCAGGTGCTGCTGCCCTATGTGCTGGCTATCATGGCCTTTATCCTGCTGATGAACCTGATGACCCGCATGAACGGCGGCGGCGCGGGCGGCGTCAGCGACAAGATGGCCCACTTTGGCGAGGCCCGTGTCAGCAGCATTCCCGAGGGCGACAAGAAGGTCACCTTCAAGGACGTGGCGGGCGCGGACGAGGAAAAAGAGGAATTGCAGGAGATCGTGGAGTTCCTCCGCGACCCGGAGAAGTACCTGAAGCTGGGCGCGCACATCCCCAAGGGCGTGCTGCTGGTGGGTCCTCCGGGCACCGGTAAAACGCTGCTGGCCAAGGCGGTGGCCGGTGAGGCGGGGGTAAAGTTCCTGTCCATCTCCGGCTCTGACTTTGTGGAAATGTACGTGGGCGTCGGCGCCAGCCGTGTCCGCGACCTGTTTGTGCAGGCCAAGAAGGACGCACCCGCCATCGTGTTCATCGACGAGATCGACGCGGTGGGCCGTCAGCGCGGCAGCGGTCTGGGCGGCGGCCACGACGAGCGGGAGCAGACCCTGAACCAGCTGCTGGTGGAAATGGACGGCTTCGGCTCCAACGAGGGCGTGGTGGTGCTGGCCGCCACCAACCGTGTGGATATTCTCGATCCGGCGCTGCTGCGTCCCGGACGGTTCGACCGTCAGGTGTACGTGGGTCTGCCGGACATTAAGGGCCGCGAGGAGATCCTGAAGATCCACGCCCGCAACAAGCCGCTGGCGGAGGATGTGGATCTGGGTCAGGTGGCCAAGGGCACCCCCGGCTTTACCGGCGCGGATCTGGAGAACCTGCTGAACGAGGCGGCGCTGCTGACAGGCCGTCAGGACAAGGTGGCCATCGACAAGGCCTGCATCGACGAGGCGGTCATCAAGGTCATCGCCGGTCCGGAGAAGCACAGCCGCGTCATTCCGCCCCAGGAGCGGAAGCTGACCGCCTATCACGAGGCGGGTCACGCCGTCGTCATGCGCGCCCTGCCCCAGCACGATCCGGTGCATCAGATCACCATTGTGCCCCGCGGTCAGGCGGGCGGTATGACCATCTCCCTGCCGGACGAGGATCGCTCCTATCTCAGCCGGGAGTACATGCTCCAGCAGATTGTGTCCCTGCTGGGCGGCCGGGCCGCCGAGCAGCTGATGCTGGGCGATATCTCCACCGGCGCGTCCAACGATATCCAGCGGGCCACCTCGCTGGCCCGGCGGATGGTGGGCACCTATGGCATGTCCGAAAAGCTGGGCACCGTGGCCTTTGACGCCGGTTCCGACGAGGTGTTTATCGGCAAGTCCATGGGTCACACCCGGCCCTATTCCGAAAAAACCGCCGCCGAGATGGACGGCGAAATTCGCGCCATCATCGACGAGGCCTATCAGAAGGCGCAGGATATCCTGCGGACGTACCAGAAGCAGCTGACGGAGATCGCGGAGTATCTGCTGGCCAACGAGACTATGAACGGCGACGTGTTCGAGAGCTTTTTCACGGAGGTTTCTCAGGACGCGCAGTAAAATGAGTGACATGAAAGAACGCCTGCACAGCGTGCAGGCGTTCTTTTTGTGCAAAACGGGGAGAAAACAGCACTTTTCCAGAGGGGCACAGGGGTTGTTTGTGCAAAATCACGAAAAGGGTGTCTTTCAAAGAGGGACACCCCTTTCCTGTCCTGCCGGGCGGGACAAGCCAAAATGCCGGGCAAAGGGAAAAATAGAAAGAAATTATATTATTACGAAATTAATACTATTTATGGCGGCGAAATAGGAGGATTTTTGCATTTTATCACCAGATATAGATGTAAAAAGACCGTTAATGCCGAAAGCACGGCTTTTCTGGTGTGCGCCGGGGACAAGTGGGTGTTTCTTGCGGGCGGACAGCCTGCCGGTGGAAAACGATTTTTGCCAGTCTGAGACGGACAAGCGCCTGTGCAATTTCGGAGCATGTTACAATTGTTTTTTCGTTGGGATTCCATTAAAATAAGACTGTTCTACCGGAGGGAAAGCATCCGGTAAAAGAGAATTTTAGGAGGAAAAACCATGAAAAAGTTTATTGCAATGCTGTTGGCTCTGGTCATGGCACTGTCTCTGGTCGCCTGCGGTGGCGGTGACAGCAACACTTCCGGCGACGACAGCGCTACCGGCGACAAGGTCGTCAAGATCGGCGTGTTTGAGCCCCAGTCCGGCGATAACGGCGCCGGCGGCAAGCAGGAGATCCTGGGCATGCAGTATGCCAACAAGATGATCCCCACCGTCACCATCGGCGGCGAGGAGTACAAGGTCGAGCTGGTGTATGCCGACAATGCATCTTCCAACGATAAGGCTCCCACTGCCGCACAGACCCTGATCTCTGAGGGCGTGTCCGTGGTACTGGGCTCTTACGGTTCCGGCGTGTCCATCGCTGCCGGTGATACCTTCTCCGCAGCACAGGTGCCCGCCATCGGCGTGACCTGCACCAACCCCCAGGTGACTTCCGACTGCGATGCGTACTTCCGTATCTGCTTCCTGGATCCCTTCCAGGGCACCGTTCTGGCCAACTATGCCAAGAATGAGCTGAAGGCCACCAAGGCTTACTGCCTGGCCAAGCAGGGCGACGACTACTCCGGCGGTCTGGCCAACTACTTCATCCAGGCCTTCGGCCAGGAGAATTGCGTGTATGAGCAGTTCCCCGAGGGCACCTCTGACTTCTCCACCTACATCACCAACGCGCAGCAGCAGGGCTGCGACGTGTTCTTCTCCCCCGTTTCTCTGGAGGCCGCGGCTCAGATCATCGCCAAGGCTGAGACCCAGAATCTGGGTATGCCCATCCTGGCCGGCGACACTTGGGACTCCAACGTGGTGCTGGAGGCTGCCAAGGGCACCAGCCTGGAGATCTGCGTGACCACCTTCTATCAGGAGGGTGTCAATGCTGAGTTCGACGCCGCCATCAAGGAGTGGATCAACAGCGACAGCACTGCCAAGACCAACAACGGCGGCGACGACAAGCTGTCTGCCGTGACCGTCATGGGCTATGACGCTTACTGCGTGGCACTGGAAGCCATCAAGGCTGCCGATTCCACTGATCCCGCCGCTGTTATGGCTGCTCTGCCCGGTGTGACCTTCGAGGGCATTACCGGCAACATTTCCTTCAACGACATCGGCGACGCCAACCGCGACAGCGCCGTGGTCAAGAAGTGCAACACCGAGAGCGGCAACTGGGACTTCGTGACCGTGGCCAAGGTGGGCTAACAGGGATACGAACCACAGCCAAGTGAGATACACAGGCTGGCGGGAGCGATCGCTCCCGCCAGCTACTGTGCTATGTATCTGGCGCACCTCTGCGGCGGCGACAAGAGTGCCCTGCGTCTGCCGGGGCATTTTCGTGGTGGCCGCAGAGAATATGATCTGTAAAGGAAGAATGAATTAGGGAGGAACCCCGCATGGAAGTTTTGAAAACCGCGCTGCCGTATGTGATATCCGGCATATCGGTGGGTGGGCAATATGCGCTGATCGCCATCGGCTATACGATGGTATACGGTATACTGCGGCTCATCAACTTCGCTCACGGCGACGTGTTCATGGTGGCCGGACTGATGATGGTCTATTTTGCCTCGTGGATGCCGCTGTATCTGGCGATCCCGCTGATGATCGTACTGACGGTGCTGTTGGGCTTCTTGATCGAGCGCGTGGCGTATAAGCCGCTGCGCACGGCGCCCCGTATGTCGGTCATGATCTCCGCCATCGGCGTCAGCTATCTGATCCAGAATCTGGCCCTGTATGTGACAGGCGGCCTGAACAAGAACTATCCCGCCATCCCGTGGATCTCTGATCCTGTGCGTCTGTTCGGGATGGAGACGTCCCGCGTGACGGTCATCACCCCGTTCCTGACCATTGCGCTGGTGGTGGTGCTGGTGCTGCTGATCAACCACACCAAGATCGGCATGGCCATGCGCGCCGTGTCCGTGGACTTTGAGACGGCGCAGCTGATGGGCATTAAGATCAACAACGTCATCTCCGCCACCTTCATCATCGGTACATTTTTGGCGGCCATCGGCTCCATGCTGTTTTTCACCAACTTCCCCGGCGTGGTGCCTACGGCTGGTGCCATGCCCGGCCTGAAGGCCTTTGTGGCGGCAGTGTTCGGCGGCATCGGCTCTATCCCCGGCGCGGTGGTGGGCGCGTTTATCATCGGCGTGTGCGAATCCATCATCAAGGGTCTGGACACCATCCTGATGGCCAACGGCGCTATCACGGAGCAGGTGGGCTTTGCCACGTTTTCGGACGCGTTTACGTTTGTGCTGCTGATCATCATTCTGGTATTCAAGCCCACCGGTCTGTTCGGTGAGAAGACCACCGATAAGGTGTAAGGAGGGGCGAATATGATGTTGGAAAAGAAAAAGGACGTCCGCGCGACGTTTATCTCTCTGGTGGCGGTGGCGCTGTTTCTGGCACTGGTACTGGTGCTGGATCAGGTCATCAAGCCCAGCAATAAAATGTACATGCTGCTGACCGTGCTGCAGAAGGGCTCTGTGTACGCATTGGCGGCGGTATCCATGAACCTGCTGAACGGCTTTACCGGCCTGTTCTCTCTGGGTCACGCCGGATTTATGCTGATCGGCGCGTATACATACGCCATCTTCTCCATTCCCGCCGCGTCCAGAGACACGGTGTATCAGTACTATGACGCGGCGATCCGCATCTCCTTCCCCGAGGTGCTGGGCAACTCTCTGGGCGGCTTCGGAACGGTGCTGGGCGTGATCATCTGCGTGATCCTGGCCGGCCTGATGGCGGCGCTGCTGGCGTATCTGATCGGTCTGCCGGTGCTGCGGCTGAAAAGCGACTATCTGGCCATCGCCACTCTGGGCTTTGCCGAGATCATCCGCGCGGTGTTCCAGTGGAGCAAGCTGGGCCCTGTGACCAACGGCTCCAACCTGCTGAAAAGCTTTACCCGTATCAGCAACTTCAAGATCGGCACCTTCAGCCTGTCCACCTTTGTCCCTGTGCTGATCGCTACCGTTTCCATCGCGGTGATCGTGCTGCTGGTGAACTCCACCTACGGCCGCGCCTTCAAGGCCATCCGCGACGACGAGGTGGCCGCCGAGGCAATGGGTATCAATCTGGCCAAGCATAAGATGCTGTCCTTCGTGACCAGCTCCTTCTTCGCCGGTGTTTCCGGCGCTACCATGGCGATGGTGCTGTCCATTGCCCAGGCCAACAACTACAAGGTGGCCATGACGTATGAGATCCTGCTGATGGTGGTGCTGGGCGGTATCGGCTCCATTTCCGGCTCGGTCATCGGCTCGCTGCTGTTCGTGTCGGCCTCCGAGTGGTGGCTGCGCGGTCTGGATTCCGGTGAATTCCTGGGCATCAAGGCGCCGGGCGTGTTCCGCAACGGCTTCCGTCTGGTGGTGTTCTCCGTGGTCATCATGATCGTGGTGCTGTTCTTCCGCAAGGGCATCATGGGCGACAAGGAGCTGCCGCAGGTGATCCGGGCGCTGCCCGGCAATATCGCCAGAATCAAGGAAAAGTGGGCGGCGAAAAAGCGTGAAAAGCAGGAGGTGGCGTCCAAATGAGCGAAGTGAAAAACGTGCTGAAGGTCGAAAACGCCACCATGCAGTTCGGCGGCGTGGTAGCCGTCAATAACCTGAATCTGGACGTCAACGAGGGCGAGATCGTGGCGCTGATCGGCCCTAACGGCGCCGGTAAGACCACCGCTTTCAATGTAATCACCGGCGTGTACGCCCCTACCAACGGCAAGGTGAGCTTCAACGGGGAGTGCATCGTGTGCAACCACCCCACCGGCAAGATGAAGAAAATGTATAAGGGTGAGAATGGCGAGCTGTATGTCCACGAGCATATTCTGGCGCCGACACCCGATAAGATCACGGATCTGGGCATGGCCCGCACGTTCCAGAACATCCGCTTGTGGAAGAGCCAGACGGTGTTTGACAACGTGCTGATCGCCAAGCATATGCGTCGTACCAGCAATATGTTCTCCGCTACCTTCCGGGGCAACCGCAAGGAGGAGGGCAAGCAGCGCGAGGAAGTGCTGGAGCTGCTGAAGATCGTGGGTCTGGAGGACGTGAAGGACGAGCTGGCCACCAGCCTGCCCTACGGCAAGCAGCGCC
>ENA-OUQC01000861-OUQC01000861.1-human-gut-metagenome-genome-assembly--contig:-NODE-861-length-18614-cov-11.141225_pt1 | contig 18614 bp, 17 predicted proteins | sample MGYA00237942_ERZ548815 | MGnify/ENA primary metagenome ERZ548815 (study PRJEB26490, sample SAMN05194722) | human gut metagenome | biome: terrestrial biome; feature: human-associated habitat; material... | reverse complement strand
TATAAGAGACAGGACCGGTGGTACGCCTATGACGACGTGGGCGGCAACTGCATGAACTTCGGCTCTCAGGTGCTGCTGGCGGGCGGCATCCCCATGGACGAGGAGGGCGGCAGCAAGTGGTACTGGCACGGCCAGAATGCGCTGGATCTCTCCTGGATCAACGTGGGCCGGTTCTATAGCTACGCCCGTGAGAACCGGGGTTATGGCCTTGTGGCGGACACCGAGGCCAACTACTACACCGGCCAGGTGGGGGATATCCTGATCCTGGGCCCCGACGGCGGCCATAACCACACCACCGTCATCTCCGGCATCGTCCGGAACGAGGCGGGGGAAACGGTGGACTATCTGCTGTGCTCCAACACCACCAACTACACCGACTTTCCCGCCGGGGCGTATTACTACACCAGCCACCGACTTATCAAAATTTACGGCTGGAACGAAAGCATCCCTGACGGGGTGCAGTGAAGAGAGAAAAGAGAAGAGTGAAAAGATTCGGTGTGCCGCCTGCGGCGGCATGATTTGAATAACGGCGGCATGTGGTCATGCCGCCCTACGGAACGACCGCTTTGTAGGGCGGGGTGACCACACCCCGCCGCACGGTGGACGCAACGGGTACGGTAAGCATTTCGTAGGGGCGAGGTTCTCCCCCCGCCCGCCGCCATTGCGGGACGGCCTTCTGCAAACACTCCATCTGCAAAATAGGGGAGCGCTCTTGCGCTCCCTCTTCTTTTGTGGCATAATAGCAACGAATGAAGAAACCGTAAAAAGGAGGACACCATGCTGTATCACATTCTTGCCATCGGCGACGTGACCAGCGAGGACGGCCTGAAACACCTGCGCCGCCATCTGTCGCCGCTGAAAAAGCTGAAAAGCATTGATTTTACCGTGGTCAACGGGGAGAATATCTCTGGCACCGGCCTGACCCCTGCTCAGGCGGACGAGCTGTTTGCCGCCGGGGCCGACGTCATCACCCTGGGCAACCACACCTTTGGCCGGGTGCAGATCGCCGACTATCTGGAGGATAACCGCTACATCCTGCGGCCCGCCAACTTCTCCGGCCGGATGCCGGGCCGCGGCTGCGGCGTGTACGACTGCGGAAAGCTGCGCATTGTCGTGATGACGCTGATCGGCCGCTGCGATCTGGATTGGAAGGCCGCCGACCCCTTTACCACGGCGGACAAGCTGCTGCGGGAGCTGAACGAGACGGAGAAGCCCACCTTTACCCTGCTGGACTTCCACGCCCAGGCCACCAGCGAGAAGCTGGCGCTGGGCTACTATCTGGATGGCCGCATCAGCGCCATGTGGGGCACCCATACCCACGTGCCCACCGCCGACGAGCGGGTGATGCCAAAAGGCACCGGCTACATCACCGACCTCGGCATGACCGGGGCCATCGAGTCGGTGCTGGGCATTCCGCCGGAGCAGTCCATCGAGTCGTTCCTGGGGGGACTGGCGGGGCGCTACCGCTTTGCCGACGGCCCCTGTAAAGCCCAGGGCTGCATTTTTACACTGGACAGCGATACCGGACTGTGCACCGCCGTGGAGCGCGTGGATATCCGGTGAACAATAGAAAAGGAGATCATCACCATGTCTGTTGAAAAAGTAAGAGCTTATCTGGAACCCTACGGCGTTGCCGACCGTATTCGTGAATTTGACGTGTCCAGCGCCACGGTGGAGCTGGCCGCGCTGGCCGTTGGTGTGGAGGGCGCCCGCATCGCCAAGACCCTCAGCTTCAAGGTGGGGGAGGATCCCATCCTGATCGTGGCTGCCGGTGACGCCAAGGTGGACAACAGCAAGTATAAGCACTTCTTCGGCGCCAAGGCCAAGATGCTGACCGCCGAGGAGGCGGTGGAGCGCATCGGCCACGCCGTGGGCGGCGTGTGCCCCTTTGCCCTGCCGGACGACGTCAAGACCTATCTGGACGTGTCCCTGAAGCGGTTCGAGACGGTGTTCCCCGCCGTGGGCAGCGCCGCCAGCGCCATCGAGCTGAATTGCGACGAGCTGGAGCGTTGCTGCGGCAAAAACTTCGTGAGCTGGGTGGACGTGTGCAAGGGCTGGCAGGCCGAGGAAGCGTAAATGGTACGCATTCTGCACGCGGCGGACTTTCATCTGGACAGCGCCTTCACCGGCCTGAATGAGCAGCGGGCCCGGCAGCGGCGGCAGGAGAGCCGCGACCTGACCCGCCGCATGGTGGAGTACGCCAACGATCACGGCGTACAGCTGATGCTGCTGGCGGGCGACCTGTTCGACAGCGACAGCATCTACGGCCAGACAGCGGAGGAACTGGCCGCCGCGCTGGCGGAGTTCCGGGGCCATGTGGTCATCGCCCCCGGCAACCACGACTGCTACACCGCCGCATCGCCCTACGCCCGCACCCTGTGGCCGGACAACGTGCTTATTTTTACCGCGCCGGAGATGCTCTCCATGGGGCTGTCCTTTCCCCAGTACGGCTGCACCGTGTACGGCGCGGCCTTCACCGCGCCGGAGATGCCGGAGAGCGCGGAGCTGGCGGGTATCGCGGAGCAGGACGGGAACGTGGCCATCGGTATCCTGCACGGCGAGGCGGGGGTGAAGGACAGCCGCTACCGGCCGATTCCCCTGCAGCAGATCGCTCAGAGCGGGCTGGACTATCTGGCGCTGGGCCATGTCCACGCCTGTTCCGGCGTGCAGCTGGCGGGAAAGACCGCCTACGCCTACCCCGGCTGCCCCGAAGGACGGGGCTTCGACGAGCTGGGGGACAAGGGCTTTTTGGCGGGCGAGGTGGACAAGGGCAGCGTGAAGCTGCGGTTCGTCCCCTTTGCCAAGCGGCGCTATGAGATCGTGACGGTGGACGTGACGGGCCGTGAGCCGTTGGAGGCCGTCTGCGAGGCGCTGCCCCAGCATACGGAAGCGGATATCTACCGCGTGATCCTGACCGGCGAGCGGTCGGGCAGCGTGGATACCGCCGCCATCACCGACGAGCTGTCGCCCCGGTTCTACGCGCTGGAGGTGCGGGATCGCACCACCGTGTGCCGTGATATCTGGGACGGCTGCGGCGAGGACTCCCTGCGGGGGTTGTTTCTGCAAAAAATGCGGGAGAAATACGACGCCGCCGGTGAGGACGAGCGCCAGACCATCCAGCAGGCGGTGCGGTTTGCCCTGTCCGCCATGGAAAACCGGGATATGTAACGCCACTTTGACGGAGGAGAAGACAATGAAGAACATTCTCATGATTGGCACCGGCGGCACCATCGCCAGCGAGATGACGCCGGAGGGCCTGACCCCGGAGCTGAACAGCAAGCAGCTGCTGTCGTTCGTGCCCAAGATCGGCGAAATGTGCCATGTGGACTGCATTCAGGTCTATAGCCTGGACAGCACCAATCTGGAGCCCCGCCACTGGCTGGGGGTGGCCAACGCCATCCGGGAGCGCTATGACCGGTACGATGGCTTCGTCATCAGCCACGGCACCGACACCATGGCCTATACGGCGGCGGCACTCAGCTATCTGGTGCAGGGCAGCCCCAAGCCCATCGTGCTGACCGGGGCACAGAAGCCCATCTGGTTCGACGGTACCGACTCCAAGCGGAATCTGACGGACGCTTTTCTCTATGCCTGCCGTGGCTGCGGCGGTGTGCAGATCGTCTTTAACGGCAAAGTCATTTTAGGCACCCGTGCCCGCAAGACCTGCTCCAAGAGCTTTCAGGCCTTTTCCAGCGTCAACTACCCCGATTTGGCGGTGGTGCAGGACGACCACCTTTTGCAGTATATGTCCTGCCCGGTGGCGGAGAAGTCTACATTTTATGACAAGTTGGACGACAATGTGGGGCTGCTGAAGCTGATCCCCGGCACAAAGCCGGAGCTGGTGGAGTTCATGGCCCAGCGCTACGACGGGCTTATCATCGAGAGCTTCGGCGTGGGCGGCCTGCCGGAGTACGGCAACCTGTACGAGATTCTCCGCGCCGCTGTGGAGCGGGGCAAGATCATCGTCATGACCACCCAGGTGCCCAACGAGGGCAGCGACCTGACGGTGTACCATGTGGGCGGGCATCTGAAGCAGACCTTGCGGCTGCTGGAGGCCTACGACATGACCACGGAGGCGGCAGTGGCCAAGCTCATGTGGATCATGGGCCAGACCCACGACTTCGCGGAGGCGGAGAAGCTGTTCTACGCCCCGGTGGCAAGGGATATTTTGTACAGCAACGAGTAAGCGACTGGCATGAAATCTTCGATTTCATTGCCAAAAGGTTTGCGGCCTGACTGCGCACCTTTGGCACTGGCAGGCCGAGAAGTATTTTTCTGACGCACATGTCGTCAGAAAATGATTGAAATTGTTCGCCGCCTGCGGGCGGCGAATTCTGCGAAGCTTTTGAACACAAGAAAAAGGCGTGCTCCTTCGGGAGCACGCCTTTTTGCATAATCTTCCTCTGTTTCCTCCATACTAAAGGGAAAACGGAGGAGGCTGGTTATGGTGGATTTTGAGACCCGGACGGCCCAGCTGGACGACCTGCTGGGCGTGGGACGGAACTTTGATATGGTGGGCCGCAGCTTGCAGGTGGGCGGACGGAACGCCCGGCTGTGGGTGGTGAACGGCTATGCCGAGGACATGCTGATCGAGCGGATGATCGGGCGGCTGCTGGCCATCGGTGATTTGAAAAAAGTGCCGGATCTGACATCCTTTCTGGCGGCTTACGTAACGGTGCCGGACGCGGCGGCGGAGACGGACGTACACAGCATGGTGGTGGGGGTCTTTGCCGGAAAAACGCTGCTGGTGATGGACGGCTACGATGGCGGCGTGCTGATGGACGCCAAGGAGTACCCCACCCGCAGTGTGGAGGAGCCGGACACCAGCAAGGTGCTGCGGGGCAGCCACGACGGCTTTGTGGAGAGCATCATGGCCAACGCCGCTCTGCTGCGGCGGCGTATCCGCGATCCGGCGCTGACGCTGGAGCGCCATCAGGTGGGGGGACGCTCCCAGACCGACGTGGCGCTGGTCTATATGAAGGGCGAGGCCAACGAGCAGCACCTGCGGCAGCTGCGGCAGAAGCTGGACAGCATCGACGTGCGCTCCATCGCCATGAGTCAGGAATCTATCGCGGAGTGTATCGTTCCCAAACAATGGTGGAATCCGTTTCCGAAAATTCGTTACACAGAGCGGCCAGACGTAGCCACCGCCAGCGTCATGGAGGGCAGTATCCTGCTGATGATTGACAACACGCCGTCGGTGATGCTGCTGCCTACCACGCTGTTCAGCTTCGCCGAGGAGATCAACGATTACTACTTCCCGCCCCTCATCGGCACGTATCTGCGGATCGTGCGGCTGGTGGTGCTGTTTCTGACGGTGTTCATCACGCCGCTGTGGTATCTGCTGGTGAAAAACGGCGACGTGCTGCCGGGTGAGCTGGAGTTCCTGCTGATCGAGGACGAATATTTCGTGCCGCTGATCGTGCAGCTGCTGCTGGTGGAGTTCATCGTGGACATTCTGAAGCTGGCGTCCCTGAACACGCCGGACGCGCTCAGCAATTCCTTCAGCATGTTGGGCGCGCTGATTTTGGGCGATTTCGCCGTGCAGGCCCGGTGGCTGGTGCCGGAGGTGCTGGTGTATATGGCCTTTGTGGCGGTGGCGGGCTACGCCCAGCACAGCTATGAGATGGGCTACGCCTGCAAGCTGGTGCGGATGATCCTGCTGGTGCTGATCTGGCTGTGGGACGGCTGGGGCTTTGCCGCCGGCGTGGTGGGCACAGTGGTGCTGATCGTCTCCACCAAGCCGGTGGTGGGCAAGGGGTATCTCTATCCCCTGATCCCGTTTAACGGCAAACGGCTGATGCGGATCTTGAGACGACGGCTGATCGATAAGGATAATACGTGAAAAAGGCTGGCGCAAAATCTTAGGATTTTGCTGCCAAAAAAGATGCGGCCGCTGCGCGCTAAATAGTACGGAGAAGGTCTTACTGCGTCTATCGTACGGTGCTCGTGCGTAGGGGAGGGGCTCTGCCCCTCCCGCGCAATGTACGGTAATGCCATCATTATACGGCGGGCGGGGCACCCCAAGGGTGCTCGTTTCGCTTCGCTCCACCGCGTTCACCCCGTCCCTACAACAACGAAACGAAACGCATGCCGTGGCGCGAAATCTCCCCCGCAACAACGAAAAGAGACCGTCTGGGGTAGGACGGTCTCTTTTCCGGGGGAGAGGGGAGAATAGCGAAAGGAAAGAATGATATCAAAGTAAGGGAAGCTTCCGGTCGCGGCCCCAGAAGAACAAGGCTACAGTGCCGGGGCCGGTATGGCTGCCGATGGTGGTGCCTACATAGTTGATGTCCACCTTGCCGTTGAGCTTGGGGAACTTGGCTTCAATAAGGTCGGCCAGCGCTCTGGCGTCCTCGTAGCACTCGGACTGGGAGATGAAACACTTGCCGTCATAGTCCAGCCCGTTGTCGGCGTACTGCTCCATGCGGGTCAGCATTTCCTGAATGACCTTTTTCTTGGAGCGGATCTTGGCGCGGGGAATCAGATGGCCCTGCTCGTCCATATTCAGCAGCGGGCAGATGCCCAGCACGCCGCCGATAAAGCCTGCCGCCTTGGACACGCGGCCGCCCTTGACATAGAAGGTCAGGTCGGTGGAGAAGAACCAGTGGTTCATCCGCAGCTTGTTCTCCTCGATCCACTGGTGGAGGGTGTCGATATCCATGCCCTCGTCCCGCAGGTCAGCCAGTGTCTCCATAATGAGACCGTAGCCGGAGGACGCGCCCAGAGAGTCCACGATGTAGATCTTCCGGTCGGGGAACTGCTCGCGGGCGATGAGAGCGGCGCTGGAAGCGGAGTTGTAGGAGCCGGACAGACCGGAGGACAGGCAGACATGCAGGATGTCCTTACCGCTCTCCAGAATAGGGGTGAAAAAATCCAGATACTCGGAGATGTTCACCTGAGAGGTGCTGGTTTCCGCGCCATTGGCCATGGCCTGGTAGAAAATAGGAAAAGGAATGGACTGGCCCAGATCGTCGGGATAGGTCTCTCCGTTCAGGGTGAAGTGGAAGCAGACGTATTGAATATCACGGGCGGCAAAATGCTCGTGGGTCAGATCGGCTGTAGAGCAGCAGGTCAGTGCGTAAGACGCCATAGTGGTTTCCTCCGGTTTTGTTTTAGCGTTATGCCCATAGGGCTAAGCTTAGTATACAGGACGGCGGCGGAAAAGCCAACCTACGGCGCGGGAGAGGGGACTCTATAAAAAATCAGAGGCAGAACCGCCCAAATAGAGCGGCTCTACTCCTGGTAGAGTGCTGTATTTTCAACGTTTGTGGGCGCTTTTATGGATGCGCGCCCCCAGAAACACCAGCAGCAGCGAAGGGATAGCCAGCAGCCACAGCTGCCACAGATTACGGGAAAGGAACGTCAGATACACCGTGGCGATGACGCTGAGTACCAGCGCCGCGATGATGAAGCGGTTGCCTCGGCCGCCCTGCCACACTGAACGCAGCACCAGCAGCGTCACCAGTGAGACCGGCACGGCGTACACGAACACCAGCCACACCACCATGCCGCAGATCCACAAAATGATAAATACAAACAGCGCCAGCGTCCAGATCCCCAGTATCGTCACCAGCGTTATCATGTCCGTGGTGTAGGAGCTGCTGTCCGGCTTGCCGTAGATGACAGGCTCGATCTCATTGTGAGGCTTCAGCAGATAGTCCACGTCCACGCCGAAGATCTCCGCGATCTGCATCAGCACGAATACGTCGGTGGTCACGTCGCCCCGCTCCCATTTGGAGATGGACTTGTCGGAATAGTTCAGTTTTTCGCCCAGCTCCGCCTGCGTCATGCCGGCGGCCAGCCGCAGCTTGATAAGGTTGCTGGCGATGGTGGCCTTACGTTCGTCCATAGCTGTCTTCCTTCTGGTGAGAGTTTTTTTCTATTATTCCGAAAAACGGAGGAAATGTCAAGTAAAGGATTTGTCGGTGTGAAATAAAGGGAGCTTGTCGAGAAAACCATCTCTGTCATTCCGAGCCAGTGACCGACGTCACTGGCGTGGGAATCCGTAACCCTTTACCACGGAAGAAAGAACGGATTGCCACGCCAGTGTGAGCACTGGCTCGCAATGACAACACGAGAAGGTAGCCTCGCGCCTGTGGGCATGAGGCTACCTTTTCTCCTACGCGATATTCTTCCACTCCCTTGGCAGCCATTTCTTTCGCCGCAGGAAGAACAGAAACAGCAGTCCCCGGAAGCACAGCTCGATGCACATGGCGATCCACGCGCCTTGCAGGCCCCAATGGGGCACCATCAGCAGCGTCAGTGTGATGCGCACGCCCCACATGCTGGTGAAGTTCAGTACAGAACTGAGAAGCGAGCTGCCCGTTCCCTGAAAAACGCCTGCCGTTACGATGGCTGCGCCGAAGAGCGGCTCGGCGAACACCACGATCCGCAGGATCTCCGTGCCCAGCGCTACCACCTGAGCGTCCGGACTCATTATGCCGATGATCCATGGGGCCAGCACATACATGACGGCGGAGGCTGCCAGCATGACGCTCATGCCCAGCAGCACCGTCACCCAGCCCAGCCGGGCCACCAGATCCCGCCGTCTGGCTCCCACGCTCTGGCCGATGAGTGTTACGGCGGCGCTCTGCACGCCATAACCGGGCATATAGCACAGGGCCTCGGCTGTGACGGCGAAGGAGTTGGCGGCAATGGAGACGGTGCCCAGCGGCGCGATGATGCCGGTGGTGAAGATCTGAGCGCTGGACATGGCCGCCCGCTCAATGGCTACGGGGACGCCCAGCTGCACGGCTCGCCGCAGTTGACTGGGTACGAAGCGCAGCTTTTCGCCCTGCCGCAGCCCCAGTACCGGAGAGCGCAGCAGGCTGAGACACATGATGACGGCCACAACGGCCTCCGCCAGTGCCGTACCCAGCGCCGCGCCGGTAACGCCCAGTCCCGCACCGGGCAGGGTAAAGCCGCCGACCCGCCGGGAGGGGAAGATCAGCAGAAGATTGAATATCACATCCAGACCGCACATCAACATCAGCAGTACGCTGGGCCGCCGCATGTTGCCGCTGGCCTGCAGAAGCCCTGCCGACAGGCGGTTTGTCAGCACAAAGGGCATGGACAGCGCAAAGACCAAGAAGTAGGCCGAGGCATCGCGGAAGAGCACGTCCTCTGCCTGAAGCCAACGGGGCAGCGGGCCGGAAAGGGAAGCGCCGATGACGGCCAGCACCAGCCCGAAGGCCAGACCGGACAGCAGCGCCTGCTTGGTCAGATTTCGGGCGTCCCGCTCCTCGCCCGCGCCGATGCGCTGGGCCACCAGAACGGAAAAGCCCACCACCGCCGCGCTGCACAAGCCGTTGAACAGCCACGTGCTGGAGGCGACCAGCCCGATGGAAGCGGAGGCCTCGCGGCCCAGACGTCCCACCATGGAGGCGTCGATGTACTGCATGAGGATGGAGGAGATCTGGGCCAGAATGGCGGGAATACTCAGCTGCAGCGTCAGCGTGATCTGCTGCCGCAGGGACAGCGTTCCACCGCCGCGTAACACGGCCAACAGATCCTGCTTCGGCATGGCACAGCCCTCCTTTTAATAAGGTAGTTCTACCATTATACGGGGTGGCCGCGAAAAGGTCAAGAGGATGCGGTTTTTGCCCGGCGGCGCATTTCCCAAAATATAATACTTGCACATTTGATAAAACTACGGTATAATAGTCAGGTATTTTACGACCAAGGGCGTATTGTGCCTATCACTTGAGAGGACTGAAAACAAATGAGTGCATCCAGAGAAAAGAAAAACCGCCAGGAGCTGGCCGCTCAGGGCCATGTAGATCCTCGCGTCGAACGGCAGCAGAAGGAAGCGGCCGAGCGCAAGAAGAATAAGCTGATCTACGGCGGCGTGGCCGTCCTGTTCGTGATCGTGGCCGCTGTGGTGCTGCTGTATAATTCCGGCATCTTCCAGCGCAGCGCCGTCGCGCTGACGGTGGACGGAAAGGACTTTACCGCCACTGAGGTGGATTACTTCTACCACGCCACCCTGAACAGCGTGGCCAGCTCCAACTACAGCAGCTACATGGGTATCGACACCAGCAAATCCATGAAGGATCAGACCATGAACGCCATGGCCAAGATGCTGCTGCAGATCGACGCCGAGGAGGATATCACCTGGGATCAGTATCTGAAGGATACCGCCAAGAGCAACCTGACCCGCATCTACCTGATGAGCGAAAAGGCCAAGGCCGAGGGCATGACCTTTGATGACCACATGCAGGAGGAGATGCAGTCCAATATCGACACCATCACCGCCTATGCCAAGCAGAACGGCATGACCTTCGCTTCCTATCTGAAGCGGGCGTATGGCTCCAACATGACGGAGAGCATCTTCAAGGAGCTGTGCGAGATGGACGCGCTGGCCACCCACTATCAGGAGCAGTATCTGGACAGCCTGACCTATACCGACGCTGAGCTGGATGCCTGCTACGAGGCGGACAAGAACAGCTTCGACACGGCGGATTACGAGTATATCTCCTTCAAGGCCACCGCTGACAGCACCATGGACGCCGACGGCAACACTGTTGACCCCACCGATGAGGAGCAGGCCGCCGCCAAGAAGGCTGCCGAGGATGCCGCCGCTGATGCCGCCGAGCGTTACGCCGCCGGCGAGACGCTGGAGGACATTGCCGCCAGCTATGAGGATATCGCCAGCTACACCCATCAGGAAGAAGGCACCTATGCCGATACCGATATGATGAACTGGGTGTTTGACGCCAGCCGCACCGAGGGTGAGACCGGCACTGTCAATACCGACAGCAACATCTATTTCGTGCTGTTCCACAGCCGTGCCCGTCAGGACTATCAGGTGGTCAATGCCCGCCACATTCTCTTCGAGGCGGACACCTCTGCTCTGGACAGCACCTCCGAGACCTATGAGGCCGACGTGGCCGATATAAAGGAGAGCGCCCACAACGATGCCGAGAAGGCACTGAAGGAGTGGCAGGACGGCGGCGCTACCGCCGAGCTGTTCGCTCAGATGGCCGGTGAACTGTCCGGTGATGCCGGAAGCGCCTCCAACGGCGGCCTGTACGAGGGCATCAGCAAGACCACCAACTTCATTCCGGAGTTCTTGGACTGGTGCTTTGCCGATGGCCGCAAGGTGGGCGACGCCGGTGTGATCGACAGCAGCTACGGCAGCCACGTGATGTATCTGGACAGCTTCGGCGATCCCTACTGGAAGGTACAGGCCACCAATAAGCTGAAGAGCGACGCCTACACGGCGTGGCTGGCCGAGAACGGCACCACGGACGCCGTGACCGAGGGCTCCGGCATGCAGTACGTCGGTTATTAAGAGAATCACCAACAACCATTGCAAAGGATCGGCGCAGGCCGGTCCTTTGCCGCTTATGCTGCATATTCAAATGAGAAACGAAGAATTTTTGAGGACGGAAATGATTCTGGGGGGCGACGCGCTGGACAGGCTGCGCCGCAGCCACGTGGCGGTGTTCGGCCTTGGCGGAGTGGGCAGCTATGTGGTGGAGGCCCTGTGCCGGGCAGGCGTGGGTGAGCTGACGCTGATTGACGGCGACACCGTGTCCGTCACCAACATCAATCGCCAGCTCTACGCGCTGCACTCTACCGTGGGACAGCCCAAGGCGGAGGCTGCCGCCGCCCGATGCCGGGATATCTGCCCGGACACGGTGGTGCATCCCATCGTGGGCATCTACGACGCCGCCCACCGGGAGGAGTTCTTTGCCGCCCAATATGACTACATCGTGGACGCCATCGATCTGGTCAGCTGCAAGCTGGATCTGATCCAGCAGGCCAGAGAGCGCTGTATCCCGATCCTGACGGCGCTGGGCACCGGCAATAAATTGCAGCCGGAGCTGCTGACCATCACCGATATTGCCAAGACCTCCGGCTGTCCGCTGGCCCGCGTCATGCGCAAGGAGCTGCGGGGACGGGGCATCCACCACCTGAAGGTGGCGTTCAGCCCCGAACAGCCGGGCCAGACCCGACAGCTGGAAACGCCGCCGCCCGGACGGCGCAGCGTTCCGGCCAGCGTGTCGTGGGTGCCGTCGGTGGCGGGGCTGCTGATGGCGGGCACGGTGGTGCAGGATCTTTTGAACGGAGGAGGGCTGATCCCATGATCTTACTGGGTTCTATTGTCAACGGTGGGGCCGTCGTGGTGGGCGGCCTTGTCGGCATGTTTGTGGGGAAGCTGCTGCCGGAACGGCTGCGGACTTCCGTGATGGCGGCGCTGTCGCTGATGACCATCGGTATCGCCGTGCCGGGGCTGCTGAAAAGCAATAACGCACTGATCCCCATTATTTCCATGGTGGTGGGTACGCTGATCGGCGAGCTGCTGGACATTGACTCCGCTGTCAATAAGCTGGGAGAGAAACTGCAAAAGCGGTTCTCCGGCAGCCGCGTTACCGAGGGGTTCGTCACAGGCTCACTGGTGTTTGCCGTGGGCGCGCTGGCCGTGATGGGCCCGCTGGAGAGCGGCTTGCAGCACCAGCACAGCCTGCTGTTTTCCAAATCGGTCATCGACGGTGTGGCGTCGATCATGTTTGCTTCCACTATGGGCCTGGGCGTGGCGCTGTCCGGCGTGACGGTATTTGCGGTGGAGGGTACTATCGCTATGCTGGCAGCGGTGGTGGCGCCCTATCTGGGGGATGTGGTGGTCAATGAGATCACCTTCGTTGGTTCGTTGCTGATCGTGGGTATCAGCCTGAACCTGCTGGGGCTGACCAAGCTGCGGATATTGAATATGACCCCGGCGATTTTACTGCCTATTTTGCTGTGCCGATTCATGTAACTGACATACAAAATAATTATTTACTTAAAAAGGAGGGGCCTTTATGACCTACGGATTCATTGGAACGGGAAATATGGGCGGGGCACTGGCTCGTGCCGCCGCAAAGGCGGTGGAGGTGCGCGGCAGCATCGTGCTGGCCAACCGCACACCGGAAAAGGCCGCCCGTCTGGCGGATGAGATCGGCGCGTCGGTGGCGGATAATCTGACCATCGCCCGGGAGTGCGACTACATCCTGCTGGGTGTGAAGCCCCAGATGATGGCGGATATGCTGGCCGAGATCGCGCCGATCCTGAAGGAACGTACCACCCCCTTTGTGCTGCTGAGTATGGCGGCGGGCTTGACGGTGGAGCGCCTGCGTCAGCTGGCAGGCGGCGATTATCCAGTGATCCGCATCATGCCCAACACCGCTGTGGAGGTGGGCGAGGGCGTTACCACCTATTGCTGCTCTGACAACGTGACAGAGGCCCAGCGGGAGGGCTTCATCTCCCTGCTGCACTGCTCCGGTATGCTGGAGGAGCTGGACGAGAAGCTGATCGACGCGGGAAGTGCCGTGGCGGGCTGCGGCGGCGCGTTTGCCTATCTGCTGCTGGAGGCGCTGGCGGATGGCGGCGTGTATGTGGGATTGCCCCGTGCCAAGGCCCAGCGTTATGCCGCCCAGATGCTGCTGGGCGCAGCCAAGCTGGCGCTGGCTTCTGATGAGCATACCGCTGCGTTGAAGGACGCGGTGTGTTCTCCCGGCGGCGCTACTATTGCGGGTGTCCGCGTGCTGGAGGAGGCAGGCTTCCGTGCCGCCGCCATGGATGCTGTGATCGCCGCCTGCGAACGGACAAAAGAGTTGGGATAAGGACATTCCTTTATTGAATGTATGTTTAGTAAGCAGCAGAGCCGCCCGTTAGGGCAGCTCTGCTGCTTGTGGTGCGGAATGACACAAAGACGATTGCGATACTCTGCGGCATATGGTACAATGAAAAAACCAACTATATCAGGGAGGATAAAATCATGCGGTATGAGATCATGGGCGGCGCATTTCCCGTTGTAGTGTGCCGCCTGGAGAGCGGCGAGCAGATGATTACGGAAAGAGGCTCCATGGTTTGGATGAGCCCCAACATGCAGATGGAGACACGGGGCGGCGGTCTTGGCAAGATGTTTTCCAAGGCGTTTTCCGGCGAGAGCATGTTTCAGAATGTTTACACGGCGCGGGGTGCCGGGATGATCGCCTTTGGCTCCAGCTTTCCCGGCCAGATCAAGGCGGTCAGCATTGGGCCGGGGCAGGAGATGATCCTGCAAAAGAGCGCGTTTCTGGCGGCGGAGCCGGGGGTGGAGTTGTCTATCCACTTCAATAAAAAGCTGGGTGTGGGCCTGTTCGGCGGCGAGGGCTTCATTGTGCAGCGGCTCAGCGGCAGCGGCATGGCCTTTGCCGAAATCGACGGCGAGTTGGTGGAATACGAGCTGCAGCCTGGACAGCAGATTATCGTGGACACCGGTAATGTTGCGGGCTTTTCCGTGGGCGTCCAGATGGAGATCCGGCAGGTTCCCGGCATGAAGAACAAGCTGTTGGGCGGCGAAGGTCTGTTCAACACTTTGCTGACCGGCCCGGGGCGGGTCTGGCTGCAAACCATGCCCATCTGCAACGTGGCGGCCTCTATCCAACCCTATATTCCCACTGGAAACGGCTGATCTGATAAAGTAAATGATTGTTTACAACAAAAGAGTCACTCCTTATGGAGTGACTCTTTTGTTATGCGGAGATTATTTCCCGTACAGCTGGTAGATCAGCCAGTTCAGGAACCGGGCGGGGAGTACCTTCGTCAGAAATACGAAGAATTTATAGTCGATGCGGGTGGCATACAGGGGGTGATGACTGCCCTCCCGGCTGGCCACGGCGGCGATGTAGCGGCCCACCTTGGCGGGATCCATGCCGGTCTGCTCGTCGTGCTCCATCCGCTGGACGGAGCGGCCGATGCGGCCCTGATAGATATCGTCGCCGTCAATGATCTTATGCCGGGCGGCGGTGAAGCCGGTCTTGATATCGCCGGGCATCACGGCGCAGACGGTGACGCCGAAGGGCCGCAGCTCATTGGCCAGCGCCATGGTATAGGCGTTGATGGCGGCCTTTCCGGCGCTGTAGTACGCCTGAAAGGGAATGGGCACGGGAGAGGCCACGCTGCTGATGTTGACGATGCGGCCATGACCCTGCTGCCGCATGAGGGGGATCACGCAGCGGTTCATCCGCACCATGCCGAAAAACAGGGTGTCAAACAGCCGCTGAGCCTCCTGCGTGTCGGTAAACTCGATGGCGCCGGAGATGCCGAAGCCTGCGTTGTTCACCACCAGATCAAGACGGCCCTCCGCCGCCAGCACCTGCTCCACGGCGGATTGGAGCGTTTCCTCTTTGGTGATATCCGCCACGATGTGGCGGATATCCGGCATGCCCTCGGCGCGGCGGCTCAGTTCGTAAACGGTATAGCCGCTCTCCTGCAAGGCCAGCGCCGTGGCCCGGCCGATACCGGAGGTACCTCCGGTGACGATGGCGACCTTCTTACTCATGGCGCTTCACCATCACGTCGGAAATGATGTCCATAGCCTCGTCCAGCAGCGCTTCCGTATGGGTGGCCATGTAGCTGGTGCGCAGCAGGGCCTCGCCCTCCGGCGTGGCGGGAGGCAGAGTGGGGTTCACGTACACGCCGCGGTCGTAAATTTCCGCCGCTGCTTCCAGCGTCCAATAGGTCTCGTAGGTGTACAGGGGGATGATGGGGGTGGGCGCTTCCATGGCGCTCTCCCGGATCTTGACGCCCCGCTCCGTAAAGCCCTTGCGGGCGTACAGGCTCAGTTCACGCAGCCGCTCCGGCAGCTCCGGATGGGCCTCCAAATGCCGCAGGGCCGCCAGCGCTGTGGCGCAGTTGGCAGGCGGGATGGAGGCGGAGAAGATGAAGGGACGGGATGCGTGGCGCACGAACTCCGCCACCTCGGCAGAGGCCGCCATGTAGCCGCCCAGCGACGCCAGCGACTTGGAAAAGGTGCCCATGTAGACGTCCACCTGATCCTCAAGGCCGAAATAGCTGGCGGTGCCGCGACCACCCTCGCCCAGTACACCCAGACCGTGGGCGTCGTCCACCATGACGCGAGCGCCGTACTTCTTGGCCAGGGCGCAGATCTCCGGCAGCTTGGCGATATCGCCGCCCATGGAGAACACGCCGTCGGTGACGATCAGCACGCCGTTTTTGCCGTCAATCTTCTGCAGAATGCGCTCCAGCTCCGCCATGTCGCTGTGGCGGTAGCGCAGCATCTTGCCGTAGCTCATCTGGCAGCCGGCGTAGATGCTGGCATGGTTCTCCTTGTCGCAGATCACGTAGTCGTGGCGATCCACCAGCGCGGAGATGATGCCCACGTTGGACTGGAAGCCGGTGCCGAAGGTGACGACGCCGTCCTTCCGCAGGAATCTGGCCAGCTCCGCCTCCAGTTCCAGATGCAGCTCCAGCGTGCCGTTGAGGAACCGGGAGCCGGAACAGCCGGTGCCGTACTTCTCCAGCGCCTTCACGCCGGCCTCGATGATCTCGGGGTGGATGGTCAGGCCCAGATAGTTGTTGGAGCCCAGCATGATGCGGCGTTTGCCTTCCATGATGACCTCGGTATCCTGACGGGACTGCAAAGCGTGGAAATAGGGGTACACGCCCTTTTCCTTCAGCTCGCTGGCCAGCGTCGGGGCATAGCATTTTTCAAAAATATCCATTGTGCCTCCTTGTGGCATGTAATAATTCGCATTATGTATGCTCTCATTATACTGATGGGCGGTTATTTTGTCAAATTGCTTTTTCTTTGACGCACACGCTGACAAAAAATGCCATTTTTTTCATTGCCGCCGCTGCCTGTTTTTAACGGGCATATTGCGACGGCTTTCGCAAAAAATAACGCAGTCACCGGTGACAGATCTGGCGCGGCGCGGTTTGCGCCGTGCTGTGAAAGGGTGATCGATTTGTATGAGACGCGAAAAAAACGATGGCTATCCTTTCTGTTTTCCTGTCTGCTGGCGTTTTCCCTTATCACTCCCGCGTGGGCGGCGGAAGGAGAGCGCACATTGATCCCGTTGGGAAAAGCGGTGGGCATCAAGCTGTTCGCTGACGGCGCGCTGGTGGTGTCGCTGGAGGGCAGCGATACCCTGAAGGTGGGCGACCTTCTGTTGAAGGTCAACGACACCCGCGTGCAGTCCACCGAGCAATTACAGGCGCTGCTGCAAAAAAACGGCAGCTTGCCGGTATCCATGCAGGTGCGGCGGGGAGAGCGGCTCGTGACCTTTACCGACACGCCCCGGTGCGGAAGTGACGGCGTTTACCGTCTGGGCGCGTGGATCCGGGACAGCATGGCGGGCATCGGCACGCTGACCTATTACGACCCTCAGACCGCCAGCTACGGCGCGCTGGGCCACGGCATCACGGACATGGATACGGCGCAGCTGATGAGTCTCAGCAGCGGCTCCATCATGGAAACCACGGTCAAGGCGGTGAAAAAGGGCCTGAAGGGCGAGCCGGGCGAGCTGCGGGGTGATTTCACCGTGCAGCGTGACGTGGGCACCCTGACGGCCAACACCAACGGCGGCATCTTCGGCAAGGTGGCGGACGCCGGGTTCATTGACGAGACCCAGGCCATCCCTGTGGCGGCGGCCTGGGAGGTCAAATGCGGCCCGGCTACCATACTGGCCACCGTCAACGGCAGCGACACGAGAGAGTATCAGGTGGAGATCCTGCGGCTGTACGGCAGCGACCACGATACCCGGAACCTGATGCTGAAGGTGACGGATCCCCAACTGCTGGCCGCCACCGGCGGCATCGTGCAGGGCATGTGAGTGATATATAATAGGGACAACACGGGAAAGCCTTGATTTTACAAGGGTTTCTGGCGTTGTCCCTATTTTCACTGACATGAAATAGGCCGTATTTGCGCAATACGAAATCCACCGCAGCTGCCCAAGGGAGGTGATCATCTCAAGCAGATCGATTCAGGTCTCATTTTTGAAGGGAGCTTCTATTTATGAAGGATTCAACTATCATTGCCATTACAAATTCCAAGGGTGGTGTCGGGAAAACGACGACGGCCTTGAACCTGGGCGCCGCGCTGACCGCTGAAGGCCAGAAGGTCTTGCTCATTGACAACGACCCGCAGGGCAATCTGACTGCGGCACTGGGATATACCGCTGGCGAGATGAAGCACACACTGGCTTCCCTGCTGCTGGCCGCCATTGACTATCCGGAGGACATTGCGCAGCATCTGCAAAAGGCTATCCTACATAGCGATACCGGCATGGACATCATTCCCGCCAATCGCAGGCTGGCAGATGCCGCAGCTCGACTACAGATCATGCAGCTATCCCAGTATCAGCCCTATGGTGACAGCGGCCGCAGCTGCGTCAAGCATATCACAGATACCTTGCGCGACACCTATCGCTACATTATCATCGACTGCGGACTGAAACACGAACTGCTGACGGTCAACGCGCTGACCGCCGCAGATTACTGCATCATTCCCGTGCAGGCCCATTATCTCGCCAGCGAGGGTATCCCCGATGTACTGGAGCTGGTACGCACGGTGCAAGCCCACTTCAATCCCTCGCTGAAAATTGCCGGTATCCTGCTGACCATGTATCAATCCCGTCCACAGCTCTGCCAGAGTGTTCGGGCAACAGTCGGCGAAGTTTACGGTGAGGCGTTTCATGTGTTTGAGCGCCCCATTGAGCAGACCATCAAGGTGGCGGAATGTCCTGCTGCCGGTATGAGTATCCTGGACTACGCGCCGAAGAATCCCGCTGCGGAGTCCTACCGCAGTCTGGCGCGGGAGGTGTTGTCGCTTGGCTAAG
>ENA-OUQC01000860-OUQC01000860.1-human-gut-metagenome-genome-assembly--contig:-NODE-860-length-18625-cov-39.746688_pt1 | contig 18625 bp, 16 predicted proteins | sample MGYA00237942_ERZ548815 | MGnify/ENA primary metagenome ERZ548815 (study PRJEB26490, sample SAMN05194722) | human gut metagenome | biome: terrestrial biome; feature: human-associated habitat; material... | reverse complement strand
ACGCCCGTGGAATCCATGTTCACCCCCTGCTCAAACTCCAGCACCACCATGGACACGCTGTTCTGGCTGGTGGAGCTGATGTGCTTGATCTCGTTGAGGGTGGCCATGGCCTGCTCCATGGGCTTTGTGATGTCGCTCTCCACAGCCTCGGGGCTGGCGCCCGGGTCGGTGGTCACGATGACCACATAGGGAAAGTCCATGTTGGGCAGCAGATCCGGCGTCATCTTCGTGTACGCCACCACGCCCAGCACCAGTATGGCCAGCACCGCCACGAACACCGTCAGCGGCTTCTTCACGCTGAATTTTGCCATCAACTTCCCTTCCTTCCGAGCCGGTCAAACCCCCATTTTATAAGTAGAAAAAGTCTACCATGGCGCAAAATTTTTTTCAAGCGACTGCGGAAATTGTTAACGAAATCGTTACAAAACCGGCCAAAAAGTTTCTCCCTCGCGCACACTCTGCCGAAAAAAACGTCCCCCGCCTCTCCTTTCCGCCGCCCTCTGCAAGCGGCAGGCGCTGCCGGCGTCATCCAAAAATGAATCAAGCCGCTGCCAAAGCAGCGGCTCAATTCAGGAAAATGGAGGGTAAATTGCTAAATACTGTGGTGCCTTACTTGGCGGCGTCGGCCAGCTTGGCCTCCTCCTCGGCGTCGATGGTGGCCATGTGGTCCAGCATCCGCACCACCTGACAGCTGTAGCCCCACTCGTTGTCGTACCACGCGATGAGCTTCACGAAGTCGTGATCCAGCATAAGGCCGGCGTTCTCGTCAAAGATGCAGGGGCAGGGGTTGCCGATGAGGTCGGTGGACACCAGCTGATCCTTGGTGTAGCCGATGATGCCCTTCATGTTGGTCTCGCTGGCGTGGCGGATCTCGTAGCAGATCTCGGCGTAGCTGGTGGGACGGGAGAGCTTGGCGGTGAGATCCACCACGGACACGTCTGCGGTGGGCACTCGGAAGGACATACCCGTCATCTTGCCCTTCAGAGAGGGAATGACCCGCCCCACGGCCTTGGCGGCGCCGGTGGAGGAGGGGATGATGTTGTTGAGGATGGAGCGGCCGGTGCGCCAGTCGCTGCCGCCGCGGGAGTCCACGGCCTTCTGCTTGGCGGTGGAGGCGTGGATGGTGGACATGAGGCTCTGCTCGATGCCGAAGACCTCGTGGATGACGTAGGCCAGAGGCGCCAGGCAGTTGGTGGTGCAGCTGGCGTTGGACACCACCTTCATGTCGGGGCGATAGAGCTTGCTGTTGATGCCGTAGACAAAGGTGGGGGTCACCTCGTCCTTGGCAGGCGCGGTGAGCAGCACCCGCTTGGCGCCGCCCTTGAAGTGGCGGGAGGCCTTCTCCGTGGTGTTGTTGGCGCCGGTGCACTCCAGAATGTACTCCGCCCCGCACTGGGACCAAGGGATCATGGCGGCGTCATTCTCGCTGAACACGCGAATCTTGTGGCCGTTCACCACCAGATTGCCGTCCAGATTCTCCACTGTGCCCTCAAAGTTGCGGAACACGGAGTCATACTTCAGCAGATACACCATGTAGTCCACGTCCGCCTTGCGCAGGTTGATGCCGCACACGTCGAACTTGTCCGGATTCTGCGCCAGAATGCGCAGCAGCACGCGGCCGATGCGGCCGAAACCGTTAATGCCAATCTTGATCGCCATACACACCTAAAACCTTTCTTTGTCCTCGTTCCTCCGCCCCCGCAGGGGCATTTTTCTTCTGCTACCATTATATCATGGCCACAGCATTTGTCTTGTGCAATTTTCAAAAATCATTGACGAAAAAAATCCATCCACGCCCTTCCTTTTATTGGAAATATACAAAAAAATTCAAAATCATACCCAAACATTCCATACATTCAAAATGGGTAAATCCAATTTTTCCCCCCCCGCCGCCGATCGACATGGCACTCCCCAAAAATCTGTCATTGCGAACCAGCCCGCAGGCTGGTTCGGCAATCCGTGATACCCTTTGCGCCGCATCTCTTGTCACACGGAGAATACGGATTCCCATGTCGCTGCGCTCCTCGGAATGACACTTTTATAAAAATCATCCTGTCATGCGTAGGGGCGGGGTTCTACCCCGCCCGATTCGCCGCACCCCCTGATATCTCCTGTAGGGCGGCACCCATGTGTGCCGCCCTATATGCACCACGCCCCCACGTCCTGTCATTGCGAGCCAGTGACCGACGTCACCGGTGCGGCGATCCGTCCTCCCCCGTCGCCGACCGCTTCCCGTTTCTCGTTTTCAACTTCCTTTCCCCACAAGAAAAAGGAGCGGCCGCAGCCGCTCCTCAAAAGCTATGAAATTTTTTTACAGATGGGACACGAACGTGCTGTTCACCGCCACGGTGCGGCTGATCTCCGAGGACTTAATGCTGGCAAAAATGGTGCGCATGATGGTCAGCGCCTTCTTGCCGCTGACCTCCGGCTCGCGGTCGTGCTCCAGGGCGTCCACGAACTCGTCGATGACGCCGGAGCGGGTGGTAGGCTCGAAGCTGTAGGCGGTGGAGGTGTTGCTCATGTCCCGCACCACGATGGGGGCGCCGGGATCGCTGTAAATGAGCATGATGCCCTTGGTGCCGTAGATGCAGGTGGAGTTGCACTCCTTGCCGTACACCGTCCAGCTGGCGGCCATGGTGCCCACGGCGCCGCCGTTCATGCGCAGGATGCACAGGGCGTTGTCGTCCACGCCGATGAGGTGGCCGTTGTCGTCCCGCTTGTTCAGGGTCATGACCTTGGCCGTGGTCTCAATGACGGTCTGGCCGGTGAGATACTGCAAAAGATCCAGCTTGTGGATGCCCAGATCGCTGAGCGCGCCCATGGCGGCCTTGTCCTTGTCGAAGAACCAGGCGTCGCGATCCGGCGACCAGCCCTCAGGGCCGGCGTTGCCGATGGTGGTGCGGAAGGTGATGATATCGCCGATGACGCCCTCCCGCAGCAGCTCCTTGGCGCGGCGGTGCACGGGGTCAAAGCGCATGTTGTGCCCCACCATGAGGTGCTTGCCGTTGAACTCGGCGGCCGCCACCATAGACTCGCACTCCGCCAGCGTCACGGCCATGGGTTTTTCCACCAGAACGTGCTTGCCGGAGTAAAGGGCGGCGTTGGTGATCTCGGCGTGATTGCGGTTCTCCACGCACACGGACACTGCGTCGATCTCGGGGTCGTTGAGCATCTCATAGTAGCTCCCGTACACCTTGCCGCCGTATTTTTCCGCCATCTGGACGGCTCGTTCCCTGTTCTTGTCGTAGTATCCCACCAGCCTGGCGTTGGGGTTGGTGGCATATTCCGGCAGGTGCCGCACCTGGGCGATCTTGCCGCAGCCGATGATGCCGATGTTGACCATAATAGCGCCTCCTTGTGATCCTCTTGAACTATCTTCAACATAGTATTTTCGTACTGTAGATTATAGCAAAAAAATCCGCCTTGGAAAACCCCCTTTTTTATATTTTTTCCACTTTTTCCCGCCGCCCATCCTTTTCGCGGCTTTAGCAAAAAACCTCTTGCTATTTCTCCGGCACAAGGGTAGAATGAAATGTATCGAGTTCAGGAGGACAATGCCTATGGTTTCCATCGTCGAAGTCACCACCCGCCGCCAGCTGCGCCGGTTCGTGGACTTCCCAAATCAATTATACAAAGACGTGCCCCAGTTCGTCCCCGCCACCTACGGCGACGATCTGGAGGACTGGGACAAAAGCAAGAATCCCGCCTTTTCCTACTGCGAGGCGCGCTGCTGGCTGGCCATGCGGGGGGAGGAGATCGTGGGGCGCATCGGCGCCATTCTCAGCCGCAAGTCCAACGAGAAGTGGGGCACCAACCGTCTGCGCTTCACACAGGTGGACTTCATTGACGATCCGGAGGTGTCCGCCGCCCTGTTTGAGACCGTGGAAAACTGGGCGCGGGAGCTGGGCTGCACCGCCGTCCACGGCCCTCTGGGCTTCACGGACATGGATCGGGAGGGCATGCTGGTGGAGGGCTTTGACCGCCGCAGCTGCTTCTTTACATATTATAATCACCCCTACTATATGCAGCACATGGCCGCCCTTGGCTATGTGAAAGACGTGGACTGGGTCGAAAATCTCATCACCGCCCCCACCGACGAAAAGACCTTCGCCCGCTGGAAAAAGCTCTCGGAGTACGTCATGCGCCGCCAGAAGCTGCACGTCCACAAGGTGCGCACCCGTCTGGGCTATTTCCCCCTGCTCAAGCCCTTTTTCCAGCTGGTCAACGAGGCCTATGCCCCCCTGTACGGCACGGTGGAGCTGACACCCGCGCAGATCCGGAAATACAGCATGAAGTTCGCCCCCCTCATCAACCCCGATCTGGCCTGCTTCGTGCTGAACGAGGAAAACCAGCTGGTGGCCTTCGGTGTCAGCGCCCCCAGCATCGCCGAAGCCCTGAAAAAGAGCCGCGGCCGCCTGTTCCCCACGGGCTGGATCCATGTGCTCCACGCCTTCCGCAAGAACGACACCATTGACCTGCTGCTCATCGCTGTGCGCCCCGACCTGCAGGGCAAGGGCCTCAACGCCATCATTTTGAGCGAGGTCATGCAGGGCTGCCGCAAAATGGGCATCCGCCACGCCGAAACCGGCCCCATGCTGGAGGAAAACGAAAAAGTGCAGACCCAGTGGCAGAATTTCCCCCTAGAGCAGCACAAGCGCCGCCGCTGCTGGGTGAAGGAGCTGGACGCCGTCCCCGCCGCCACTGCCCCGCAGGAAGACGCCTGCCGATAATTACATCAAGCCCCATCGGGAGCCGCTTTTGCGGTTCCCGATTTTTGTTTTTTGTTATTTATAATGTGCGCTGCCAATAATTGCCTCACGCCCGAAAAATGTCATTGCGAGCCAGTCCGCAGACTGGCTCGCAATCCGTATTCCTCTCCGCGCCGCCCCCCTCTTGTCATACATCCCGTAGGGGTCGGCGTCCCCGACGACCCGCCCGCCCCCGCGCCTCCCCACAACTTTCCACTTTCCGTTTTCAACTTTCCACTTTCACCTTCCCGCCACCCTCACCCTCCGGCCGGCCGCCGCATAGTATGACCGCAGAGAGTCATTTTCTCTCAGCAAAGGAGGCAGATCGAATGATTCATATTTGCGGTGCGTCCTTTGTCTATCAGGCGCCCGACGGCGAAGTGGAGGCTCTGCGGCGGGTAGACATGGACGTCGCCTCGGGCGAATTCTGCAGCGTGGTGGGGCCTTCCGGCTGCGGCAAATCCACCCTGCTTTCCGTCATATCCGGACTGGAGCGGCTCACCGCCGGCACGGTGGAGGTGGACGGTGCCCCCGTGTGCGGCCCCTCTGAAAAAATCGGCTTCATGCCCCAGCGCGACCAGCTCTTCCCCTGGCGCACCATTCGGGACAACGTGACCCTGGGTCTGTCCGTGGCCGGAAGGCGCACACCGGAGGCGCTGGCCTACGCCGATGCTCTGCTGCAGCGCTACGGCCTGTGGGAATTTGCCCAAAAGCGCCCCGACCAGCTCTCCGGCGGCATGCGCCAGCGCTGCGCCCTCATCCGCACCATGGCCACGAATCCGAAAATTCTGCTGCTGGATGAGCCGTTTTCGGCGCTGGACTTTCAGACGCGCCTTTCCGTGTCCTCGGACATCAGCCGCATCATCCGTCAGGAGGGCAAGACCGCCCTTCTGGTGACCCACGACATCTCCGAGGCCATCAGCCTCTCCGACCGCATTTTTGTTCTCAGCGCCCGTCCCGCCGTGGTGAAAAGCGTCCACACCCTCACTGCTCTGCAAGGTCTTTCGCCTCTGGAGCGGCGGGACACCGAGGCGTTCCACACCTATTTTCAGGCCATTTGGAAGGAGCTGGATCATCATGAATAGCCTCTCTCCCGCCCGAAAAGCCTACCTCCTGTCGGTGCGGCGGCAGAAGCGTCAGGTGCGCCTGTGGCAGATCGCCCTGCTGGCAGGTCTGCTGCTCCTGTGGGAGCTGAGCTGCCGTCTGGGTCTATCCGACGGTTTTCTCATCAGCAGCCCCAGCCGCATGGCGGCCACCTTCCTGAGCCTGTGCCGCAGCGGCGACCTGTGGCGGCACATCGGCGTGTCCTGCGGGGAAACCGTGGTGGGCTTCCTCTCCGGCACGGCGCTGGGCACGGCGGTGGCCATCTGCATGTGGTGGTCGGAAAAGCTGGCCAAAATTCTCGACCCCTATCTGGTGGTGCTCAACGCCCTGCCCAAAACCGCCCTCGGCCCCATTTTCATCGTCTGGATGGGCGCGGGTGCGGGGGCCATCATCGTCATGACGCTGGCCATTTCGCTCATCGTCACCATTCTGAATATGTATCAGGGCTTCCTCTCCACGGATGAGGAGAAGATCCGTCTTATGCGTTCGCTGGGTGCCAGCCGCTGGCAGATCCTGTGGCTGCTGGTGTTTCCGGCCAACGCCCCCACCCTGTTTTCCACCCTGAAGGTGAATGTGGGGCTTTCGTGGGTAGGCGTCATCATGGGCGAGTTCCTTGTTTCCCAGGCCGGTCTGGGCTATCTCATCGTCTACGGCTCCCAGGTGTTCAACATGGATCTGGTGATGACCAGCGTGGTGATCCTAGCGGCGGCAGCGGTGGTGATGTATCAGCTGGTGCTGTGGGTGGAAAAAATATTAAATCGTTTTTGGGGGAAAGGATCATGAAAAAACTGCTGACATTCCTGCTGGCTGTACTGATGATCGTGCCGGTGCTGTGCGCCTGCGGCCAAAAAAACACCACCGTGGTTCGGCTCAATGAAGTCACCCACTCCGTGTTCTATGCGCCCCAGTATGTGGCCATGAGTCAGGGCTTCTTCGCGGAGGAGGGTCTGGAGGTAGAGCTGACCAACGGCGGCGGCGCCGACAAGGTCATGACCGCCGTTGTCTCCGGCCAGTCGGACATCGGTCTGGCCGGCCCCGAGGCCAGCATCTATGTGTATAATCAGGGCAAAACCGACCACACCCAGATCATCGCCCAGCTCACCAAGCGGGACGGCTCCTTCCTCGTCGGCCGCGCGGAGGACGCCGCGTTCTCCTGGGAGGATCTGCGGGGCAAGACCGTCATCGGCGGGCGCAAGGGCGGCGTGCCGGAGATGACACTGGAGTATGTCCTGCGGCTCCACAGCCTCACCCCCGGCGAGGACGTCACCGTGGACACCTCCGTGCAGTTCAACATGATGGCCGGCGCCTTTACCGGCGGCCAAGGGGACTATGTGACCCTCTTTGAGCCGACGGCCACCCAGATCGAACGCGCCGGCAAGGGGTACATCCTCGCCTCCATCGGTCAGGAGAGCGGCGAGATCCCCTACACCGCCTATTTTGCCAACAAGAGCTGGCTGCAGGAAAACGCCGACACCGCCCAGCGCTTTGTCAATGCCATCGCCAAAGCCCAGCAGTGGGTCATGGAGCACACCGACCGGCAGGTGGCCGAGGCTATTGTCGACCAGTTCCCCGACACCTCGCTGGATGAGCTGGAGGCCGTCACCGCCCGCCACCGGCAGATCGACGCCTGGAACCGCACTCCCGTCATGGAGCGCCATGCGCTGGAGCGTCTGGAGACCGTCATGGAGCAGGCCGGCGAGCTGGCTCACAGCGACTGGGTGCCCTTTGACGAACTGGTGAACAACACCTTCGCCCAGAACGCCGTCCGCTGAAATCTTACCCCCTGCGCCCAGCCGTACCGGTGCCTGCCGGTGCGGCTGGTTTTTCCATTTTTCTTCCAAATTCAGTTTTTTTCTTCCCTTCGCCTGTGGACATGCTCCGTGTTTTGTGTTATTCTTATTATGAATAAGTATAAAGCATGCCAATAGAAAGGACTGAACCGACCTTGCGCTTATCATCCGCAAAACCGAATATTGCCAAGCGTCTTCTCTCGGCGCTGCTGCTGGCGCTGATGCTGGTGAGTCTGGTCACGCCCGTTCTGGCCGGCACCGGCACGGAGGCCTACGTCAATCTGGACGATGTGAACGTCCGCACCGGCGCCGGTACGCAGCATGCCACGGTGAAGTTCAGCGGCAGCGGCATCATGCTCAACAAGGGGCACTATGTCCGCATCATCGCCACCCAGAAGGACACCGCTGGCTGGGACTGGTACCAGATCGTCTTCACCTATCGGGGCTACACCAAGGTGGGCTTCATGCGCAGCGATTTTGTGAGCGTGCTGGGGGACGACGCCGAGTATGCGGCCTATCTGGACGAGCAGGGCTTCCCCAAGAGCTATCAGCCCTATCTCCGCGCCCTCCACGCCGCCAGCGGCGGCAAGTGGAACTTCGTGGCGAACCAGACGGGGCTGGACTGGGGTCGCGCGCTGGAAAATGAATCCACCCTCGGCCGCGCCCTCATCGACGGCAGCAACACAGCCCTCCGCTCCACCGCTCCCGGCGCCTATGACAGCTCCACCGGTGTGTGGCGGCAGTATGAATCAGGCTGGTACGCCGCTAACGAGAAGACCGTGGCCTACTATCTCGACCCCCGCTCCTATCTGACGGACGGCTCCTGCATCACCTTCCAGCTCCTCTCCGGCGGCACCGCCGACGCCACCCACGAGCAGGTGAAGCAGGTGCTGCGGGACTGCGTCTGGGCTACGGATGAGATCATCGACGAATTCGTGCGCGCCGGCTCCAAGGAGGAGCTGGCCAAGGAGCGCCAGCGGGAGATCGACAAGCTGACCGAAGAAATAAACGCTCTTCCCGACGGCACGGAAAAGAACCGGAAGATCGCCTCCCGACGGGAGTTGGAGGGTCTGAAGGATATAGGTGTCAGCGCCATCTTCCTGGCCGTGAAGGCTCGGGGCGAGATCGGCACCAAGGCCACCGCCAACGCCACCGGCTACACTCTGAACGCTGAGGACGGCGGCGGCACCTATTTCAACTTTTTCAACATCGGCGCCTACGGCAGCCCCAATCCCAACTACAACGGCATCAAGTATGCCCGCGACAAGGGCTGGGACACCAGCTACAAGGCGCTTCTGGGCGGTGCATTTTTCCTCTCCAAAAATTACATAGCCAAGGGGCAGGACACCCAGTACCTCCAGCGCTTCAACCTCACATCCACCAGCACCTTCTCCCATCAGTACGCCACGGACATCGCCTATGCCTATAAGGGCGGCCGCAGCACCTACAATTCCTATGTGAAAAACGGCCTGCTGGACGTGCCCCTGACCCTGTCCGTGCCCATTCTGGAGAATATGCCCACCGTCACCAAGCTCCCCACGGCGGTATATGAGGACGAGTACGAGCCGGATCCCGATCCCACGCCGGAGCCCACGCCCGACCCCGAGCCGGAGCCGGATCCCGAGCCGCCCAAGTCCTATGACTATGTGTCGGAGCTGGATCTGCGCCTCACGGACGGCTACCTCTCCGGCTTCACCCTGGGGACGCCGGTAAAGTCCCTCGTGTCCCAGATCAAGGCCGTGAATAAGGACGCCGCCGTCACCGTGACGGACAGCAAGGGTGCCGCCGCAGCCGACACCGCGCTTGTCGGCACCGGCCAGACCCTCACCATCCGCGACGCCTCCGGCACCATGACCTACACCTGTCTCGTGTACGGCGACGCCGATGGCGACGGCCGGATCGCCGCCACCGACCTGCTGGCGGTAAAGATGCACATTCTGAACATGAAAACGCTCACCGGTGCCTCCGCCAGAGCGCTGACCTTCTCCGGCGACGGCAAGATCGCCGCCACATCGCTCTTGGCCGTCAAGAAGCACATTCTTGGCATGGGCGCCATCACGCAGAAATAAAGCGAGGGTAACACATGAAATTTCTCAAAAAAACCGCTATCGGCCTGTTTACCGTCTGCGCGCTGCTTCTGGGCATGACGCAGACCTGTCTGGCCGCCGGCATCTCCGTGTCCGCCGGCCAGAGCACCGTCAGCGTGGGCAAGACCGTGGCCTTCACCATCACCGTTCCCTCCAATGCCGACGTGTGGCTCTACAACGTGGAGTACTCCTCCAATCTCACTCTGGAGTCCGGCAAAGTCACCATGGTGGAGGGCTACAGCTTTGACGCCGGCACGCGGGTCAACCAGCTGGTCTTCCGCGCCAAGAGTACCGGCACCGCCACCGTGCGCATCTCCAGCGGCTCCTACGCCATCAACGGCACCAATTATGATGCCGTGGGCAGCGCCTCCGTCACCGTTATAGCGGCCAACAAGCCCGACAGCGGCGAGCACAAGCCCTCCGGCGACACCCGCAGCGCCAACAACGCCCTCGCCTCCCTCACCGTCAGCGCCGGCGAGCTGACCCCCGCCTTTGACCCCTCCGTCACGGACTACACCCTCTCCCTGCCGCTGAACTCCGACAAGCTCACCCTCACCGCCGCCCCCTCCGACTCCAAGGCCAAGGTACAGGGCGACGGCGAGGTGGCGCTGCAGGGCGGCGTCAACACCCTCTCCGTCCTCGTCACCGCCGAAAACGGCGATGTGCGCACCTACACCATCACCGTCAAGGTCGCTCAGGCGCCCACCCTGTTTTTCGACTTTGCGGGTCAAAAGCTGGGCGTTGTGAAGGACGTGGAGGAGGTCACTCCTCCCGCCGGCTTCACCGCCGCCGAGCCGATCTCCCACGGCGGCGACCTGCTTCCCGTCTGGACGGACGCCTCCGGCGAGAAGACGCTGGTGTATCTGGTGGATGAAAGCGCCGTCACCGGCTTCTATCTCTACAGCGAAACCGGCGGCGTGCTCTCCCCCTATCTGCCCCTTTCCGACGGCGCGCTGCCCTATGTCTACACCGGCCTCCCCGCCGGCGCCTCCGCCCCCGCCGGCCTCGCGGCCTGCACCGTGGACGCCTTCGGCCGCGCCATAAACGGCTGGAAGTATAATGACCCCGCCCTGCAGGGCTTCTATGTCCTCTATCTCATAGACGCCGACGGGATCTACGGCTACTATACTTATGATTCCGCCAAGGACACCCTCCAGCGCTTCAATGGCGCCGTTTTCACCGACGATGGCGGCGAGACCCTACGGGTGCCCATGCTGTATGTGTACATCGCCGGCGGCGCGGCGGCGGTGCTGCTGATCCTGGTGATCGTGCTGGCCTGCATCAGCGGCAGCCGCGTCAAAAAGCTGCGCCTGCTGCCCGATGTTTCCGAGGCAAAGCCCGCGGCGCCCGAAGCCCCCGCCGAGCCTGCATCTGACAACGCCCCCGCCGAGCAGTCCGAAGCCCCCGCCGAGGACGCCCCGTCGGAGCCGCAGCCCCCCGAGGAAACCGCCGAGGAGCCGGCTCCCGCGCAGGAAGCCGAGGCATCGCAGCCCGCGCAGGAACCGGAAGCGGCGCCCGAGCCGGAAGCAGCGCAGCCCCAGCCGCCCTCTGCGGAAGCGGAGCCTGTCCCCGACAGCGCCCCCACCGAGCCTGCGCCGCAGCCCGCGCCGGAGGAAGCCCCCGCGCCTGCGGAACCTGCGCCGCAGCCCCCTGCGGATAAGCCGGAGCCGTCTCTGGAGGACACCCTCCGCCGTCTGCCGCTGGATGAGCTGCTGCGCGACATCCACGACCTGTAAACCGCGAAAAAAATTAAGAGCAGAAAAACGAGAGCCGCACGGAGCACCCTCCGCGCGGCTCTCCTATTGCCCGCCCCCTATTTACCCCCCGTAGGGCGGGGTGCCCTCACCCCGCCGCCCGATAACGCACCGCACTATATGCTGCAAAAAAATGTCATTGCGAACCGGTGACCGACGTCACCGGTTCGGCAAACCGTACTCCCCACGCATCGCACTCTCTGCAATGCTTTCGTAGGGGTCGGCGATTGCCCACCGTCGTGCCAGCCGATTCCCGCCCACTGTCGTGGCCGCCAATCGGGGCACTTCCTCGAAACCGGCTCGCTTCTCCCGCCACCGGCGGCGCTTCGCCGATTTCCCCGACGACCCGCCGACAACGCACCGCATCTCCACAAAAATCCTGTCATTGCGAGGAGCGTAGCGACGTGGCAATCCGTCCCCCCCACGCACCGCACCCCCAGCCCATGCGTAGGGGCGGGGTTCTACCCCGCCCGTCCCCTACTTCCCATCCCCACAAAAAACCGGCAGCGGCGCAAATCGCACCGCTGCCGGTTTCCGTTTGTTTTTATCTTCCTCCTCAGAAGGACACCGTTTCCTGCGCCGGCTTCTGGCAGGCGCTGATGCGCTCCACATACAGCACCGGCCCCTCGCCCTGGTAGGCCTCGCAGTTTTCCTTCCGCACCGTAGCGCGGATCTTCACCCAGTCCCGATCCTTGAAGCGATCCATGCCCTCGCCCTTGCACACCAGCGCCAGAAACTGCATGTCGTTCTCGCAGCACACCATGGCAAAGCGCCCGGGGCAGTCGATGCCCTTGAACTTCTTGGAGTGGCACATCAGCGCCTTGAAGGTCACGCTGACGCCCTCGTACCGCTCCGGATGATCCATGAGATCCACATACCAGATGCCGTACTCCTCATCCGGCACCTCCAGATGCCCCGTCGACAGGTCGAAGGGCATCATGTCCTCCGTCACATACTCCTCGCTGGTGCCGTCCTCGTTTTCCAGATAGATGTCCGCCCGCCGGTTGGCCATGCGCAGGTTTTTCGCCCGCAAGTCGGCGCGCAGCTGCTCGTTGCAGCGGTTAAAAATGATCATGTCGGCGTTGGAGACCTTCTCCATCACCAGCTGCCCCATGTTTTTCAGATACGGCTCAAAGGTGTGGGCATCCATCAGGCAGATGATCTGATAGAGCACCCAGTTGGCCGGCAGCACCTGCCGGTACAGCGGCTCCATGAGCCACATGCCGTTGTACTCAATGATGACCTGCTTGGGCTTATACTGCTTTTCCATCTTTTTCAGCAGCTCCGTAGTCAGCTCCTCCTGCCCCTCCACGGTGTAGGTGAACACGTTGAAAAGCCCCTTGGGGTCGTATTCCTCCTCGCCCTCCTCGCAGCAGATGAGCAGCGTCTTGTCCTCGGCGGCAAAGCCGTCCTTGAGGATGCCGTTTATAAATTCCGTCTTGCCGGCGTCCAGAAATCCGGCAATGAGATACACAGGAATATCCATACTTTTTCTCCCTTACAGGCCGAACAGCGCCGTCAGCTTGCCCTCGTCCAGCTTCGAGCCGATAACGCACAGCCGGCCGGTGTAGTCCGCGGGGCCGAAGCGCACCTCGTGCTCCTCGGGCACATAGTCAAAGTGCAGCCACTTGCCGCCCTCCGTGGGCACGATGCCCTTGGCGCGCAGAATGGCGCCGTATGCGCCGCCGTCCAGCTCCGTAAGGATGCGGTCGATGTCCGCCTCGGTGAAGGTCTTGGGCGTTTCGGCGCCCCAGCTGGTGAACACCTCGTCGGCGTGGTGGTGATGGTGGTGGCAGGCGCAGTCGGGGTCGTCGCACTCCCCGTCGTGGTGGTGGTGCTCGTGCTCCCCGTGGTCATGGTCATGATGATGTTCATGCTCGTGCTCATCCTCATCATGATGATGGTGATGGTGCTCATGCTCGTCCTCATCATGGTCGTCATGCTCATGCTCATGGTCATGGTGATGATGTTCATGCTCGTCATGATCGTCATCATCGTGGTCGTGATGATGATGGTGTTCCGCCTCCTCGGCCTCGTGCTCGGCGCGGATGCGCTCCATCAGCTCGTCCGCCAGCGACACCTTCTCCATGGCCGCCAGAATGGTCTTGCCGTCCAGCTCATCCCAGGGGGTGGTGATGATGGCGGCGTCCGCGTTCTTCTCCCGCAGCAGCGCCACGGCGGCCTGCAGCTTCTCGGGGCTGACCTTCTGGGTGCGGCTGAGGATGATGGTGCCGGCAGTCTCGATCTGGTTGTTGTAGAACTCGCCGAAGTTCTTCATGTACACCTTCACCTTGGAGGCGTCGGCCACGGTGACAAAGCTGTTGAGCTTCATCTCCGGCACGTCCTTCACGGTGTTCTCCACCGCCAGGATCACGTCCGAGAGCTTGCCCACGCCCGACGGCTCAATGAGGATGCGGTCGGGGCTGAACTGCTTCTGCACGTCCACCAGCGCCCGCCCGAAGTCGCCCACCAGCGAGCAGCAGATGCAGCCCGAGGACATCTCGCTGATCTGCACGCCGGCATCCTTCAGAAACCCGCCGTCAATGCTGATCTCGCCGAACTCGTTCTCAATGAGCACCAGCTTCTCGCCCTTGTAGGCCTCCGCCAGCATCTTTTTGATGAGCGTGGTCTTGCCTGCGCCCAAAAATCCGGACACAATATCAATTTTAGTCATAAAATGCGCTTCCTTTCCGATTTTCATATGACATTTGTATCTAAAAGAATAAACAAGTTCCTGTCGGCGCCAACGCCCGCCGCACTTCCTGCTGAAATCTCTGTCATTGCGAGGAGCGGAGCGACGTGGCAATCCGTACCCCTAAAAGCACCATTGCACCTCGTCATGCACACCGGCGCGGTGATCTGCCCTCTCTTATCCTATTTATCTTATCCCATTTTTCAAAAAAAGCAAGGTTTCCCTTGTGAATTTTTTGTGATCTCCCCCACATCTTCTTTTTTTCTGTTGCCAAATGCCCCAACTTGTAGTAAAATAACTCTATTGACAGTCCTCCGTGTGAAGCTGCGGAGCCGGTCTTGCGCAATGGATGCCCACGAATCATGTCAGGCGGGGAACCGAGCAGCATTAAGAGGGATCATCCATGTGCCGCAAGGGCGCCGGCTCTGTGGCTTCATGGGGAGGACTATCTATTTTCATAAAAATTCCAAAGGAGTTTTTATGAAAAGGCTTGCGGCCCGCTGCGGGCTGCAAATTCTGCAAGGATTTTTATTTTATTACTAAAGGGAGGCAGGCTCATGTATCAGGCGCTCTACCGCAAGTGGCGGCCGACTACCTTTTCCCAAGTGGTAGGCCAGCGGCACATCACCGACACGCTGCAGCGGCAGGTGGCGGAGGGACGCACCGGCCACGCCTACCTCTTCACCGGCACCCGCGGCACAGGCAAGACCACCTGCGCCCGCATTCTGGCCAAGGCCATCAACTGCCTTTCCCCCGTGGACGGCGCCCCCTGCAATCAGTGCGAGGCCTGCCGCGGCATCGACGAAGGCCGCCTGCTGGACATCACGGAGCTGGACGCCGCCAGCAACAACGGCGTGGATAACGTCCGTGCCCTTCGGGAGGAGGCGGTGTATACCCCCTCGGTGCTGAAAAAGCGCGTGTATATCATCGACGAGGTGCACATGCTCTCCACGCCGGCCTTCAACGCCCTGCTTAAAATTCTGGAGGAGCCGCCGGAGCATCTGGTGTTCATTCTGGCCACCACGGAGCTGCACAAGGTGCCCGCCACCATCCTCTCCCGCTGCCAGCGCTACTCCTTCAAGCGCATCCTGCCCCAGGACATCGCCCGCCAGCTTCTCCACATTGCCGGCGAGGAAAACATCGACCTCACCCCCGACGGCGCGGACATTCTGGCACGCATGGCAAACGGCGCCATGCGCGACGCCTTGAGCCTTCTGGATCAGTGCCGCAGCTTTGAGGGGGTCCTGAACGCCCCCGCCATTCTGGAGCTTTTGGGGTTGGCCGGTGGGGTGCAGGCTGCCCAGCTCATGGAGTTTATTTTGCGGCGCAATACGCAGGACACCCTGCTGCTTTTCGACAAATTATACCGCGATGGCAAAGACATTGCGGCTCTGCTGCGGGAGCTTTCGGATCTGGGGCGGGATCTGCTGATCCGCTGCTCCGCTCCCCAAGGCGGCAGCGCCCTGCTGACGGGTCTTTATGACGAGATGACCCTTGAAAACCTTAGTGTTTTAGCCTCCGGTCAGCGCCTGCTCTTTATGCTGGACACGCTGGCGCAGACCCTGGCCGCGCTGGCTTCCAGCGGCAGCCTGCGCACGGAGGCGGAGCTGTGCCTGATGAAGCTGTGCGACGAAACGCTGTGCGGCGACCTTGCGGCGCTGAACGCCCGCATGGAGCGGCTGGAGCGTGCCGCCGCCAAGGGCTTCACGCCAATGCAGCCCCCCGTCGCCAAGGCGGAAAAGGCGGCTGTTTTGTTGGACAAACCTTTGGCTGTTCCGGCGGAAAAGCCTATTTTCAATGCAGAAAAAGCCGCATCCCGAGCAGATGAGTCGCCTACTGCGCCCCAGCCGGAGCCGCCCAAGGCTCCAGCAGAAAGTCCGGCGCCGCCCGCACCCGCCAAACCCGCCCCGACGGGGCACAGGGACATCTGGCAGCGGCTGCAGGATCGCTACAAGGGTGCCCTGCGCATCGACAAGCGGGTCTTCCTCAACGGCGCCTCCGGCACGCTGGCGGACGGCGTGCTGACGGTGACCTGTCGGGACGACATGGTGAAGAACTATCTGGACTGTCCGGAAGTGGTGGAGGTTCTGGAGCGCGTCACAAGCGAGGAGGCGGGCTGTCCCGTGCGGGTAGTCTTCGTGCTGGGGGAGGTAAAAGCTGCGGCAAAGCAGACCATGAAGCGTCCCGCCGCGCCCGAAAAACCTGCGCCGCAGCAGGCTCCGCAGGCCGCGCCGGAACGCAGAGAGCCGGAGCAGACACCCCCCTGGGAATCCGCTTCGGCGGGCAGCGACCCCATGAACGAGCTGCTGGCCGAGGGCAGCCGGCTGGATAATTTCAACATTAAATAATATAGAATAAGGAGCGAAAAAACATGGCAAAGGGATACAGCGCAAGAGGCGGATTCTCCGGCGGCGCCGGCATGATGCGCCAGCAGCAGCAAATGCAGCAGAGGATCCTGAAGATGCAGCAGGAAATGGAAAAGGCACAGGCGGACGTGGAGAACGCCTTCTTCTCCGCCACGGCGGGCGGCGGCGTGGTGAAGGCCACGGTCAGCGGCAAGCGGCAGCTCACGGAGCTGCTCATCCAGCCGGAGGCCGTGGATCCCGAGGACGTGGAGATGCTGCAGGATCTGGTGCTCTCCGCCGTGAACGAGGCCATGCGCCAAGCCGAGGAGGCCATGGAGAGCAGCATGCAGAGCCTCACCGGCGGACTGAACATCCCGGGCTTCGGGCTGTAATTCTGCAAAAAAGAAGCACCCATCGGCACGAATGCCGATGGGTGCTTTTGACTGAAGCAACGCCCTGTTCATTGTTTTAGAAACGGATCGCCACGCCAATCTGCGGATTGGCTCGCAATGACAGGCTGTTTGCATAGGTTAGCACCCGCCGGCAAAAAATGCCGGCGGGTGCTTTTTTGTTCAAGAATAGGTGCGCAGGACGGCGGCTACTTTGCCCAGAATGGAGGCATAGCGGCCGTCAATGGGGCTGTAGTTCTCGTTTTCCGGCAGGAGCCACACCTCGCCGCCCCTGCGGGACAGGCGCTTCACCGTGGCCTCGTCCTCCAGCAGCGCCACCACGATCTCCCCGTTTTGCGCCGTGGGCTGGCGGTGCACCACCACGAGATCTCCCGGCAGGATGCCGGCGTTCAGCATGGACTCGCCCCGCACGCGGAGGGCAAAAAACTCCCCGTCGCGCCCCTGGGTGTCGAAGGAGATATAGTCGTCAATGCACTCCTGCGCCAGAATGGGCGAGCCGGCGGCCACATCGCCCAGCACGGGCACACGACCGGACGGCACCTCGGCCTCCTGCGCCGGCGCGGGGGCTGCGGCAGGGGCTGCCCGCTCCGTCAGCGTGAGGGCGCGCCCCTTGCGGCCGCTCTTGCTGATGTAGCCCAGCTCCTCCAGATGCTTGATGTGGAAATGGACGGTGGAGGGCGACTTCAGCCCCACGGCCTCCCCGATCTCGCGGACGGAGGGCGGATAGCCCTGGTTCCGGACGGCGTTTGCGATATAGTCGTATATTTTCTGCTGCATGGCAGTGAGCTTTTGCATCAGATCCCCCTCCTCCGTTGTTTTCCCTTGCAGTATACCACACTTTTCCGCGCATTGCAACAACTGTTCGATTATTTTTTTGAAAAATCTTTTTTCTTTTTACTTGCAATTTATACAGGGGTATGGTATGATGAGCAATACATGATGGATATTATGCCTGCGGGCATCCAATAAATCGGAGGGAAAAACTATGTTGATCGCTATTACTATCGTGCAGCTGCTGGCAGCGCTGGTTCTCATTCTCATCGTGCTGTTCCAGTCCGGCAAGAGTAAGGGTCTGTCCGGCGCCATCGGCGGCATTGCCGATTCCTATATGTCCAAGGGCAAGGCGCGCACCATCGACGCCAAGCTGGCCAAGGCTACCAAGTGGGTGGGCGCGGTGTTCATCATTCTGACGCTGGCGCTGGACTGCATGGTGGCGGCAGGGATGTAATCACATTATATTATAATAAAAAGCATCCGAGGCGAAGGGCTTCGGATGCTTTTTTGCGTTTTTAGATGGAGGTGGAAGGCGGGACGGGCGGGGTAGAACCCCGCCCCTACCCAGGACCGGGGATAGTACGTGGGGATATTACGGATTGCCACACCAGCCTGCGGGCCGGTTCGCAATGACAGGGGTTTGGGAGGTGCGGCGGTGGTCGGCGGCGGGGTGTGGGTACCCCGCCCTACGAGTGCGTAACAGGGAGTGCGGTGCAAACGGGGCGTCGAGGACGCCGCCCCCTACGGAAAGGACAACAAGAGGTGCGGTGCGCGGCAAGCGGCGGGGTGAGGGCACCCCGCCCTACGCATGGATCGAGGGTGCGGTGCATGGAGATATTACGGATTGCCACACCAGCCTGCGGGCTGGTTCGCAATGACAGGGGTTTGGGAGGTGCGGCGGTGGTCGGCGGCGGGGTGTGG
>ENA-OUQC01000859-OUQC01000859.1-human-gut-metagenome-genome-assembly--contig:-NODE-859-length-18669-cov-3.680348_pt1 | contig 18669 bp, 13 predicted proteins | sample MGYA00237942_ERZ548815 | MGnify/ENA primary metagenome ERZ548815 (study PRJEB26490, sample SAMN05194722) | human gut metagenome | biome: terrestrial biome; feature: human-associated habitat; material... | reverse complement strand
GCGCAGAACGCAGCGAAGCTTTCTCGAAAAAGTGGCAAGGCCATTTTTTCGACAGTCTAACCTCCCGGCGCGCATATGCGCGCCGGGAGCCGTATGTCCGTTATTCCTCGGGCTTGTCGCCGCTGCCGGAACCGTCGGCCTCGGTGCTGTCAACAACGTCGTCAAAGTCGCCGATCTCAATGTCGATGTCGACAGCCTTGTCGGACTCGACCTGCGTCTTGAGCGCTTCGATGTCGCTTTCCTTTTCACGGATGCGGGCGTTGATCTCCTCGACCTGCGCGAACAGCGGGGCGAAGAAGCCCTCGGGGTTCTCGCGCGCCTGCTCGAAATAGAGCTTGCCTATCTCGGTGTATGCGCGCTTGAGCTCCTCATACTCGCCGTTCACCTCAAGCGTGAGCTTGGCGAGGGAGCCGTAAGCCTTGGCGCGCTCAGCGCCGTGCTCGTAAATGCCGCGGACGGTGCTGCTCTCTGCCACGTCCTTGACCTTGCCTGCAAAGCTCTTGATGGTGCCTGCAATGATGTCCTTGTAATCTGCCATGTCAATTACCTCCGTCAATTGAATTTGATCGTTCTTTTTCGTCCTCGGGCTTTTCGTCCTCTGCCGCCTTTGCCGCGCTGACGCGGTTCACATACAGCGCCTCCGGCGGATGCGGACGTCTGGCCTGAATTATAAGTACCGCCAGCACCGCAGCGGCCAACGCGGCCGACAGCGCCTGCGACACGCGGATACCGGTCGCGCCGATATAGAGACTGTCGGTACGCAGCCCCTCTATCCACGCCCTGCCGATGCCGTACCACAGAAAATAAATAAGTATGCACTGTCCGTCATACTTCCTGTGCCCCTTCTTGGTAAAGACGATCAGGAATATCAGACAGGCGAGGTTCCACAGGCTTTCGTACAGAAATGTGGGATGGACGTATATGGTGGTGCCGTCGGGGGCGGTAAGCCCCATGCGGCAGAATATGTCCGTCTCCGCGCCGAAAGCCTCGCGGTTCATGAAGTTGCCCCAGCGCCCGAGTATCTGCCCGATGAGCAGCCCGAACACCAGCACATCCAGCATCGCGCCGAGGGGTATCTTTTTGTGCCGACACACGAAATATATCACCAGCACGCCCGCGATAACGCCGCCGTAGATGGCAAGGCCGCCCTCCCTCAGCGCGAATATCTCCGCGGGGTTTGCAAGATAATCCTCAAGCTTGAAAAGCACGAAGTACAGCCGCGCCCCGATTATGGACATGGGGATCAGCCATATAAGCGCGTCGTAGAGGTCATCCTCTTTTATGCCGAAGCGTTTGGAAATGTGCGCGCAGTAAAGTATGCCGAGAAGAAAGCCCAGCGCGATGAGTATGCCGTAAAAATATATCCGCATTCCGAACACCGTGATGTACGACGGCGGGTCAAGCGTAAGCCCGCCCAGCATCGGAAAGCTTATTATCGAATCGCGCTGTATCGTCTGCATCAGAACAGGAAACATGTCTTTATTTTTTACTCCTTCCCGGGGGCGATAATGGAGATCGCCAGTCTCTCCGACGCGAGCTTCTCCGTGACGAATTCCTCGCATTCGCGCTTCGTGACCTGCTCCAGCAGCGCCACGGAATCAAGCGCGCAGAACCCGTTGAACGTTCCCTCCGCGAGAGACACGCACACGTTGTCAAAGTCCTCCAGCCCGCGCAGCCGCGCCCCGAGCGAGGCGCGCTTGGCGCGCTCGAACGCCGCGCCGTCGAAGCCCTCGCGGCCTATGCGCGCGACCTCCTGCTTGAACTCCTCCAGCACGCGCTCCGGCTCGGCGCTCTCGCCGCCGATGATTACCGTGGCCGTACCGGCGGAAAAGTCCACCTCATAGTCGAAGTCGCGGTTGAGAAGCCCCTGCGCGTACAGGCGCGCGTAGAACGGGGATGAACCGCCCGTCAGAAGCCGCATTGCCAGCAGCGCCGCAAGGCGCTGACGCAGCGCGCCCTCGCCGCGCGCGGCCGGGCGCAGCTTCGCGCCGATGAAAAACTGCGGGGCAGAGACGGGCATTTCCTCGCGCAGATAGGTCTCCACGGGGTATTCGCCCTCGTCCTCGCCGAAGTCGGCCTCCGGCACGCTGCGCTTCTCTGCGGGCAGCTCCTCCAGCGCAATCTGCATGATGCGCCCGGCGTCCACGTCGCCCTCAACGCACAGCGTCATGTTGCCGGGCGCGTAAAACGCCCTGTGGCAGTCGTAAAGCGTTGTGTCGGTTATCTCGGCGATGCTCTCCACCGACCCGGCGACGCGGTCGCGTATCGGGTGGTGGCCGTACAGCATACGCAGAAGGTTATAATACAGCACGACGCCGGGGTTGTCCTCGCCCATGCGTATCTCCTGCGCGATGATGCCCTGCTCCTTTTCCACCGTCTCCGGCGTGAAATACGGAGTGGACACGAAATGCAGCAGCATTCTCAGGTTCTCCTCAAAATGCTCGGTGCACTGGAAGTAATACGCCGTCATGCCGCTTGAGGTAAAGGCGTTGGGGTCAGCGCCGTTCGCCGTGAGAATGTTCAGCGCGTTGTCGCCGCCCGGCAGGTCGAACATTTTGTGCTCAAGAAAGTGCGCGACACCGGCGGGCGTGGATATCTTCTGCCCGTCCAGCTCAAAGCAGCGGTGCGCGCCGCCGTAGTTTGCGGCGAACACGGCGTAAAAGCTGTTGAAGCCGGGCTTCGGCACGACAGACAGCCGCAGGCCGTTCGGCAGAGTGGCCGAGTAAAGGACCTCGCCGATGTTTTTGTATTCGTGCTTATTAATCATCGCCGCCGTCATCTCCTTCCTCGCCGTTGCCCTTCAGAAAATATATAAGGTCGCACTCGACGCCGCGCGCTATCGCCGCCACGTCCTCCTTCGTTACGTCCTCCACCAGCTCCGCAAGCTCCATCGGGCCGTAATCCAGCCCCGCAAGCGTCTGCGAAAGATAGAAGCCCTCCAGCTCGCCCTGACTGTCCATCGACGAGCGCAGCGCGGAGGCGATACCGGCCTTTGCGGCGCTCAGCTCGTCATCGGTGATATTGTCGTTCTTTATTTCGTCAAGCTGGGCGAATATCTCACTTTTGGCCTCGTCGAACTTGTCGAACTCAATGCCCGACGATACCACCATAAGCCCCTTGTGCATGTCGATGCCGGAGCTTGCGTAATAGCATAGCTGCAAGCGCTCCCGCACGTTCACGAAAAGCTTGGACGTACTGCCCGAGCCGAAAACGCTGTTGAAAACCGTCAGCGCGGCGGGGTCTGGATCCTCCATGGCGTCGCCGAGGCGGAAGCCTATCACAAGCTTGCCCTGCGTGACGCTCATCGCCTCCTCAACATAGCGCGGCTCAGCCTCGACGGCGTTCATGCGCACGTCTGTGCCGATGTCAAGGTCTATCTCGCCGCGCGGCAGCGCCGCCAGCGCATCCGTCACGGCCTCCTCAACGCGGCGGCTGTCCGCCCTGCCGCAGTAGAACAGCTCTATCGGGGCCGTTTGCAGCAGACTGCGGTAGTGCCGCGTCAGCTTCTGATAATGGATGCCCTCGCAGTCCGATTCAGAGCCGTAGCGCCCCACGGCATAGTTTTCGTAGCAGCACATTTCCTCCATGCAGCGCATCATCGCGTAACCGCGCTTGTCGTTGACGCGGCTGCGTATAAGCTCGCACAGCTTCTCGCGCTCGCTGTCCACATAGTCCGGCAGAAGAAGTCCGCCGCGCGTGGCGGGGGAGAGCAGTATCTGCCCCATCAGCCCTGCCGCATCGCGCAGGATGTCCTGCCCGCCGGGGAGGAAATCCCCCTCCGGGATGCTGGCGTAAAAGCCCGTGCACTGTATTTCGCCCACGCGCCGCACGACAGGCTCGATCGCCGTGCCGTACAGCTCGTCCAGACGGCGGGATATGGCCTCCATATCTGGGTAAAGCGTTGTGCCGCGCCGCAGAACGAAGGGAATGAGTGCGTTCATGGAGGCGGTCTCGCGCCTGAGCTGCGACAGCAGCGAAAGACTCAGACAGGCGGTCTTGAATTTGTCGGAGCGCAGACAGGTCAGCGCCACGCCGGGCAATATCTCTTTTCTTGAAATATCCATGAGTCACCTCCGAATGTTCCGAAATACTATTTTCAAACATTATAGCACCGCTCTGTCAAAATTGGTAGCCTTTGTGTGAATTTTTGCCCTTATCCTATCGGCTTTCCGCCGTATTTTTTGCCGTCCACGGTCACGCCGCCGTGGCGTATGCATATCTCGTGCCGCACGCCGGCGCTGTCCGTCCAGAATGCGCGGCATTCCCGCAGTGCGCCGGGCAGATGCGGCTGCACTGTAAGCTTCCCGCCGGAGAGCTTCAAGCCCAGCATTTCCTCGTATACGGCCCTGAAATACCACCCGGCCGAGCCGGTGTACCAGCTCCATCCGGCCTCGCCCTCGTGGCCGGGCGCGGAGTATACGTCGGCGGCGAGGACGAAGGGCTCCGCCTCATAGCGCGCGCCGTTGTGCCGCGCGGGAAGCAGCATGGAAAGAATGTCCCAGCCGTCCTCGCAGCGCCCCAGACGGAAGCACGCCATCGCCAGCCATATCGCCCCGTGGGTGTACTGCCCGCCGTTTTCGCGGAAGCCCTCGCCGTAGCTGACGATATAGCCGGGATCGCCGCCGCCCTCGGCATACGGCGGGTCGAACAGGCGCACGAGCGAGTGCGCGCGATCCACCAGCATCCGCACGGCTGAATCCACGGCAACCTCCGGACGGTTGCTGTCCGGCACGCTCCCGGCGAGCACGGCCCAACTCTGCGCGACGGAGTCTATGCGTTCCGCCCCGCCCAGCATCTGCCCATTGGCGTAGTAGCCGCGGGCGTACCAGCGCCCGGCCCATGCCGCCTCCGCCGCCTCGGCCATGTCCTGCGCACAGCGGCGAAAGCGCGCGGCGTCAGGCTTGCCGAAATGCTCCAGCAGCGTGGCGGAGCGCTCCGCACAGCTTTTCAGAAACCATGCCAGCCACACGCTTTCACCCTTCACCTCGTCCAGCCCGTCGTTCCAGTCGCCGCTTCCCATGCGCGGCAGACCGTGCGCACCCGTGCCGCGCCTTATGCACAGCTCCAGCGCGGCCCTCGCGTGCTCCAGCACGCTTGCGCTCTCCCCTGCGCGGCGCGGCGTTTCATAGCGGTCACGTTCGCTTTGCTCCAGCGGGGGAGAGCTGAGGTATACGGCCTCCTCGCCGCATATCTCATAGTCGCCCGTCTTTTCCGTGTACTCGCACACCGCCCAGACCAGCCACAGCAGGTCGTCGGAGCAGCGCGTGCGCACGCCGCGGTCGCCCTCGGGATGACGGTGCCACCAGTGCATCACATCGCCCTCGGCGTACTGGTGCCTGCAACAGTCGATGATGCGCTCGCGCGCGTATTCCCGCGAGACGAGCAGCATATTCACCGCGTCCTGAAGCTGGTCGCGGAAGCCTATCGCCCCGCCGCTCTGATAAAGGCTGCTTCGCCCCTCAAGGCGGCAGGCGATACACTGATATACGGCCCATGTGTTCATATAATCATCCAGCGCCGCGCAGCCAGAGGCCACGGCGACCCTGCGCGAAAGCGCGTTCCAGCGCCCGCGCACGTCGCTGAGCGCCGCGAAAGCGCTCGACGGTTCCGCCAGCGCGCGCAGCTCCGCCTCGCCGCCGCAGCCGCATACTATCACGGTCACGTCTCCCGCGGCCGCCGTCATGACGAGCGCCGGCGGGCTGTAGTCGCAGCTCAGCTCGCACGGCTGTGAGCACAGCGCCAGAAGCTCCGCGCCCGGCAGGTACGCCTCCGCATTCTCCGCCGTCAGCATGTCGCCCCGTATGCCCGTTTTCGCGGCCTTCGCGTCGCCGCCGCCCATAACGACGCGCAGCGCCCAGCGCAGGCGAAGCCCCGCCGCGCCTTCTATTATAATTACGCGCGCGTCGGCCCCGGCGGGGATAAAGGCCGTCGTCTTTATGAGCTTCGACCCGAACACTTTTTCCCAGCTTGCCATGCCGGGCGCGAAGCGCACGCTGCATTTCAGCCCGTCGTTTGCGGCGAAAAGGCTTATCCGCCGCCCCTGCGACTCCACCCACAGCGCCTCGCTGCCCTGCACGGCGCTTATATCGGCACAGGGCTGGTTTATGCGCATTTCGCGCGCGTTTTCATACCACATGCAGCCGCAGCCGCTGTCCGCCGCGATATAGCCCGTGCTGCCGTTTGACATGACGTTCTGCCACACGCGCCCCGGCAGGGTGGAGCATACGGTGAATTCAAATCCGCCGTCGCGCCATTCGTGCGGCGGTACTGTGCCCGGTGCACGCGGCGCGCCGGTCTCCGGCCACGGCGGCGGGGGAAGCGTTTCACGCTCTTTGCCGACGGTGTACGCCGCGCGGCTTATGATGGTTGAAGCCGCTGATATAGGCGCAAAATGAACGCCGCACGGCGCGCCGATCAGCGCCTCCAGCCCAACCGCGGACAGCGTCTCTATAAGCCGCCGGGAAACGGGCTGATAGTATTCGCCCTGCTCATCCGTCAGGTATACAAGGTCCGTGTTCACGCCGCAGCTTTTCAGAAGACAGAAGCGCTTTAAAAGCTCGACAGCCTCCACCGCGCGCCCGTCACAGCATATCACCGGCGCATCGCCGGATATGCCGAAGGGCCACAGCTCCTTTTTCGCCGCGGCGTTCTGCGTCCTGTCCGGCCAGAGCGACGCCAGCATTTCCATCGCCGCGCCGACCTCCTCGCCGCTCATTTTCAGATGCGCCGCGCCCGCGCCCACCATGTTGCCGCGGTCGTTTATGCCGGAGACGAGTATGCGCTGTGCCCCGGCGGCGCTCTCGGCGCTGTCCGTGCTCATGCACAGGGCGAAGCGCACGCTCTCTGCCTGTCCGGCTTTCAGCTCAAGCTCGGCCTCCGCGCGCACATATGGGTGGGAAAGCCAACCCAGCCCGCCGCCCCTGTCGGCGCTCAGGCTCAGCGCATGCCCGGACGCCACGCACAGCCACAGCGGCGGACAGCTTGCCCGTTTCAGCCGGTGTATTTTAAGCATCCCGGCCTCCTCGCTGGCTTTCATGCCCAGCTCCCAGAAGGCCACATGGTTTACATAATCATCAATGGGCGCAAGCAGCGGCTTGAAGCACAGAGAAAGGCGCACGCGCATGTCCTGCGCCGCGCACAGCGTGACCGTGCGCAGCTCTCCGCAGTCGCCGTATGCTGCCGACGCGGTGCATTCGTATTCCACAGCGCCCGCCTGACCCGTGACGCGGCAGGCTTCCTCCTCCAGCTCCCATAAAAGCGCGCTTCCCGTGGGAAGCAGCTGCTGCTCTCCGCCGGGGCTGTCCAGCAGGATGCTTATCCCGCCCTCCGCGCCAAGGCCGGGCGCGCAGTCGTATATCGTGATGCTGCCGCATTGGGCGCGCGTGTGCCCGCGGTTTGAGGCAAGGATGCTGTACGCGCCGTTTGACAGCACACAGCAGCGCCGCACCGTGTCCTCCGCGCCGCCGCGAAGCTGCCAGCGCATCACGGCACTTCGCCCTCCGCGTTCAGGCACGTCCGAGCTGTCGCGGCGGATGACGACTCCGCCGTCGCCCACGCGCTCCTGCAAAAGCAGCGAGAACGCCGCCATATCCGGCGCGGACATGAACCTGCGCTGCACGCTTCCGCCGCACGCCGCGTTTGCCGCGGCGATAACGCTCATGCCGATGTGGTGCACCATGTAGCAGCGCACCTGTTCGCCCCGGTCGCTGCGGCAGCGCCCCGGCGTAAAGTCCAGCGCCTCTATAAAGCCCCAGCGCCCCAGCGCGCCGAAGTCCTCCAGCCGCCGCAGATTGCGAACGCCGCCCTCGGGATCCACCGCCAGCGCGAGGAACGTCGAGTACGGCGACACGACCATGTCCGCGTCCTGCCCGCGCTTCAGGGCCAGCGCCGCGCAGCCGTGCGCCTTGTAGCGGTAGTTCAGCGCGCTGTCCAGCGAGTAGAACGCGCTTTCCGATATGCCCCACGGCTTGCCCGCCCACACGCGGCGCTTCTGCGCGTACAGGCAGAAGCGCACGCTTTCGTATAAAAGACTGCCCCTGTACACCGGCAGGAAAAGCTCCGGCATGAGGTATTCAAACATCGTGCCCGTCCAGCTTGCAAGGCCGCGGTAGCCGTCCTTCTGAAGCTGTGCGCGGCTCAGCCGCCGCCAGTGCTTCACGGGCACGTCGCCCTTGGCCGCGGCGATGTAGCTCGTCAGCATGGCCTCGCTTGCCATCAGGTCGTACCAGCCCCCGGCCCCGCGTTCCTTTTCCGTGTCGTAGCAGATGTGGAAAAGCCCGCGCACGCCGTCGTAAAGCGGGGCAAAGTCCATCCCGGCCATCAGTGCGTCCAGCCGCGCGGCCGTCTCGCCCTCGCCGTATTCCAGCATGGCCTGCCGCGCCGTGAGAAGCCCCGCGTACATGTTGCCGCTGTCAACGGTGGAGATGTACGCCGGAAGCAGCGGCATAAGCGTCGCCGTGTCGTACCAGTTGTAAAAATGCCCCCTGTGCCGCGGCATACGCTCAAGCGTGTCCAGCACCCGCGCCGTGTATTCGGCGCACTGCCGGGGGCTTATTATGCCCATGTCCGCCGCCGCGGTGTGCGCCGCCAGCGCAAGGCCGATGTTCGTCGGCGAGGTGCGCCGCGCAAGCCCAACGGGCGGCTGCTCCTGAAAATTATCCGGCGGGAGGAAGCTGTCCTCCGCGGAGAAAAAGCTTTCAAAGTAGGCGAAGCTGCGCTTTGCCGCGCCGATGAGATACTGCCGCTCGTTTTCGGCAAGCTGCGCCTCCCTGTGCGCGGGCAGAGACAGCGCGAAGGCCGCCGCCGGTGACAAAAGCCACATCAGCCCCGCGGACTTGCCTATCACGGCGGGGCACAGCAGCGTCAGCGCAAGCCCCAGCAGCACGGGGAAGTACATCGCCCGCACGTGCCGCGCCAGAGAGCCCCCGCCCTCCGCCTGCGCCGCCGTCTGCCATTGCAGCAGCCGCCTTTTCGACACCAGCATCCGCCACAGCGCCGCCGCTATCGCCGTCAGGGATATCCACGCCTCATACGGCAGCAGCCACAGCCGTATGAAGGTCTGCACTATCGCGCCGCCCACGCCGGACAGTATGCGCGTGTAGCGCCGTATCCTCCCGCTGCCGCGGCGGGACATGCTGCCCTCCGCCAGCGACAGGAAAAGCCTTGCCAGCAGGGCAAGCAGCGCCGCCCACGCCGCCACGCGCAGCCCGCTTCCGGGCAGAAAGAAGCCCGCCGTGATGGCCGCCAGCGTCGCCGGGGCGATAAGACTGCGGCGCAGGCTGTCTATCAGCCGCCACCTGTCGATGTCGCTCAGTCCGCGCGCGAATATGAAGGGAATGTTCTGCCAGTCGCCGCGTATCCAGCGGTGCTGGCGCTTGTAGTATGCAAGCGGCTTTGCCGGGAAGCGGTCCGAAAACTCCGCGTCGCCCATGTATGCGCCGCGCAGATATGCGCCCTCCGGCGCGTCGTGGCTGAGTATCCGTCCCTCCGGAAAGCTCCGCGTGCACTCCAGCAGGGCGCGCGCGTCTATCACGCCCTTCCCGGCGAAGCCGCCGCTTGAAAACGCGTCCATGTACAGCTCTCCGCACAGACTGCCGTAGGGGTCGCTTCCGCCTGCCCCGGCGAATATCAGGGCGAAGTCCGTCTCGGCGGAGCTTGAAAGCTCCGTGTCGATGCGCGGGTGCACGATGGCGTGCCCCGCCGTGACGGTCTTTGTGCACGCGTCTATCACGGGGCGGTTGAGCGGGTGCAGCATCGCGCCGATAAGCTCTCCGGCGGCGCCGGGATATATCCGCGTGTCGCTGTCGAGCGTCAGTATATATTTCGTTCCGATAAGCGCGTCTCTTTCGCCCGTCACCTCAAGCTCGCTCGGCTCGTCGCAGATGAGCTTTGCAAGCTCCATTATCGCGCCGCGCTTGCGCTCACGGGGGCTGTAGCGCTCCCCGTCGAAGCTTCGGCCGCGGGTGAAAAGATAAAAGCGCCCGCCGTATCTGCGGTTCAGGCGCGTCACGGCCTCGCGCACGGGGCGGATGAGCGCCTCGTCTCCGTCGGCCTCGGCGCTGTCCGCCACCGGCAGGTCGGCCAGCAGCCCGAAGCTGAGGTTCACGCCCTCGCTCACGCACGCGTGGTACAGTTCCTCCAGCCGCTTCACATCGGTCTCCCCGCCGAGAAGCGTGGATATCACGCACACAGTCCGCCCCGCCTCCGGCACACCGGCGCGCATGTCCATGCGCATCAGCCGCCGCGGGCGCACTATGTGCAGCAGTATGAAGTCGATAAGGCTCTTCACGAGCTCTGACACCGGCAGCAGCAGAAGCAGCGCCGCCGCCGCGTTTTGAAACATGAACGCCAGAAGCAGCGTCATGAAAAGCGCCGTCAGCACGTTTGCCCCGATATACCACGCCGCCGCCTGACGCCCGCGTGCGGGGAAGAGGTAGAAGCCTATGTGCCTTTTGTCCTGCGCCGCGCGCTTTACGAGGCGGCGCGCGTATACGTGCTCCTCAACGCCCTCGCGCCGGGCAAGCGCCTCCACGCGCCGCAGATAGTCCAGCTTCGTGCCCGCATCCATACGCGCGTATTCGCCCGCCGGGTCGCGCGCGAGGATGCCGCCCGTCACGTCGGCGGCGTTCACGAGCTTTTCTGTGTCCAGCACGGCGAACAGCCGCAGCGTGCCGAACAGCGCCTCCAGCCGCCTGGCGTAGTCCTCCGTCTCGGAGGCGTAGCGCATTTCGCGGCATACCCCGGCCACGCTTTCTATAACGGCGGCGCTCAGATACGCCGGCAGAAGGCACAGCTCCGCGCGCCGCAGCACCGTCACGGACTGAAAGCCCTTTAAAAATATCCCGAAGCGTTCCGCCGTGACCTCGCCCCGGCCTGACAGCAGCAGCGTGCGCGCCAGCGCGCCGGGCAGCGTGCCCTCCGTGCAGCGCCTCAGGCGGCGCGCGGCCACTATCTGCGGCGCGGACGCGCGGTATTCGCGCTCTATCATGTACCAGTTGTCCAGCAGCCATTCGCAGGCCGCCGGGGGCGACGGCATACTGCCGAAGCGGCGCGCGATCTCCGCGTGACAGTGCTTTATCTCCCTGTAGCGCTTCTGCATCCTGTGCGCGTCGCCGCGCCCCGTGCGTTCGCCGCCGGGCGTGAGCAGCCGCGCCGCGGCCGCAGCGTAGTCGAAAAGCCTGTCGTTTTCAATGTATATGGCGGAATTCATGGTGTCCATAAACTTATCTTTCCTCTTGCTGTAGGTTTGCCCGCGCGGGGCATATACGTCCATTTTTCCCAATGCAGGAATTAATATGCAGATTTTATCCCACTGCGCCGCCTGACAAGAAAAAATACTTGACAGCGGCATGAGGCCGGTGTATACTCTGCAAAGGTAAAAAGCTTGACAGGAGGGCGCGCCGTGGAGGATGGCAGACTTATGCGAAGTATGCTGCTTGACTTTTACGGGGAGCTTCTCACGGAAAAGCAGCGCGAGTGCTATGACCTGCATTATAATGAGGATCTTTCTCTTGCCGAAATTGCCGAGCAGCTTGGCGTCTCCCGCCAGGGCGTGTGGGATAATATCCGCCGCGCGGAGGGCGCGATGCGCGGCATGGAGGAAAAAACCGGGCTTGTCGCCCGCTTTTCCGCCACGCAGAAGGTGCTTGAAAGGCTGGATGAACAGCTTGTGCGGCTGGGCAAGCTCTGCACCGGTGAGGCGCTGGACATCGTCAAAGCCGCCGCGAAGGAGCTGGATGAGATCCGGCAGGATGTTTTATGAGGTAGACCGATGGCTTTTGAAAGCTTGAGTGAAAAACTTAATGCCGCCTTCAAAAAGCTGCGCGGCAAGGGGCGGCTGACCCCGGCGGACGTGAAGGAAGTTATGCGCGAGGTTCGCCTTGCCCTTCTTGAGGCGGACGTCAGCTATAAGGCAGTCAAGGACTTTACAAAGACCGTGACGGAGCGCGCCACGGGCGCGGACGTGCTTGAAGCGCTTTCCCCGGCACAGATGGTCATTAAAATAGTCAATGAAGAGCTGTGCAAGCTCATGGGCGGGGAGAATCAGAAGCTCAATATCAGCCCCAAGGCGCCCAGCGTGGTTATGCTCGTCGGCCTTCAGGGTGCGGGCAAAACGACGAACGGGGCAAAGCTCGCCGGGTATATGCGCCGGCAGGGCAAGCGCCCGCTTCTCGCCGCGTGCGACATTTACAGACCCGCCGCCATAAAGCAGCTTGAGACTGTCGGCGCGCAGCTCAACATCCCCGTGTTCCAGATGGGGCAGACGAACCCCGTGGACATTGCCAAGGCCGCGGTGGAGCATGCAAAGAAGCACGGCAACGACCTTGTCTTTCTCGACACGGCCGGCCGCCTGCATATAGACGAGGCGCTCATGAAGGAGCTGCAGGACATCCGCGACGCGGTGGAGCCTGCGGAGATCCTTCTCGTGGTGGACGCCATGACCGGTCAGGACGCCGTGAACGCGGCCACCGCCTTTGATGAGGCGCTCGGCATTACCGGCGTCATGCTCACAAAGCTCGACGGCGACGCAAGGGGCGGCGCGGCGCTCTCCATCAGGGCGGCCACGGGCAAGCCCATCAAGTTCGTCGGCGTGGGCGAAAAGCTCGACATGATAGAGCCCTTCCATCCCGACCGCATGGCCTCGCGTATCCTCGGCATGGGCGACGTGCTCACGCTCATAGAAAAGGCGGAGCAGAGCTTCGACGAGAAGAAGGCACTTGAGGCCGCGGAAAAGCTTCGCGCCAACCGCTTCACCCTCGCCGATTACCTTGACCAGATGGGTCAGCTCAAGAGCATGGGCGATTTGGGCGATATCGCCGGCATGATCCCCGGCCTTGACGCGAAGGAGGCCATCATCCTCTCCATGACGCCCGCCGAAAGGGAGAACCCCTCCGTGCTCAATTCCAGCAGAAAGAAGCGCATCGCCGCCGGTTCCGGCACGTCCGTTGTGGACGTCAACCGCCTATTGAAGCAGTTCGACGCGATGCAGCAGATGATGAAGCAGTTCTCCGGCAAGAATATGAAGAAGCTTCAGAAGAAGATGGGCAGGATGCCCGGCGGCTTCGGCGGTTTCGGCGGCATGGGCGGCTTCCCCGGTTTTTAAGCTTACAATACGCGAAAGCGTTTTGTAATATATCAAGAAATATTATGGAGGTGAATATACACATGGTAAAAATCAGACTGCGCAGAATGGGCGCTAAGAAGGCTCCCTACTACCGCATCGTCGTTGCAGACTCCCGCTGCCCCCGCGACGGTCGTTTCATCGAGGAGATCGGCCAGTACGATCCCTCCGCAGAGACCGACAAGATCAAGGTTGACATGGAGCGTGCAAAGTACTGGATCGCAAACGGCGCACAGCCTACCGATACAGTCCGCGGCCTGCTGAAAAAGGTCGAGGCGTGATAAGGAGCATCAACCTGCATGAAAGAACTTTTGACCTACATTGTGCAGAGTCTTGTGGATAATCCGGAGCAAGTCTCTGTGACCGAGCGCAAGGCCGACGGCGAGACCGTTTATGAGGTTCGCGTCGCTGACGGTGATATGGGCAAGGTCATTGGCCGGCAGGGCAGGATCGTCAAGCAGATCCGTATACTTATGCGGGCCGTCGCCCAGAGAAAGGGCAAAAAAGTCTCAGTCGAGATCATGGACTGAAAGAGAAAGACCGAGGTGGTTTTCCACCCCGGTTTTTTGTTTTCCGCGCTTGACAAGCCCCGCCTTATATGATATTGTACCCTCATCCCCGCCGCCGGGCGGGGCGAAGCGTTGGCTTCCGCATCGTTAGGCCATTGAAGATGCGGGGGCGGGCGCATTTTTTTATTCTTTCTTATAAGGAGGACAATGTTTATGGCCTGGGTAATGCTGGGCGTCGCGGGGATATTTGAGGTCGTCTGGGCGACGTTCATGAAGCTTTCAGAGGGCTTTACGAAGCTTGGCTGGACGCTGCTGACCTTCGCGGGTATGGCCGTCAGCTTCGCGCTGCTTGCGCGCGCGACAAAGACGCTGCCCCTCGGCACGGCTTACGCCGTCTGGACGGGGATAGGCGCGCTGGGTTCCGTCATCGTCGGCATAGTTTTCTTCAAAGAGCCCGTCACGGCGGCGCGCATATTCTTCGCCGCGCTCCTGCTCGCCGGAATAGTCGGCCTCAAGCTCACCGCCGCATAAGGCGCATGTTTTTCTTGGCAAATGCTGCATTGCCGTGCTATAATAAGCTGTTTTCTATCAGAAACGGAGGAGCGGCGCTTCGCCGCGCTTGAAATATGGAAAAACAGCAGTATATTGAAGCCGGCCGCATCACAAATACGCACGGCGTTGCCGGTGAGATCAAGATAGAGGTCTGGCTGGATTCGCCGTCCTTCCTGAAAAAATGCGGGCGCGTGTTCGTGGACGGTACGCCCATCAGACTGCTCTCCGCGCGGGAGCATAAGGGCTTCCTCCTTGCAAAGCTCGACGGGGTGGACGATGTCAACTCCGCAATGCGCTTCAAGGGGCGGACGGTCTATATCGACAGGGCGGACGCGCCATTGCCGCGCGGCGCGTACTTTTTGCAGGATATCATCGGCGCGCGCGTCGTCGATGAAACCGGCGGTGATGTCGGCACGCTTGAGAGCATCATGGAAACGCCCGCCTCACGCATTTACGTCGTGCGCGGCGAGAAGGAGCACCTTATCCCCGCCGTGCCGGAGTTCATCCTCAGGACTGACGCCGAGGCCGGAGTCATCACCGTCCATCTTATAGAGGGCATGTGACATGAAAAGCGAAATGCGCATAGATATAATGACGCTTTTCCCCGCCACGGTGGATGCCGTCCTGCATGAAAGCATAATCGGCCGCGCCGCGAAAAAGGGGATAGTGGAGATAAACTGCGTCCAGATACGCGATTTCACGGAGAACCGCCAGTGTCAGGTGGACGATTATCCATATGGCGGCGGCTTCGGCTGCGTCATGATGGCCCAGCCGCTCAAATCCTGCCTTGCGCACGTGATGAGCACCGCTTCCGGCCGCCGCTCCAGAGTTATCTATATGTCTCCGCAGGGGCAGCCCTATACGCAGGAGACGGCCAAGCGCCTCCGCCGCGATTACGACCATCTTGTGCTCGTCTGCGGCCATTATGAGGGCGTGGATGAGCGCTTTATAGAGGCCTGCGTGGATGAGGAGATCTCGCTTGGCGACTTCGTCCTGACCGGCGGCGAGATCGCCGCCATGGCGGTGACGGACGCCGTGTGCCGTCTCATCCCCGGCGTGCTCGCCAACGAGGAGTGCTTCACCGGCGAGAGCCATTGGGACGGTCTGCTCGAATACCCGCAGTACACCCGCCCGGACATATGGGAAGGTCGCGAGGTGCCGCCGATCCTCCGCAGCGGCGTAGACCGCGAAATCGCCCGTTGGCGGCGGAAGAAGATGCTCGAACGCACCATGGACAAGCGCCCGGAGCTCTTCGAAAAGTTTGTGCCGCAGACCGACGAGGACAAAGCGCTGCTCGACGAGATCGACGCTGAGCGCCACCCGCGCCCCGTGCCGCCGAAGATCGACTGCCGCCGCGCGGAGGAGGGCGATCTGTCCGCCATTCTCGCCATTGCCGGCGAGGCCAAGGCGTTTCTCGCCTCCCAGGGGCTTGACCAGTGGCAGCACGGCTACCCCGCGGAGGAGGATTTCCGCCGGGATATTGAGCGCGGCGACGGCTGGTTTTTCACCGCCGACGGAAACCCGGCCGGTTATCTCTGCATCAGCCGCCGGAGCGAGGCGGCGTATACCGCCATCGAGGGCGAATGGCTCTCATGCGCGGGGCCGTATCTCACCGTCCACCGCATCATGGTTTCGGACGCCTGCCGCGGCCACGGCATCGCCTCGGAAATGCTCTCGCTCGCGGACGATCTCGCGCATGCCTACTGCTGCGCGGGCGTGCGCATCGACACCGCCCCCGGCAATGAGCCGATGCGCGCCATGCTGCGCAAAAACGGCTTTGAGACCTGCGGCACGATCCGCCTCGTCGGCGGCGTGGACGACGGTGCGCTGCGCATCGCGCTCGAAAAGCTGGTGGAACGATGAATCTGACTGATTACCGCGATATAACGGCGCTGCTGCAGCGTCACGGCTTTCATTTTTCCAAATCGCTGGGGCAGAATTTTCTGACCGCCGCGTGGGTACCGCAGCAGATTGCCGCCGAGAGCGGCATCGAAAAAACCGACGGCGCGCTGGAGATCGGTCCCGGCGTCGGCTGTCTCACAACGGAGCTCGCGAAAACCGCCGGACGCGTCACGGCCATCGAGCTGGATGAACGGCTGCGGGACGTGCTCGCGGAAACACTCGCGGATTTCGATAATGTATCCGTCGTCTTTGCCGACGCTCTCAAGGCAGATTTGCCGGCCGTATGCGCCGAAACACTCGGCGAAAGACCGTGGAAGGTGTGCGCCAATCTGCCGTATAATGTGACGACGCCGCTCATCACCGCATTTCTCGAAGCGGGCTGCTTTGAAAGCGTCACGGTGATGATCCAGAAAGAGGTGGCTGAGCGGCTCTGCGCCGCGCCCGGCACGGGCGAATATGGGGCGTTCTCCGTGCTCGTGCAGTGGTACGCCGAGTCCAGGCTCCTCTTCGACGTGCCGCCGCACTGCTTCGTGCCGCAACCGAAGGTGACAAGCGCCGTTGTGCGCATGGATCGGCGCGCCGCGCCCCCCGCGCAGGTGGACGACGAAAAGTTTTTCTTCCGCACCGTGCGCGCCGCGTTCGCCCAGCGGCGGAAAACGCTTGCAAACGCTCTGCGTTCCGGTTTCTCCGAGCTCGACCGTGCCGATATTGCGTCCGCCATGGAAGAAGCGCTTCTCCCGCCCGCCGTGCGCGGCGAAACGCTCTCCATCATGCAATTCGCCGCGCTCTCGAATGCACTTTTACGCAAGTTCGACAAATGAAAATTGCAAATTTGCCCACTTTTCTCGACATATGCCATTGTCAAATGGAACTTTTCCGTCTATTATGAATAATATAATGTAAAACCAATAGGAGGCTCCGGGCAATGGCATATACGATCAATCACCATATCACCGACTGGGTCGAGGAAAGCCGCGCGCTGATGCAGCCGGACAGCGTCGTCTGGATCGACGGCACGGAGACGCAGCTGGAATCGCTGCGCCGCGAGGCATACATTACCGGCGAGCTTATAAAGCTCAACCAGGAAAAGCTGCCGGGCTGCGTTTACCACCGCAGCGCGCTCAACGATGTCGCCCGCGTTGAGGGACGCACGTTCATCTGCTGCAGGAAGGAAGAGGACGCCGGCCCCACGAACAACTGGATGGCGCCGGACGAGATGAAGGCGAAGCTGCGCGACATCTATGCCGGCTGCATGAAGGGCCGGACGATGTATGTCATCCCCTATTCGATGGGTGCGATCGGTTCGCCGTTTGCCAAGTACGGCATCGAGATCACCGACTCGATCTATGTTGTCTGCTGCATGGCGATCATGACGCGCGTCGGCACGAAGGTCTATGAAGCGCTCGGCGATTCGCCGGACTTCGTAAAGGGTCTCCACTCCAAGGCCGAGCTCGACGCCGAGAAGCGCTACATTGCGCATTTCCCCGAAGAGAATCTCATCATGTCCGTCAACTCCGGCTACGGCGGCAACGCGCTGCTCGGCAAGAAGTGCTTTGCGCTGCGCATCGCCTCCACGCTCGGCCGTAAGGAGGGCTGGCTCGCCGAGCACATGCTCATTCTCGGCGTGCAGAACCCCAAGGGCGAGATCCGCTACATCTGCGGCGCGTTCCCGTCCGCCTGCGGCAAGACCAACCTCGCCATGCTCATTCCCCCGGCGGCGTGGCGTGAGAAGGGCTGGAAGTGCTGGTGCGTCGGCGATGATATCGCCTGGCTGCGCCCCGGCCCGGACGGACGGCTCTGGGCGGTCAACCCGGAAAACGGCTTCTTCGGCGTCGCCCCCGGCACGAGCGAGAAGACGAACCCCAACGCTCTCGCCGCGACACGCAAAAACACCATCTTTACAAACGTCGTCCTCAAGCCGGACGGCACCGTGTGGTGGGAAGGGCTTGACAAAAACCCGCCGACGGACGCGCTCAACTGGAAGGGCGAGCCGTGGGATCCCGCCTCCGGCGTGCCCGGCGCGCATCCGAACTCCCGCTTCACCTCCCCGGCCGTCAACTGCCCGTGCATTTCGAGCGAGTTTGAAAACCCGCAGGGCGTCCCCATTTCCGCGATCGTGTTCGGCGGCCGCCGCGCCAAGACCGCGCCGCTCGTCTATCAGAGCCGCGACTGGGGTCACGGCGTGTTCGTCGGCAGCATCATGGCCTCCGAAAAGACGGCCGCGGCCGAGGGCAAGGTCGGCGAGACCCGCCGCGACCCGATGGCGATGCTCCCCTTCTGCGGCTACAACATGGGCGATTACTGGCAGCATTGGCTGGACATGGAAAAGCTCGTCACGAACCCGCCGGTCATCGCAAACGTCAACTGGTTCCGCACCGACGACGAAGGCCCCTTCCTCTGGCCGGGCTTCGGCGACAACCTGCGCGTGATCGAGTGGGTGCTGCGCCGTGCCTTCGGCGAGGTGGACGCGCGCGAGACCGCGCTCGGCTACGAGCCGTACCCCGAGGACATCGATCTTGAGGGCAGCGGCGTGACGAAGGAAACGCTCGCCGATCTTCTCTCCGTCGATCCCGAGCTCTGGAAGGC
>ENA-OUQC01000857-OUQC01000857.1-human-gut-metagenome-genome-assembly--contig:-NODE-857-length-18716-cov-4.635229_pt1 | contig 18716 bp, 19 predicted proteins | sample MGYA00237942_ERZ548815 | MGnify/ENA primary metagenome ERZ548815 (study PRJEB26490, sample SAMN05194722) | human gut metagenome | biome: terrestrial biome; feature: human-associated habitat; material... | reverse complement strand
GCTCGGACTTGTTCTTTATGATCCTTCCAATCTCGCCGCCATGCCTTTTTATGAGTATAACGGCAAGGCAGAACACGCAGGAGAAAACTATTCTCTGCGCGAGAACATAGGCTGAGTTGACTCCGGCAAGCAGCTTCCAGAATATCGGCAGCAGCCCCCAGAGTATGTAGCAGCCCAAAACATTCAGCAATGATCTATTCATTTTTTCGGTACTTTACATCTCGATCTCGGGGTAGAGCGGAAAACGCTCGCACAGGGACAGTACCTGCTGCTTTACATCATCAATTGCTTCATCGCCGTCGTCGTTTATAATCCGCACTATCATTTTGCCTATATCGCGCATTTCGTCCTCGCCCATGCCGCGCGTAGTAACTGCCGGCGTTCCGAAGCGCATGCCGCTTGTGAGCTTGACGGACTGAGTATCAAAGGGAATGGAGTTTTTATTTGCGGTTATATGCGCCGCGTCAAGAAGCTCCTGAACCTCGTTGCCGGTGCGGCCAAGGCTCATGGTGTCGGCCAGCATAAGATGGTTATCAGTGCCGCCGGACACGAGGCGTATGCCGCCCTCGGACAGGGTATCGGCCAGAACGGCGGCGTTTTTCACGACCTGACGCTGATACGCCTTAAACTCCTCGCTCATCGCTTCCTTGAAGCAGACGGCCTTGCCGGCGATTATGTGCATGAGCGGTCCGCCCTGAGTTCCGGGGAACACTGCGCTGTTTATCTTCTTTTTAAGCTCATCCTTGCACAGGATTATTGCGCCGCGCGGCCCTCTGAGGGTCTTGTGGGTCGTGCTTGTAACAACGTCGGCGTAAGGCACGGGGCTGGGGTGAACGCCGGCTGCGACAAGGCCGCCGATGTGCGCCATATCGACCATGAGGTATGCTCCTACCTCGTCGGCGATCTCGCGCATTTTCTTAAAGTCGATTATGCGTGAATAGGCGCTTGCGCCCGCAATTATGAGCTTCGGCTTGCACTCGCCCGCTATCTGCATTGCCTTTTCATAATCTATCATCTCGGTCTCGGGATCGACGCCGTAGAAGCAGGCGTTAAAATACTTGCCGGAAATAGACGCCTTCGAGCCGTGCGTCAGATGTCCGCCGTGGCTGAGATCCATGCCGAGTATCGTATCGCCGGGCTTTAAAAGCGCGAGATAGACCGCGACGTTTGCCTGCGAGCCGGAATGTGGCTGAACATTTGCGTGCTCGGCCCCGAAAAGCTTCTTTGCTCTGTCGATGGCAAGCTGCTCGACGATATCGACATATTCGCAGCCGCCGTAATATCTTGCCCCGGGGTAGCCCTCGGCATATTTATTTGTAAGATGGCTTCCCATTGCCTCCATTACGGCGCGGCTGGTGAAGTTCTCCGACGCTATCAATTCTATGTGATCGCGCTGGCGCTCAAGCTCGCTTTTCATTGCGCCGTACAGCTCTGGGTCGCTCATTCTTATAGTATCATAACTCATTTTCCGGCCTCCCGTAAAAGTAATAATATCTTTGCAATTATACGCCATTATATGCTCCTTATCAAGCAAAATCGCGCAATTTTGTCGTTTTGCTCAGGCATCTGTCGAATTTGCTTGAATACGGGAATGGGCTGTGATAATATACACTCGTGAGGTGAGGACATGGCAAAAAAATTGCTTAAAACAGTTCTTGTAATTCTTGGCATAATTCTTTTGGCAGCCGCCGCATTGATCCTCTGGCTGTCGGTCACCGAATTCAAACCCGGAGACGTTATGGATGTTAAGGTCGAGGCAAACTCGGAGGTCAGCGGCCTTTCACCGTTCCTGGATGAGGAGTTTTCGGTCATAAGCTGGAACATAGGCTATGCCGGTCTCGGCAAGGGATCGGACTTTTTTATGGACGGCGGCACGAATGTCTCTTCCGCCGACCAGGACACGGTCGCCGCGTCGCTTTTAGGCATATACAAAACGCTTTACTCGTCATCGGATCCTGCAACGATATTCATGCTGCAGGAGGTCGATAAAAACTCCTCCAGAACCTACGGGAAGGACGAGGCTTACGCGCTTGGCATAAACAACAGCACCTATGCGCTCAACTACTCGTGCAAATTCGTCCCCTACCCCGTGCCGCCTATCGGCCGGGTAAACAGCGGACTTCTGACGACAACGGTGTACGATATCGACTCAGCCGAGCGCATATCGCTGCCCTGTCCGTTCAATTGGCCGGTCAGTACCGCAAATCTCAAGCGCTGCCTGCTCGTGAGCTATCTGCCTATATCCGGAACGAGCAGCAAGCTCGTTATCGTAAATCTCCACCTGGAGGCTTATGACGACGGCGAGGGTAAGATCGCGCAGACAAAGCAGCTGCGTGAGTTTATTCAGTCCGAGTACGAAAAGGGCAACTATGTCATCGCCGGCGGCGACTTCAATCAGATATTCCCCAACGGGCTTGACAAATACCCCAACACGCACAAGGATCTGTGGGAGCCGGGCACTATAAGTGAGGATATCATGCCGGAGGGCTGGACGCTTGCTTACGATCTTGAAACCCCGAGCTGCAGGCTCCTCAACCAGCCCTATGACCCGTCGGACACCGAGAACACTCAGCACTATGTCATAGACGGCTTCATTCTGTCGCCGAATGTTGAGCTTGTTGCAGTGAACACACTCGACGAAGGCTTCACTTATTCCGACCACAACCCCGTTAAGCTTCAGGTGAAGCTCAGCAGTGAAAAATAATTATAATTCATGGACGGCACGCTGATCGGTGTGTCGTCCATACATCCAAAAAGGAGATCTTTATATGACAAAAAAGCAGAAGGTTATTGCGCTCATTGCTTTTGTGCTGATCATGGTTCTGATCGCTCTTATATGTGTCAGCCTCCAGAACAAAAGGGACAGCGGAACTGCCGATGACACCCGGACGAGCGCCGCTCCATCCGAGAGCCTTGAGCCGACACCGGAGCCTACGCCCACTCCCCTGCAGTTCACGACCGCGCCCGAGGGCTATTTTAACGACGCGCTGTTTATCGGTGACTCGCGCATGGTGGGCATTCAGATGATGGAAACGATCGACGGAGCAACGTTCTTCACGACCGTAGGTCTCAGCCTGACCGGTGCAATGAGCACAAGTGCAGATGTTTCCGGAGTCGGAACGACTACTCTTCCGGCGCTTCTGCAAAGCAGGCAGTTCGGCAAGGTATATGTCATGCTCGGCATAAACGATATCGGCGGCTCTGTCGAAGCGCTCAAGCAGACCTACAGCAATCTTATCGATAAGATCCGTGCGGCTCAGCCGGACGCGATAATCTACATCATGTCGAACCTTCACGTTTCTGCAACGCAGGATTCGCGCGGTACCGCAGTGAATAACGCAAATCTTAATAACCTCAATGATTATACCAAGACCCTCGCCGACGGCGAGACGATCTTCTATCTTGAGTGCAACGATCTGTTCGACGACGCAAACGGCACGCTTTCCTCGGACATTACCTCCGACGGTATCCACCCCGACGGCAGCGCCTATAGAAAGTGGGGCGAGTGGGTCAAGCAAAATGCAATAGTGAAGTAAGAGCAAGACACCCGACCGACGGTCGGGTGTCTTGTAGTTTTTGATTTATTTGCCCATGTATCTGTAAATAAACGTCACGATTTGTCCGCGATTGCAGCCATCATTGGGCGAAAATGTTGTAGGTGTGGTTCCTGTTGTTATATTCATTGCTGCTGCCCACAGCACAGCATCATAGAAATAGTCGCCTTTGACAACATCATAGAACAGATTGTTGCCGGAAATCATCGGCTTATTTGCCATACGCCACAGGAATGTCACTGTTTGCGCACGGGATACCGTTGCATTAGGGCTGAATGTTGTATCTGTCGTACCTTTGGTTATACCTTCCGAAACTGCCCACAGAACCGCTTTGTAATAATAATCATCGCGTTTTACATCATAAAACGGGTTTGACATTCCAACCGGTTCCGGTTTACCGGCTGCACGCCAGAGGAAAGTAACAGTCTGTGCGCGGGTGCACGTTTTTTTAGGTTCAAAGGTCGTGGGCGTTGTGCCCATTGTTATTTCATTATCCACAGCCCATTTGACGGCATCATAGCAATAGTCGGTCGGATGCACATCGTAAAAACTATACGAGCTGCCGAAATTGAAATGTGCAGACCAAAGAGGCTCGTTACCGGCGCCTACCGGCACGTTGATCCATTCGGAAGGTGAGCCTTCATAGTTTGCAACCTTCAGGTCGTGGCAATTATAGAAAGCATAGTCTCCGATACTGCTGATCGAGCTTGGAAGATCAACTTCCGTTATGCGTGCATATGTTCCTTCGCTTTTTGATGAGTGAGTAGCAAACAGTCGTTCGGGTATCACCGAAACCGATTTCCCGAACGTTACTTTCAGCGAATCAGAATTTGAGCCGACATTATAAAACGGCGGAGCAATAAATAGTACCGGATTTTCACTGATCGATGATTGTATATTATCCTTGATCGTGCCATTTATTTTTATTGACTCCAGACTGGTGCAATGAGCAAAGCAGCCCTCGATCAACGTGCAATCACCGTTTATGGTAAGCTCCTTAAGTGAATGACAGTACAAAAACGCATATTTACCGACAGTGCAGTTGCCGTCTATCGTCAATGACTGTATGGCAGTGTTACGAAATGCATTTGTACCAATAGATTTCACTCCGCTTCCCAGGCGAACCGCCTTCAAATCGTGGCAGTTGTTAAATGCGCCCAAGCCTATACTTGTCACCGAATCGGGAATCGTCACACTGGTAATGTGAGGATAGTATCCTTCACTTTTGGAATATGTAGAGTCAAACAGATTACTCGGTATAGCCGTGACTTCCGGGCCGAAAGTAACATTCAGGTAATCGGAATTTGCTCCAATGTTATAGAATGTGTTATCAACGGTATAGACTCCGTTTAGGTCGCCGTTAATGGTGATCGAATTCAAACTTGTGCAATTGGCAAACGCCTGCTTTCCGATGCGGTTGACAGTCTCAGGCAGGACGAGCTTTTGAATAGTGGTGCAGTTTTTAAAGGCATCCTGATGTATGTTTCTGACCTTGTATGTCACTCCGTCATAATCAACTTTCGACGGTACGCTCACGGACGACGACGAACCGTTGTATTTTTTCACACAAGCGACCCCGGTTTCGATCACGAATGTAAAATCTCCACTTCTAAACGTATCGTCTGCCAAAGCTGACATCGGCGCAAGGCTTAATAACATTATCAAGACAAGCACTGTGCTAAGAAAACGTTTTCTCATCTAATATCCTCCTAAAACGATTACAAATTTCGCGATATTGGTAAACAAATTATATTGTACTGTATATCTTTTTGTCAATACACACTTGAGATTTTATGCTAATACCGTCATGCCATTGAGTACATCAAAAAACTGCACCGCACGGAGGATATCCGTGCGGTGCAGTTGTATTTTGTAGGGCATATTCTACCGAATTGAAGGCCGCAGCGCGGCACGCAGTACCGGCATAGTGGGAAACGACCTTGCAATTGCCCTCTTCGTGAGGTATTATACCACATTTTGTTTACCCGACAAATAGTGAAAGTTTGCAAATTTGTGTGCTTTTTTTGTCTATTTTGTTGAAGCGCACATATCAGGACAATATCAGGTAAGTCGGTGGCAAATTTGAATTTGCCGCCGGTTCCTTTTCTTCTAAACGAAAAAACAGCCGCCACACTGTGACGACTGTTCATATTGGTCCGAGTGACTGGAGTTGAACCAGCGGCCTCTTGAACCCCATTCAAGCGCGCTACCATCTGCGCTACACCCGGATTTCCAACGCCCGATTATATTAACACATTTGTTCGACAATTGCAATACCTATTTTAAAATATTTATTAATTTCCTCAAAATTCGTGTGAAACGGCCGTTAACCACTCCCCTGCCGCGTGAGGCACACTGTGCAATTTTGTACATAAAATACGACTTAGCTATTGCTTAGAGGTTCTGTTTGGGCTATAATAGTTATGGTAACAAACCCAAAGAGGAATCAAGAGTAAGATTTAGGAGGAATTGAACATGAAATGCCCTCGCTGCGGACATGAAATGACCCTCGATACCCATCGCAAGTACGCGCTGAACATGTGCTACGAGTGCGGCTACATCGAAGGCAGACTCAACGACGGCCCCGGTGCCGGCGCAAGCAACTACGCTCGTCTGAGAGCGATGAACTTCAACGAAGCCGTCGCATTTATTTCCGGCGGTCTCGGTATCGAAGAAGCAAAGGTTGCCGACTGGCTCGACAATAAGGAATAAGTCAGACAATCAGACAGCACCCCGTACTCACGGTACGAGGTGCTGTTTTTTCATATTTAAGCGTCGGCTTTTGCGTCGGAGCTTTGCTTTGCCTGGCACTGCATGCCGGTGTTGTCGATGGTATAGTCGCCCGTCAGCAATATCTGCGACACGGGCACGATCTTATATCCGTCGGCTATGAGCCCCTCTATTATTCCCGGAAGCGCCTCGGGAGTATTCTCGGCGGCGTTATGGAAAAGGACTATGCTGCCGCTTTTCACGTTTTTCAGAACGCGGTCGGAGATATCGCTTGCCGATATTCCCTTCCAATCGAGGCTGTCAACATCCCACTGAATGGCGCTCATACCCATTGAATTTACGGTGCTAATGACTGTGTCGTTATACTCACCGTAGGGACAGCGGAACAGCGTGGGTTCTGTTCCGGTGATTTTCTTTATCTTTTCGTTGGATGCAGCAATGTTAGACTTTATCTCATCGGCCGAGAGCTGAGCAAAGTGCGCGTGGTCATCGGAGTGGCTCATGACCTCGTTGCCGGCATCGTGCAGAGCCTTAACAGACTCCGGGTACTTATCGACCCACTGGCCGACGACGAAAAACGTTGCGTTTATGTTGTACTTATTTAATATGTCTATCAGCTCCTGTGTATCCTCGTTGCCCCATGCCGCGTCAAATGACAGGGCGACCGTTTTATCGTCGCGCTGCACACAGTAGATCGGAAGCTGTCTTTCGCTTGCGGCAACGCCTACCACCGTTGGGCTGTTGGTAGTCCAGAATATCACCGCCGTGAGCACAACGAGGGCAACAGCCGACGCCGCAGCCTTTCGATTTTTTATTCTGCCTAATAATTTTTTCAAAAAAGATCCCTCCCGTAAAGGCTTTGTACATTACTATGCCTGTTCGGGAGGGTTTATGTCAGCAGAATATAAGCTGATACGTCACGCCGAATGCCTCGCGGATAAAGTAGTTTATCATGATCGGCACATAGGTCGTGCGCGCCGCGACAGAGCCTACGCTCACATCCAGCGACTGCGCCAGAAGCTTTGCGCGGTATATGTGATATTCGCTTGTGACAACCGCGCAGCTGTCGTTCGGATCATCTCCGCGCTGACGGATAATGTTGAAGCTGTATTCGAGGTTTTCAAGCGTCGAGGTCGCCTTATCCTCGGCGATTATGCGGCTTTTGTCTATGCCGTTATCCGTAAGCCACGCAGTCATTGCCGCAGCCTCGCTTACGTTTTCGTCGCTACCCTGTCCGCCGCTGACAATGGCGATCGTCTGCGGATGAGCCTGCATGTAATCGCGCGCGGCGCTCATACGCTCAACGAGCGACAGCGACGGCGTATCGCCGTGCACGGCGGCACCGAGGACGATGATATAGTCATATTCCCTGTCTCCGTCGCCGGAGGCTGCGCCGACTATCGGCACCTCGATAACTATGAGATAGGCAAGCCCCAGCGCTGTGAGGATGCATACCGTGCGCTTTATCCATGCTTTTTTGCAAAAGCGCATTATCGCGATAAGCGCCGCGGCAAAAAACATTGCATAGGCAATGTATCCGACGCCGGTGAAGAAAAATCGCAGCACAAGGCCCAAAAGCACAAGCACGCCGGGAAGAATGAGCTTTTTATTCATCCGACAGCTCCTCCCACTTATCATACAGTTCAAGCAGCTGCGCATTTATCTCTTCCTTCTGCGCGCCAAGCTCCATGAGCTTCTGATAGTCGCTCGCGTTCTCCTGTTCGGCTTCTTCAAGCGCAGCCACCTGCTTTTCCAGAGCGGCTATATCGCGTTCGATCTTCGCTATGCGCTTTTCCTTATTGGGCGAGGATTTCTTCGCAGGCTTATCCGGCTTTGCGGCCTTGGCCTCGGCCTTTGCCGTGCGCGTGAAAACCTCCTGACGCTTGAGATACTCTCGCATCTGCTCGTACGTTCCTCTGTAGTCGAGCAGCTTTCCGCCGTCAAGGTACCATATGCGTGTTGCAAATTTTTCGATAAAATATCTGTCGTGCGAAACGAACAGCAGCGCCTCGGAATAATCCGAAACGGCATCCTCCATCCACTCGCGGCTTGCGATATCCAGATGGTTTGTGGGCTCGTCGAGGATGAGCAGGTTAATGTCGCTGCCCATGAGCATACAGAGCCTCAAACGGCTCTTCTCGCCGCCGGAAAGCGCTCCGACGGGCGTGAACACATCCTCGCCGCGAAAGCCGAAGGCAGCGAGTCTGTCGCGCGCCTCCTGCGGCTGACAGCGGCAGTCGTACAGCATGGTGTCCAGCGCGCTGCGGCTCTCGTCGCTGAAGGAGACTATCTGCGGCAGGTACGCCGTGCGCACGGCGGGGCCGCGGTAGAGATAGCCCGTGTCCGGCGTCTCCTCGCCCATTATCAGCTTCACCAGTGTGGATTTGCCCGTGCCGTTGTCGCCGATGAGGGCCACGCGCTCCCCGCCGCGCACCAGCAGGTCGATAGCGGAGAAAAGCGTCCTCTCGCCGAAGCTTTTCGACACATCCTCCGCGACGAGGACCTCATCCCCCTCAAATTCGCGCTGCCTGAACTTCACGTTCAGCTTCTTCTGCTCTGCCGGGCGTTCGCTCTGGGAGAGCTTTTCTATGCGCTTTTCCATGGAAAAGGCGCGCTTGTGCAGCTTGTCCGCGCCCATGAAGGCCCACAGATGCATCTGCTCCGCCGCACGGGTGAGCTGCTCTATCTTGGCCTGATCTCTCTCGTATTTTTTCAGCTTCTCCTCGAAGCGGCGCTGCCGCTCCTCCACATAGAAGCTGTAATTGCCGCTGTAAAGCTCTGCGCGCCCCTCGTTTATTTCTATCGAGCGCTGCACGACCTTGTCCAGAAACCACCTGTCGTGGCTTATCACCAGCACCGTGCCCTTGAAGTGCAGCAGGTAATCCTCAAGCCATTCGGTTGCGTGCAGGTCAAGGTGGTTCGTCGGCTCGTCCAGCAGGAGTATGTCCGTGTCCTCCAGTATCAGCCGCGCGAGGTTCACGCGCGTTTTCTCGCCGCCGGACAGGCTTGAAAACAATTGCGCGCGCATCGCCGCGGGGATGTCCAGCCCGTTTGCCACGCGGTTTCTGTCGGTGTCCATGCTGTACCCGCCGAGACGGCGGAAATCCTCGCTCAGCCTGTCGTATTCGCCCAGAAGCGCGGGGGAGTCGTCGCGCTCCATCTGCGCGGCGAGGGCGTCTATCTTTGCGCTTAGCGCGTACAGGCGCTTGTGCGCGTCGCGCAGCACGTCCTCCGTCGTCCAGTCCGCCGGATATACGGGTATCTGCGATATAAGGCCGAGGCGCTTCGACGGGGCGATCATCACCTCGCCCTCGTCATAGCCGATCTCGCCGACGAGTATGCGGAAAAGCGTCGTCTTGCCGCAGCCGTTGCGGCCGAGGATACCGACGCGCTCCCCGCTGTTGACGGAAAAGCTCAGCCCGTCCAGTATATTTTTTCCGATCTCGAAGGATTTTACCAGCGAGCTTACGGATATGTCTATCATGTTTTTCCTGTCCTCAATTCTCTGTAAGATAATCCTGCAAAAACTTGTTCGTCACGGTCCCGGCCATGGCAAGGCCGCCGCCCCCGCGCTCTATCATCGTCACAAAGGCGTAGGGGTGCTCATCATCGTCGAGAAAGCCCACGAACCACGCGTTCGACGTGCCGTCGCCCAGCTCTGCCGTGCCCGTCTTGGCGCAGATGTTCAGCCCCGGAAAGTTGTGCTCCGCGTCATATGCCGTCGCCGCGTTGTAGCTCATCATCCGGTGCAGCTTGTCCGCCGTGGCGGCGTCCATGAAGCGCTCCGCCACGCTTTCGCGCCCGTCGTTTATGAGCTTCGGCTCGATGAGCACGCCGCCGTTTGCAATGGCGCACACCATGCGCAGCATGGAGTACGGGCACACAAGGTCTGTTGACTGGCCTATGCCCGACCAGCCAGTTTCCGGGTCGCCCACGAATTCCAGCGGATAGCTGCCCGCGGCGGTCTTTATCCCGTCGAGGCTCTGGCTGTCAAGAAGGCCGTAGGCGCGCGCGTATTCCGCCATCGTGCCCTGCCCCAGCCGCACCGCCAGCAGCGCGAACGTGCAGTTGCAGGAGTTGGCAAGCGCCTGCTCAAAGGTCTGCTCTCCGTGCGGCTTGACGCATGTCACAGGCACCCCGGCGATCTCCGTTTCGCCCGCGCAGTAGAAGCTCTCGCCGTCAAGGCCGGAAATGTTCTCTATCGCCGCGGCGGCAGTGACGAGCTTGAATACAGACCCCGGCACGAACGCCGCCGAAAGGCAGCGGTTTATATACGCCCCCTCCGCCGGTTCCGCGTCCGATTCCAGCGGGTCCACTGACGGCGTTGACACCATGCCCAGAAGCTCGCCCGTGCGGTAGTTGCACACGAGCACCGCCCCGTTATAAAGCTCCCTCTCCGGCGTTATCTCGTTCCCGTTTTCGTCATATTCGGGCTGTGCGTCCTCTGGCAGGGGCTTATAAAGCCTGCACAGCCGCGCGTAGATGAGCTTGTTCAGCTCCGCGTCGATGTTCAGCACCATTACGCTGTGCTGCGCCTGCGTCGTGCCGTTTATCAGGTCGAAGCCCTGCATTTCGTTCCAGAAGTTCGATATGACGCCCGTGCCCGTGCGCCCCCAGTAGTCGCCCGTGACGTGATAGTTGGCCTCGCGCGTCCACTCGTCCCCGGCGAAGAGGTTTTCATACCCGCTGAAATAGGCAAGGCGCGTGCCGTTCCGGTCGAATATCTGCCCCGTGGAGCCGGAGTTGGCGCGCGAAAAATACAACGCCCAGTCCTGCCCGTGGTCGATGTAGCGCAGCACGTATGTCACCATCCCGCATATGACAAGCGCCGCGATGAGAAGCACGGAGACGGCGCGGTTGGTTATCCTCTTCATTCCCCGTCATCCTCCCATGTGTCCTCATCGTCGTCCTCGTCGTCACCGGCGATGCGCTTGACGGGGTTCACGGCGAAGCTCGCGCTGCGCCGGTTGTCCGCGCTTTTCACGAAGGCCATCAGCATCCAGCACGACAGCAGCGACGAGCCGCCGCGCGACACGAACGGGAATGTGACGCCCGTGAACGGCAGGATATCAAGCGAGCCGAACACGTTCAGCGCAAGCTGCACCAGCAGCATGCTCATTGCCGCGCACGCCGCTATCGCGTAGTAGGCGGAGCGCCCCTGCCTTGCCGAGCGCACCGCGAAGAAGGCCAGCGTCAGCACCGCCAGCACCATACATATCCCAATCAGAAGCCCAAGCTCCTCGCATATCAGGGCGAACACCATGTCCGTGTTCGCCGCGAAGATGTTTTCAAGCCAGCCTGCGCCTGCGCCCTTGCCGAAAAGCCCGCCCGAGGCGGCGGCGGACATGGCGCGCGTCTGCTGATAGCCCTTGTCGTATATGTCCTCCCACACGTGGCCCCACGTGGCGAAGCGCTGTGCGATGTACGGCTTGACCGACACCGCGAGGAAGCCCGCCAGCCCCGCGCCCGTCACGGCGAGTATCACCGTTGCGATGGAGCCGGAGCGCATGAAGGAGATTATAAGAAAGCTCACGAAGAATATAAGCGCCGTGCCGAAGTCGCCGATGAGGGCGAGCGCGACCACGCACACGGCGGAAAAGCCGATGAAGTAGTAGAGGTTGCGCGTGCGGTACAGCCTGTCGAGGGTGGACGCGCCCGCGTAGATGTAAAGTGCCTTCACGAATTCCGACGGCTGGAACGAGTACCCGCCGAATTCAAGCCAGTTGCGCGCGCCGAACACCGCGTCGCTCGTGACCATGTTCACGCCCAGCAGCGCCACGGCCAGCACGGCCACGGGTATGCGCAGCGCGGCCGTGCGCCGCAGATTGCGCAGCCACCATCCGTCCGCCAGAAACAGCGCCACGCCCGCCATCGTCAGCAGAAGCTGCTTGTACATGTCCTCCGGCGTTGAGGAGGCCGCCACCGACATGCCCAGCGTGCTCAGGTAGAAGGCAAGCGCCTCCACCTCAAAGCCGGTGCGGTCTATAAAGCGCATCGCGTAATAGCACAGCCATTGCAGGCACGCCAGCCCCGCAAAGGCCAGCGCGATATCGCGCACGTGCTCCGGCTGGGCCGAGAACAGGTGCTCTATAAGCAGGAAAAGCTGAAAAAGCGTCAGCTCGATGAGCGTGACGGCAGGGGAGACGGCCTGCCCCGCGCGCGTGCGCCGCTGCTCCAGCGCGGCGCGCTGCTCGGTGTTGACGGGCAGAAAGTGCAGCACGTTCCCGCCGAGGTTGACAACGTCGCCGTTTCTCACCTCCGCGCCGTTTGCGCCGACCTTCACGCCGTTGACCCATACCCCGCCCTTGGAGAATATGTCGTACAGCCGCCACGCGCCCCGGTCAGAGCGCGCCAGCACCGCGTGCACGCGGCCTATGCCCGGCATGTCCACGCGCACATCCGAAAAACGGGAGCGGCCTATAAGGTTCTCCCAGTGATATATGGGCAGCCTCTCCCGCCCGCGGGTAAGATAGCCCCACAGCTCCGGCTCATACCGTTCGCTGAGCATGGAGCGTATGCAGCGCACGATTATCGCCGCGGACAGCAGAATCAGGCCGTATTTGGATGTCGTCATGGCGTATTCCCGCAGCAGCTCCAAGATGTGTTCCTCACTTCATAAAGTAAATTATTTTTCGCGTACTAATCAGTATATCATAATTATATGCTTATTGACAACTGCGGCGCGGTAAACTACAATAAATAATATGAAAAATAATTCGGAAAAACGCGCTGCCGCCGCGCACGGCGACAGAAAAACGCGGATATGGATAATCGCGCTGGCGGCGCTCTGCCTCGTCTGCGTTGTTGGTTACGTCATTGCCGGCGCCGTCGGCACGGGCACTGTCGCCGTCGTGCGCGTTGACGGCGAGGAGCTTTACAGGATAGACCTCTCGCGCGTCACGGCGGAATATGATATAGATATCGACACGCGCTACGGGCATAACACGGTGCATGTCGCACCGGGCAATATCTCCGTCACGGCGGCGGACTGCCCGGACGGCGTGTGTGTGGCGCAGGGCGCGATAAGCAGCGGCGGTGTGCCCATCATCTGTATGCCGCACCACCTCAGCGTGCGCATAGAGGGGGGCGGGGTAGATGCCTAAAACGAAGAAGCTGGCGCTCATGGCGGTGCTCACGGCTATCGCGCTGACCATCTTCATGCTGGAGGCGCAGCTTCCCGCGCCCGTTCCCATACCGGGTGTAAAGCTCGGCCTTGCGAATATAGTCACGCTGACGGCCATGCTCATCCTCGGCAGGCGTGAGGCCGGCGCGATCCTTGCCGCGCGCATCGTCATGGGCGCGGTGTTCGCCGGGAATCCCTCCGCGATGCTCTACAGCGCCGCGGGCGGCGTGCTGGCCTATGCCGCAATGTGCCTTCTCGTCGGCGTCGTGCCGGAAAAGCGGCTGTGGGCGGTGTCGGCGGTGTCTGCCGTGGCGCACAATATGGGCCAGCTTCTGGCCTGCGTGCTCGTGGTAAAGACGCCGGGAGTGTTCATATACGCGCCCGCACTAATCGTCTCCGGCGTCATAACGGGCGTGTTCACGGGCTTCGGCGCGATGTATCTTGTGCGCGCGCTGCGGAAGCTGAAGCTGTGACGGCAAATTGCAAGTAAACACCTTGGATTTGACTATTTCGTCAAACGGGATATAATACATAGTGCAAATAAAAATATACGAAAGGTAAGATATATATGAGCGATTGCACACATGACTGCTCCACCTGCGGCGAGGCCTGCGCCAGCCGCGAACAGGAGAGCTTTAAAAAGCCGCTGCGCGAGGGCGCAAGCGTGAAGAAGGTCATTGCCGTCGTCAGCGGCAAAGGCGGCGTCGGCAAGTCTCTCGTGACGAGTCTCCTCGCGTCGGAGATGCAGCGCCGCGGGCACAACTGCGCCGTACTGGACGCCGACATCACCGGCCCCTCCATCCCCAAGTCCTTCGGCATTACCGAGCATGCCACCGGCACGGATGAGTATATCATCCCCGTCAGCACCTATACCGGCCTTCAGATAATGTCCATCAACCTCATCCTTCAGGATGAGCGCGAGCCTGTCGTCTGGCGCGGCCCCGTCATTGCGGGCGCTGTGACGCAGTTCTGGACGGATGTGCTGTGGCAGGATGTGGACTATATGTTCGTCGATATGCCTCCCGGAACGGGCGACGTGCCCCTCACGGTGTTCCAGTCGCTTCCCGTGGACGGGATAGTCATCGTCACCACGCCGCAGGATCTTGTCGGCATGATAGTTGCGAAGGCCGTGAAGATGGCGGAGCTTATGAATGTTCCCGTCCTCGGCATCGTGGAAAACATGTCCTACTTCAAGTGCCCGGACTGCGGCAAGGAATACTCCATCTTCGGCGACAGCAAGGTCGAGCAGGAGGCCAGGGAGTTCGGGATAGAGCACTTTGTCCGTCTGCCGATAGACCCCGTCGTCGCCGCAATGGTGGACGCCGGCGAGGTCGAGCACGTCAGCGGGGAGAATATTGCCCCTCTGGTCGATGTCATTGAAAAAGGAGATAAGGCATGATAGTTGCTGTCGCATACGATAACGGCGAGATCGGCATGCATTTCGGCCATGCGGAAATGTTCGCCCTGTATGATTATAAGGACGCGGATGTGAACCAGTGCACAAAGCGCCTCATCGACTGCTCCGACAGGCACGGCCATCAGGCCATGGCGGAGCTCATGCGCGAAAACAAGGTGGACGCGGTGCTCTCCGGCAATATGGGCGCGGAGGCCAAGCGCGCGCTTTTGAGCTTCGGCATCGTTCCCATCTCCGGCTTCTGCGGCGACGCGGACACGGCGGCGGATATGCTCATCACCGGCCAGCTTCCCATTTCCGGCGGGGATGAGGGCTGCGGAAGCGGCTGCGGCGGCTGCTCCGGCTGCGGCCATGACGAGGGAGACGACTGCTCCTGCGGCGGCTGCTGCCACTGAAAAGAATAAGGATATAGGTAAAACGCAGGGAGGGTCAGATGACCCTCCCTCAACTTGTCAAAAAAGGCCTCGCAGAGTTTCGCGTCCGCAGACGCGAAAGCAGTATTATACGTTTTCTGCCGCGACATGTGCGTGGCGGAAAACACTTTGCGCGGAGTGAGCGTCGAATTGTCCGCTATCAGCGGACAACAGAGGCGCAGAACGCAGCGAAGCTTTCTCGAAAAAGCGGCAAAGCCACTTTTTCGACAGACACAGGGAGGGCTTTGACCCTCCCTGTGTCTTTGTTTATCTTATTTGAGCACGCTGCCGTCGGCAAGCGTGATGCTGTAGCCGTTGAAGTCTATTAGCCCCTTGTTTTCAAGACGGCTTATCGTGCAGTTGCCTGTCAGCGTCCATGTGCAGCCCTCGCCGACGGTAATAACGGCGTTGTCGTCCACGGCCTCGCCATCGGCGTTTTCAAGAATGTTCACGGTTCCCTTGAAGCTGCTTGAGTCGGTGAGCGTCAGGGAAAGCGTGGATATGCTGTCAACGAGAATGTCGCCCTCAAGCGTCTGCGCCGCTGCCGTCACCTCGGCCTGCGCGCCGTTTTCGCCGAGCTTGCCCCAGCCGCGCGCGGCGGAGTTGCCCGTGACGCGCATCAGGTAGCCGTCCTTATCCGTGTTCTCGATGCTGACGCCGTTCAGGCTTATGACGGCGTGGGTGTTCGTGATGTAGAACATGTCGCCGCTCGTGCCTTTAAGGCTGCCGCCCGTCATGCTCAGCTCCGCCGTGCCGACGTCCGCGTCGCCGGACATGGACTGATACAGCATCACATTATGCACGTTCTCGTCAGAGCTTGACCCTTCGGTCTTGCTCATGCTGCCGGACACCGTGCAGTTTTCAAGCGTGATGGAGTTCTTGCCCTCTATGACCAGCGCCTCGGAATTTTCCGCCGTGAGCGAGGCGTCCTTCACGGTGATGTCCGCCGTGGAGTATACGGCAGGGGAGTTATAGCCCGCCGTGGCGTAGCTTCCGCCGCTGACGCTGACCGTGCCGCCGCCCCTGTCGGAGCGTATCGCGGCGGAGGAATTGCCCTTCGTGCTGACGGTGAGGTTTTCAGCGTTGGTCGTGCCGCCGCCGGTGGTCTGTATGCCGCCGGAGTTATCCGCCGCGGTGCTTATCACCGTGTCGGACACCGTCACCACCGTGCCCTCGCCGTAGCTGAACACGCCGTTCCCGTTCTGTGCGTCGGAGCTTATCTTCGCCCCGCTTATCGTGACCTGCGCACCGTTCGTTGCAAGCACCGCCGCGTTCATGCCGTAGAAATCGCCGTCCTCCGGGTTGGAGCTTGCCCCCGCGGATTTATCCACGCTGATGTTTTTCAGCTCCGCCTCCGCGCCATCTATCCGCAGCGCGTTTTCGTCGTCCCCGGTCGAGGTATAGGTCTCGCCGGAGTATGTGCCGTCCTCGGTGATGGTGTTGGCGCTCGTGCCCTGCGTCACCTCGCCGCTTCCGCCGAAGCCTCCGGGCCCGCCGCCGGGCTTATCGGGCGGCGCGCCGTTGGACGCTTTGCCGTCAGGCATTTCGGGCGGTTCTCCGTCGGGCTTCTCCGGCGGCTCCCCGTCAGGCTTTTCGGGCGGCGTGCCGTCCGCGCTTTCGCTTTCCGCCCCTGTGCCGTTGGAGTTGACCGCCGACACCGTGGCGGAGCAGCCCGCGCAGCACACTAATATACACAGCGCGAGCATGAGAGAAAAGAATCTTTTCGGTTTATTCATGTTCATTCGCATCCTTTCGCTTGGTTTGCCCCAATGATAGGCCGCATAGTTTAAAATAACCCGAAAATTCTGTAAATAAACTGTGACGGATTACGTGCGCCGCTCACGCCTCGTCAAGCTCGCCCTCCAGCAGCTTTATGTAGCGCGCGACCTCTTCCCGCTGTCTGTCGCCGCGCCGGGTGATGCAGTAAAGATGCAGGCTTTCCCCCGGTATGGGCACGCACTCCAGCCCGTAGCGCTCCCGCAGAGCCTGCGGCATGTGGCAGCCCACGGAGAACGCGTCCGTCGCGGCGACGATGCGGCAGCGCGTGTCGCGCTCGTCCACGGTGATGCAGTACCTAAACCGCGCCTGATCGGCGCTCCCGATGGTCGTGTACTCCTCTGCGCGCACCGGCAGCTTCTGATACTCCACATAAGGATACTGCTCCAGAAGCCTGTAGTCGAATTCATCCGCGTTCGGCGGCAGCCTTTCCAAAAGCGGATGACCGCGCCGCAGGTTGAGATAGACCGGCAGATCGCGCAGATGCATAAGCTCCAGCCCGTGGTTGCGCACGGTCTGCTCTTTCAGCTTCGGCAATATCGGCGGAAAGATGATACCCGTCAGCATCTTCGGCGGCGGCGTAAGCCGCGAGTGCGCAGTCTACTACGAAAACAAACTGAAACTGGTGGTGGAGGTATGCTGAACGATGGACGCATAATGGGCTACCTGACCGGTGACCCTGTGCAGAAATACGGCACAGTCGACGGCAAGCCCTATGCGCAGTTCACCCTTGCCTGTGAGCGTGACTTTCGCCCGCATGGCAAATCTACCTATGATTTCCCATCATTCGTGGCCTACGGGCGCATGAGCGAGGTCGTCACGCAGTATCTCAAAAAGGGGCAGACCGTCATCGTGGAGTATCAGCTCAAGTCAGTCTCCTACAATTTCGATGGGCGCAAAGTTACCCAGACGCGCCCTACAGTCACGAGGGTGCGCTTTGACCGGCTCCGCGACCCGCTTGTTAAAGTGCCGAAAAAAGGCGAAGCGGGCAGTGAGGAATTTTATTACGAAGGATTTGACGAGGAGGGTTTGATTGAACATGGAGAACTTGAAAACGCAGACCGTTAAGCATACATACGAAATAACTTTCAGATGCGCAGCAGAACCGGAGGATGCCATTACATTTCCGGTGACTGCGGAATCGGTTTCGGCAGCGCTCAAAACAGCGGCTCGCGGCTGCACGGATAATTCAGTTTCCAGCACCTATGATGTCTCCGTGTGCCTTGCGGATGCTCCCAGCAACGAACTGTATGCAAACACACTTGTCGCGCCCGACGCTTACACATTCCTCCGCAAATGCGCGGAGGATGCGGCGATGATAGCATTTGACACTCCACATGCCTAAAGGCAGGGGCTTTACGGCACGTTCCGGGTAAACTGCAATTTTTTCTCTGAAAGAAATTTGTGCAACTTCGACAATCAAAAAAAGCAGAGGCAATGCTTGCCCTGCTATTTTCTTTCATCCTTGAATTTTTCAGATAGCTGTGATAAACTGTCAATATCCCAAGAAAACGGCTTGAAAGGAAGCGCTATTATGAAAGCTCCAAGCAGATGCCCCATGTGCAGCGAAGTTAACTACTGGAAAAAGGTTGATACAGCAAACAAAGGATTCAGTGTCGGCAAGGCCGCTGTTGGCGGACTTCTCCTCGGACCTGTTGGTTTGGTAGGAGGAGCACTCGGCAAAAGGAAAGAATCTTGGTGCTGTG
>ENA-OUQC01000856-OUQC01000856.1-human-gut-metagenome-genome-assembly--contig:-NODE-856-length-18723-cov-4.300032_pt1 | contig 18723 bp, 20 predicted proteins | sample MGYA00237942_ERZ548815 | MGnify/ENA primary metagenome ERZ548815 (study PRJEB26490, sample SAMN05194722) | human gut metagenome | biome: terrestrial biome; feature: human-associated habitat; material... | reverse complement strand
GACGGACAACACCGCTAACATGGACGGCTACGCCGTGGCAGACCGCTATACCGCCGTTGCCACCTATTCCGGCAGCGCTACCAGCAGCTATGTGAAAGGCTATACCGTCACGGCGGACTACGCCGGGACCGTCAGCCGGATTGCCTTGAACCGTGTCCGCTATGTCGCCATCTTTGAGGGAACGCCCATTCAGCCCACGGAGCCCGCGGAGACACCCGCCACGGCGTCCGCGTTCCGCTGGTCTTATGTGCTCATTCCCATTGGGATCGTGGCCGCGGCAGGCGCGGGCGTCGGCGGCGCGCTGCTGGTGAAGCACAGAAAAGAAAACGCGGATGAGGAGGATACAGAATGAAAAAGATTTTGACTTTCGCGCTTGCCGTCAGTATGATGGCATCCCTTGCGGCCAGCGCCTCGGCGCTGGAATACAGCATTGACGCGCCGGACGATTACGATTTCGGTAAGGACACCTCTATTGAAGTGATCCACACGGCGGATGGCGGCGCTATGAAAAACGCCGACATGAGCAAAAACACTGCGCTTATTCCGCCCGCCTTTGGCTCGGAGAGCATGAACGCCCTCCACACCGGTGAATACCTCACGCCCAACCTTGCCCCCGGCGGTATTCCCGCGTCCGGCGCGGTGATTGGCGGCAGCGCCTCCGGCGTTGTCACCCCAGGCAGCACGGTGAATGGCGGCAGCGGCTATCAGCCCGCCGTGCTGTTCACGGAGGTGACGGGCGACCTCTACTACAAAAACGGCTCCCTCGGCAGGCTGGAGATCCCCGCGCTGGGTCTGAGCGTCCGCATTTATCAGGGGACGGACAGCAAGACGCTTGCCAAGGGCGTCGGGCACTTTGAGGACACCTCCATCTGGGACGGCAACGTCTGCCTCGCCGCCCATAACCGGGGTGCCAACAGCTACTTCGGCCAGATCCACACGCTGGACATCGGCGACAAAATTACCCTGACCACCAAGCTGGGCACCCGTACCTACAAGGTGACGGACGTCAGCAAGGTCAGCGAGACAGACCGCGGCGGTCTTGCGGACTCCGGCGAAAATATGCTGACGCTCTACACCTGCGTCCGCAACCAGCGGGACCAGCGCTGGTGCGTCACCGCAGTGGAAACTTGATTTTTTCTCCGTTTTGCCGGATCGGTTCTGTTCGACTTCTGCCCCTTACTTGTGATATGGTGAAGCTGCGAAGAAGATTTCCACACATACACAGTTAGAATGGAGGCAGAAAGATGAACAGATTGAAGAATACCGGACTCGTCCTATGCGGTCTTGTGATGGGGCTTGCTCTGAGCGCTCCCGCGGCGCAGGCTGTGGAATTGCTGAAAGCGACGCTCTCCACCAACCGCATCCTTGTGGATGGACAGGAAACCCACATGACCGCCTATACCATCGGCGGCAGCAACTATGTGCGGCTCCGGGACATCGGCAAGGCTGTTGGTTTCGAGGTTTATTGGGATAGCGAGAACGGCTGTGTGCAGGTGGAGAGCGGAAAACCTTACACCGGCGAAGAACCGGCAAAGGACGAAGTCATCAAACCCGCGCCGCAGCCAGAACCCACAGTCCCCGCCAATGATGCCGATGTGGATGCCATGAAACAGGACATCGTGGACCGCACCAACGCACTCCGAAAGGAAAACGGCATCGCGGCCCTGACCACCAGCGACAAGCTCATGCAGGCGGCGCAGGTGCGAGCCGATGAAATGGCTGCCAGCGGCGCATATTCCCACACACGCCCGGACGGGAGGAAATATACCACGGTCACGGACTGCAAATATGTCGGGGAGAACATCCAGTTGATTGGCGAATGGCAGATGCCCAATACGTCCCTCCCAGCCGCCGCGTTCGATGGATGGCAAAACAGCGCGGCACATCTGGAAAATATGCTCAATACGGGATATGACGAGATCGGCATCGGCCTTTCACGAGGAACGGTCATGGGAGAGCCCTACTGGTACTGCATCCAGCTATTTCTCTGTGACGGCTATACCATCAGCTGGGTGGACACTCCAGCAGTCAAGTGAGATATCCCGCACTCAGACATTTTGTGACGAACAGCTTACAGACAAATAAATCATGGCATACCACACGAGCAGACCGGAGAAATTCCGGTCTGCTTTTCTATTACAAAATCGAAAGGAAATCAGTGTATGAAAACATGGAAAACACGGATCATGTCAGCGATGTTAGCTCTTTTGGCCTTGCTGACCCTGTTGCCGACTTCCGCACTTGCCGCATCCGGCACAGGAACCGGCATCAAGCCCACCGACAATACCAACTACTGGACAACACGACTGCTCCATGACGGGACTCCCTACAGCTATAAGCCTCCTATGGCGGCAGGCAAGCTGCTGTACTGCCTTGACCGCGGCTACGGCTACCGTTGGGGCACTGCCAGCTTTCTGAATAGCTACACCTATACCTCCGCCACCGGAGCGGACGCGGATACCGTGCTGAAAACGGCGCTGGCTCAGAGCGGCATGGGTGAGCTGGATGCCCAGCAGCTTGAAAACTTCAAATGGATGATGACCTACATTGTCGATTACAAAGGAGAAATCCCCGGCAGCCTGTTCATGGCCGCGCAGACCTATGTATGGGACCACCAGACCTTCAAGGGCGAGGGCGACGGTGATATCGATGCCGGTGGTTTTGCTAACGCCGACACCTATGAAACCTATCTTGGTTATATTGATTGGATGCTAAAGGAAAAGGCCAAGGAGGACGCGGAGTTCCAGAAGCAGATCGAGAAATACGCCGCCCAGGGAACGGTTGCTACGGTCGTTGAGGACGATGCCGCAAAATGGGCGGTTTTCGCAAAATCCAGCGTTAAAGGCCGCCAGAGCTTCTTCGGTTATTACGCGCCAAGGAGACTCTCTATTGAGGTGCAGCCGGAAAAACCGGATCGTCCGCCTGCCGGCGATGCCGACATTACCTTGAAGAAAGTTGCCGCCGGCACTACCCAAGGTCTGGATGGCGCGAAATTCAATATTTACCGCGACGGACAGATCGTCGGCAGCGATGTGACCAAAAACGGCGGCATCATTGAGGTCAAGGATGTCACTAAGGGCCTGTGGTCCTTCGTGGAAACCGAAGCACCCACAGGCTGCTGCGCAGACTCCACGCCCATCAGTGTCTATGTGGATACCACGGATGGGGACAAGCAGTACACTGTCACGGCGACTAATTATAAGTTACCCGACATGAAGATTTACAAAACCGACGCTCAGACCGGCGCGCCGATCCCTGGCACGGTCTTTTCGGTGAAGTCCGTGACCGGCAGCTATTCCACCTCCGTCACGACTGGCGTGGACGGCTCCGCCACACTCCCATCTATCCCCGCTGATGTTTATGTGGTGCGAGAGGAATCTGTGCCGGAGCCTTATGTGGTGTCTCACACCGAGCAGACCGTGGCGCTCCGCCCCGGCAAAACCAGCGAGGTGCGCTTTCAGGATTACCAGAAGCCCGGTCTGGAAATTTTGAAGAAAAACATCGCCACCGGGGAGCCTATCGAGGGCGTGACCTATCTCATTGAGCAGATCGACGGCAGCTACTCCACCAGCGTCACGACGGACAGCGTGGGGCGCATCTTCCTCGATTCCATCCCCGTGGGCAGCTATCGCATCACGGAGAAAAATGTGCCTTCCCATGTCATTCTCTCTGAGATCCCCCAGGAGATCCATCTGGAAGCGGGCTGCACCAGAACGGTGACCTTCTTCAACGCGGTCAAACCCTCCCTGACGATCCTGAAGCGGAACAGCGTCACCGGTGATCCTCTCTCCAATGCCAAATTCCATATCTATTACGGCTCGGACAATACCACCACCGGCGAGATCAACGACCTCGGCGTGTTCACAACGGCCTCCGATGGTAAAATCACGCTCACCGATGTAAACCGTGGCTGGTACAAGCTGGTGGAGGAGTCCGCTCCCAAGGGCTTCGGCATTCAGGGCAGCGGGGTCACCGAGTTCTATCTGGAAGCCAATACCTCCAAGACCGTGACCGTGGACAATGTTCCTCACAGCGCCCTTGCCGTGTACAAATATGACGCCAAGACCGGAAAAGGACTGGAGGGCTGCCGCTTTGAACTGCGTTATCTCAGCGGCAATACCAGCGGCACTGGCGGCACAGTCATCGGGACTTATGTGACCGGCCCCAACGGGGCATTCACCGTGACAAACCTTAAAAAAGGTACTTATGTCTGTCAGGAACTCGAAGGTGACGGAAATCACATCATCGACCGCGAACCCCAAACGGTGTGGATCTCCGGCGAGGATCAGGATGTGGTGACGCTCCGCTTCGGCAATGCCCCACTGGGCAGCCTGCTCATTACAAAGCTGAGCGACGACAGCAAGCACGAACCGCTCTCCGGTGTAGAGTTTCTTTTGACCGACAGCAGCGGCAATTATCTCGGCAACGACAACGGCCGCTTCACCACCAATGCCGCGGGCGAAATTTTGGTGGATGGTCTGGAACCCGGCATGACGGTCATCGCCCGTGAAGTCCGGGCAAAAACGGGCTACCTGCTGGATGACAGCCCCCAGCACGCACTCATCAAGAGCGGCGAAACGGCGCATTTGCAGTTTCTGAACCAGCCTGCCGGAAATCTCATCATCCGCAAGGTCAGCTCCGGTCCCAACAAGGAGCCGCTGGAGGGCGTAGAGTTCAAGATCACCTATGCGGATGGCAGCTTCGTCCCGGACGCCAACGGCGAACTGTCCAGCAACGGCATTTATTACACCAATAAATCCGGTGAAATTCGCATCTCCGGCGTCGTCGGCACCGTGGTAGCGACGGAAACCAAGACGATTCCGGGCTTCACCATTGACGAAGCGACCCGCACACAGACGGTGGTCGTCAACCCCAACGACACGCAGACGCTGACCTTTTACAACAAACCCACTACAACGTTGATTCTCCAGAAATACATTTCCGGCACGAAAAATGAACCGCTTGCCGGGGTACAGTTCCTTGTGACGGACTCCTCCGGCGCGGTAGTCGGCCCCAACAACGGCTACTATACCACTGACGCTGCAGGCCAGATCGTCATTGAGGGTCTGACCGACGGCATGACGATCACGGCAAAGGAAGTCAAGACGGTGGACGGATTCGTGCTGGATGGCACGCCGCAGAGCATCAAGATCGACCAGAGCCAGTCTCCCCAGCGGCTGACCTTCTGGAATGAGCGACAGGGCGCGCTCATCATCAACAAGCTGTCCTCTCTGGACCGCAAGACGCCGCTGGAGGGCGTTACCTTCAAGATCACTACGGCTACCGGCGAGTTTGTCCCCGACGAAAACGGAAAAATCAGCTCCAACGGTCTGTACTATACCAATGAAAGCGGGCAGATCATCCTCAAGGGCATCACCGGTACGCTGGTGGTAACGGAGGAAAAATCCATCTCCGGTTACACCATCGACGAAAATACCCGCACCCAAACCGTTGTAGTCAACCCCGACGATACGCAGTCCTTGTACTTTTATAACGCCCCCATTGGCGGCGTGGAGCTTATCAAGGTCAATGCGGCGGACAAAAGCCAGCGCATCCCCAACACCACCTTCGAGATCCGCCGTGTCAGCGATGGCGGTCTGGTGGACACCGTCACCACCGGAACGGACGGCCGCGTGTATGTGCCGCTGGAAAGCGGCAGCTACTATGCCGTGGAAACCGAGGCGGGCAAGGGCTTCCAGCTGGACAATACCCCCATCTATTTCGCCGTGGAGGATGGTAGAACCACGACCAAAACGGTGACCAACAAAGCCATCTCCGGTATCCTGATCCACAAGGTCGATTCGGCCACCGGCGAGGGCATCTACGGCGTTTCCTTCATTCTCTATGACAGCGGCAATAATCCCATTGCGCAGGAAACCAGCGATGACCGAGGGTATGTCCGTTTTGAAAATCTGACAGCTGGCCGCTACTATCTGCGTGAATTGGAAAATGAGGGATATATTCCCGACACGCAGAAAAAGACCGTGTATGTAAAGTCCGGCGAAACCACAGAAATCGAGTGGAAGAATACGCCCATCACCGGTCAGATCCAGATCGTCAAGACCTCGGAAGATTACAACTCGATGAATGGCTGGCCCGCCGGAACGCCCATCCCCAACACCGTCTTTGAAGTTTACAATGCCCGCACCAACCGTCTGGTGGATACCATCAAGACGGATAAAAACGGCTTGGCGGTCAGTAAGCCTCTGCCTCTGGCGCGGTACAAGATCGTGGAATCCAAGGCGGCGGAGTTTTACGGGCTGGATAAGACACCCATTGAGGTAGAAATTGAGTATGCCGGTCAGATCGTCAAGGCAAGCATGACCAACAAGAGCCTGTCTACCAACGTTTCCATCAAGAAAACCGGCTACGTGGAGGTCATGCCGGGGCAGCTTGTCCGTTACAATTTTGCCGACATTGCCAACAATTCCACCACGGTGCTGGAATCTTTTTATTGGAGAGACACTTTGCCTGTCAAGGCGGTTCGGCTCCAGACCATCTATACTGGCACGTGGAATACTCCTGGAAATTATAAGATCGTGTACCGCACAAATCTCAGCGGAGATACCTGGCACACGCTGGCGGATAACCTGAGCACATCCAAAAATTATGTGCTGGATGCTTCCCCCGCGGCGCTGGGGCTTGCCTCCAACGAGTATGTGACGGAGTTCATGGCGGCGTTCGGCATCGTCCCCGCCAACTTCCGGCAGGTGGAAGCCCCCCGCGTGGACTGCAAGGCCCTTGCCAAGCTCACCGGCGGTACGCAGTTCGTTAATCAGGCGGACGCGGGCGGCGTCTACAACGGGCAGTGGATCATGGCGACCTCCCGCTGGGTCACCAGAGTTTATGCTCCCAGCAAGCCCCTGCCCCGCACCGGTTATTAAGGGCTAATAACAACGGATGCCGCTCCACAAGGGGCGGCATCCCCAAATTAAGGAGGTTAAGATCTTGAAACACAAAAAAATCATGATTTTGGCGTTGGCGCTCCTGCTCCTGACCGCGCTCTGCTGCACCTCCGCCCTCGCCGCGGGCGGCGATGTGGCAGGCGCGGTGGAACAGACATGGAAGGAGGCCGCTACGCAGATTAAAAGCGTGGTGGAGAAGGTGGTGTTCCCGGCGCTGGATATGATCCTCGCCATCGCGTTCTTCGTAAAGCTTGGCGGCGCGTATTTTGATTTTCGCCAGCGAGGTCAATTTGAATGGACCGGTCCCGCTATCCTCTTTGCCTGCCTCATCTTCACCCTGACGGCTCCGAAATACATTTGGAGCATCATCGGCATCTAAGTGGTGCAAGGGTAAAAATCAGTTGCATAATATCTTGTTTCTGATATAATAATATCAGAAACATTAGGAGGTCGATATTATGAATCTGAAACCCTCTACCGCCCTTCGGAATGAATACCAGCAGGTGGCAACTCTGGCGAAAGCGTCCGGCGAGCCGATCATCATTACCAACAAAGGAGAAGCCGACTTGGTCTTGCTGAGCGTGGAAGCCTATGAGGAACGGGAAAAAATGTTGGATCACCGTGCCAGTATTCTGGAAGCAGAATTTTCCCGCTTGGCCGGCGCCGCCACTTACAGTGTTGAGGAGGTACGCAGCCGTTTGAAGGAGAAATACGAAAATGCCTAAGTATCAGGTTGAGATACTGCTTGCCGCATGGCAGGATATTGACAGGATCTCGGATTTTCATCTGAAAATGGTTGGCGCTGCTTCCGCGGAAAAAATCACCGACAACATTTTGGATACGCTGGCAAAGCTCGCCTCTTTTCCCTACATGGGTGCGCAGCACCCTGACCCGGAGCTGGCCCGGTTGGAATATCGTAAGGTCATTTGCGGAGATTATGTCTGCGTTTACAAAGTGATTGAAAACCGCATCTATGTTTACCGCATCGTCAATGGCAAGACAGACTATCCCCGCCTTTTGAAGTAATTACCGTTTTGGGATGAAGAATATGTCGACAGAAAACGAGTATTTAGCAAAGACGGAATCCTTGCAAACAGAATTGGAGCCGATGTGTCGGGTTATCACGGAAACTGTCAAAGCCGAGGCGATTTATCTCTTTGGCTCTCGTGCTTATGGTATACCAACCGATGATAGTGACTACGATTTGTGCGTCATTATCCCGGAAAACTCCATGCGTCCGGCAGACGCGATCAAGGCGATCCGCCGTGCGCTCCTGCCGCTGCAAACCATGTCTTTGGATATACTCGTATACCGTGCCGATACATTCTTCCGCCGCGCGCAAGGCGTGACCATGGAACGTAAAATCAAGCGGGATGGTATCCCCCTATACGAGAACTTTTCCCACAAATCATAATACCAATTATCGCGACAAGGCCGTCGCCCGAGAGGGCGGCGGCCTTGTCGCGTCTCCGGAGGTGAACGAAGATATTTATTTGGGATTTTGTCGCCGCGACAGTTCTGGATCAGCTCATGGACTGGGTCTATGGGCAGGCCATAGGCTTTCTCGGCAACTTCTTTGCCCTCATGGGCAATATGGGCGTGGAGCTGTTCGAGCTGGAATGGGTCAGCGCCATCATTCTCTTTTTCTCCCGCCTTGCGTGGGCGTTATTTACGGTCAGCGTGGTGGTCTGCGCCTTTGAATGCGGTATCGAATACTCCGCTGGCAGGGGCAATCTCCAGCAGTGCGGGATGAACATCATCAAGGGCTTTCTTGCGGTGAGCCTGTTCACCGTCGTCCCCGTCCGGCTCTACGCCTTATCCGTATCGCTGCAGGGAACCTTTTCCGCGGGACTTACCGGCTACGGACGAAGCATCGGTGAGGTGGGACAGGACATCATCACCGAACTCAGCGAGATACAGACACTTGCCGATGTGGTGAACAGCTCCCACTTCGGTCTTGGCATCATCACCAGCCCCATTATGCTCCTCTTTTGCGTGATCCTCATGGGCTACGCGGTGCTGAAGGTGTTTTTCGCCAATCTGAAACGCGGGGGCATTTTGCTCATCCAAATCGCGGTGGGAAGCCTTTATATGTTCAGTGTCCCACGGGGCTATCTGGACGGCTTTATGGGCTGGATGCGGCAGGTCATCGGTTTGTGCCTGACCGCCTTCCTCCAGTCCACCATTCTCATTGCGGGACTTATGGTGTTCAAGGACCACGCGCTCATGGGCGTGGGGCTCATGCTCTCCGCTGGCGAAGTGCCGCGCATCGCCGGCAGCTTCGGCTTGGACACCACAACAAAGGCCAATATTACGAGCGCTGTCTATACGGCACAGTCCGCGGTGAATGTGACGAGGACCATCGCCGCGGCAATCAAATGAAAAAGGGTGATGATATGACACAGTCAACAAGAAAACTTACGATGGGGAGCCTGTTCGATGGCATCTCCGGCTTTCCTCTGGCTTCGGTGCGGTGCGGCATCGAGCCGATCTGGGCCAGCGAGATCGAGCCGTTCCCCATACTGGTATCAAAGATCCGTTTCCCTCGCATGGAGCAGATGGGAGACATCACAAAACTGAACGGTGCGTATCTGCCGCCTGTGGACATCATCTGCGGGGGCAGCCCGTGCCAGGACTCAGCGTGGCCGGAATGCGCGCCGGATTGAACGGTGCGCGTTCCGGCCTCTTTATGGAACAAATACGAATCATTCAGGAGATGCGAGATGCAGACAGAAAATCTGGAAGGACAGGAGTCCATATTCGACCGAGATTCGGCGTGTGGGAAAATGTCGTCGGTGCTCTCTCAAGTGGGCGGGACGCTGAAACGGGTCAAAAAAAGCCTGGGGCGGATTTTCAAAAAGTCCTCGAAGCGTTCCTCCAAGTTGAAGAACCATACCTTCATGTTGTTAGACCTGAGACCGGGCGCTGGGAATATGCTGGGGGCATATTGGGAGTACGATCCTCCATGGCTTGGATCGTTTGGGACGCTCAACACTTCGGAGTGCCCCAAAGACGCCGTCGAGTGTTCCTTGTGGCAGATTTTGCAGGCTACAGCGCCATCCCGATACTCGCTATCCCAGACAGCGTGCCTGGGTATTCTGCGCCGCGCAGCCTGCCGCGGCAAATCGCTGCCACCCTTATTGGAAGCAGCTTTGCGTATGCAGGCAGGGCTTGACCCGCCTGCCCCTATGTTCGGTGAAGCGAAAGCCTACCATATCAATCAGCGCAATGAAGGCATTGACCTGGACGGTGTGTCCGGTGCGTTGATGGCAACACAGAACCTCCAAATGCAGACCTTTATCACAAATCCAGGCAGCAGTCAGAGTGGTCCGCAAAAGCAGATCGCATTCGCCGCCAACCAGCGGGACGAGGTGCGTGACCTGCATGATGTAGCAGGCGCGCTGCAGGCTCAGCCGGGGATAAAGCAACAAACCTTTGTCGCTGGACTTGTAACGAAAGGAAACGGAGATTGTTTTCTTACACCGGAAAAACATGCTGCACTCTTAACCGGAGGAGGACAGGCGGGACAGGGATATCCATGTATTTTTGTCGCTGGCTTCTCGGCCGGAGCAGGTGCAAGCGCCGGAACCATCGGATATCAGGAAGGCGTATCGCCTACCCTGAAAGGCAGCCCCAGCGGGAACTGTATGCCCAGCATCCTCTGCATCAATGATCAAGGTGGGCAGATCATGGAGTGCAGTGAGAACGTCACCGGAACCCTGCGGGCACAGGAGCATGGACATCAGCCTTTAGTGCTGCGTCCGGGAAAGCCTTTACTGTATGAAAACTATGGAATAGACAGCCGCTATACAGGCCCCCATAAGGTAGCACCAACGCTTTCAGCCAGAATGGGTACGGGCGGTTTGAACACCTCGCTTGTTCAACAGATGCCGGAGGAGGTCATCTGCATTGCAGGCAACGCCATTGACCGGCAGCCGCAAAACGGCGGCAACGGCTTCGGCTGGCAGCGGGACATCGCGTATACTTTGACCACCTCGGATCGCCACAGCGTCTATGCCCGTCAGCGGGTAGATCAGTTCAAGGATGATGAGATCGCCTCCACGGAGAGCGCGCGGCAGCACAAGGACGCTACAGATCTTGTCTGCCAGCCGCCCTCTACCTGGGATACGGACTGCCGGAATCTCATTCGCCGCCTCACGCCTTTGGAGTGCGAACGGCTCCAAGGCTATCCGGATGGCTGGACCGATGTTCCCGGCGCTTCGGACTCCGCACGCTACAAAGCCCTCGGCAACAGCGTCGCCATCCCCTGCGTGGAATACCTCATGCAGCGGGTGGCTATGGTCATTACGCTTGATTTGGAATGGGATTTTTAGTTGGCTTTGGTAATAGCTTTCACACTTGCTTTCGGGTATCTTAGCTTTACCATTAAAAAGATCGGAGGAACTGCTATGGCAGAAAAAACGCGCAACCTCTGCGCTGAGATCCCCTTGGAACTGCATACCAAAGTACGGCAGCGGCAGGCGGAATCCGGCGAGACACTGAGCCGGTACATGACTGCGCTCATCACCAAATTTTATGAAATGGAGGAAAATGCGAAGATGGACAAGGACAATGTGAGGACGGTGGCGTTTCAGGTGCCCACCGAGCTGTTTGAGCAGCTCAAGGCATACCTCAAGCGGAACGGCATCAAGCAGAACGCCTTCTTCCTGGACTGCATCCGGCAGGCGCTGGCGGAGGACACCGGCGCCGCCGAAGAATAAGAAATACATCGCGCGAACCGCTGCTGAGATTCTCGGCAGCGGTTTCGCTTTGGAGGGACCAAATGTTTATTTACCCTGAAAACCTGAAAGCCAAGCCCATGCTGTGGCTCTGGCTGCTGCGGGACATCGGCGTGATCGGCATCGGCGCTTTGCTCTCTGTGCTGGCGCTGACCCAGGGCCTTGGCATGGGACTGCTGGTGGTCACGGTGCTGTATGCCTTCCTCACCATTCAGGTGGATGGCAGCAGCATTCTGGACTTCCTGCGCCGCGCCGCCTGTTTTCTCTTTCTGCGGCAGCAATACTATGAATGGAGGCAGGATCTATGAACCGAAAACAGAAAAAGGAACTGCGCCAGCGGCAGTCGACCCGGCAGCTCATGGGCATCGTCCGTGTGACGCCCCACGGCATCGTGACAGATTCCGGAGAGCGGGTCTTCTTCCTGATCCAGCCGGACAACCTCTCCGTCCTGTCCCCGGAGGTCATCCGGGGCCGCGTCCGCTCCCTCACCATGCTTCTCAGCACCCAACCAACCTTGGAAATTCTGGCGCTGGACTCCCGCGAATCCTTCCAGCGGAACAAGGAGTATTACCTGCGGCGGCTGGAGGAGGAAACGGAGCCTGCCGTGCGGGAGCTGTTGGAGCGGGACATGGCCCATCTGGACGCCATCCAGTTCTCATCCGCCTCCTCCCGCAAATTTGTGCTGGTGCTCCCACTGGATGAAAAGGCCGGTGCGGATGAAGGTGCGCTGCGGCAGTTGGAGAAAACCATCTGCGACCACGGGCTCCGTGTGCGTCTGGCGGAGGAGCAGGATGTGAAGCGCCTGCTGGCGATCTACTACCGGCAGGATCTCACCACGGAGGTATTCCGTGATTTCGATGGAGAGGAGTATGTACATGGCTAAAAAGAAACAGAAGAAGAAAAAGAAGATGCCGGAGCAGGCCCCGCGTCCGAAGGACTTTCTGGATATGATCGCGTCCGCGGCGATAAAATTCAATACCGACCATTTTATCCTCGGAAGCCGGTATCACACGGCAATGGCACTGAAAAGCTACCCGCCCATGACGGATGAGCTGGCGCTGCTGCGGGGCCTTGGCGATATGGGCGGCGTCAACCTGCGTCTGACCGCACGGCAGGTCACACCTGCCGAGGAGGACGCCATCCTCCACGCCGCCACCAACAAAAGCCGCATGGAGCGGAGCAATACCAACGACTACAAGCAGAGCGTCACGGCGGAGGCCAACCTGCGGGATATGGCGGAGCTGCTGGCGAAGCAGCGGCAGGAAAAGGAGCCGCTCATCCACTGCGGCGTGTATCTGGACATTGCCGCCGCGGATACGGAAAAGCTGCGCACGGCGCGGGATACGGTATCCGCCCAACTGGTGCGCTCCCGCATGGGCGCCGATCCGCTGCTCCTGCGCCAGCGGGAGGGCTTTCTTTCCGCCAACCCCGCGGGCGGCAGCCAGCTTGCCAATTTTGCGGAACGTGTTCTGCCTGCCAGGAGCGTTGCCAATCTGTACCCCATGAACTATTCCGGCAAAACCGATCCCAAGGGCTTCTTCATTGGCCGCGACCGCTTCGGCTCCAACATCATCGTGGACTTCGACCGCCGGGCATCTGACAAGACCAACGCCAGCGCGCTGATCCTCGGCAACACCGGCCAGGGCAAGAGTTATCTTCTGAAGCTCCTGCTCTGCAATGTGCGGGAGGCGGGCAAAAGCGTGATCTCTCTGGACTCCGAGCATGAGATGGAGGATGAGTGCAGAGGGCTGGGCGGCTGCTTCCTCGACTACCTCAGTGGGCAGTACCGCATCAACCTGCTGGAGCCGCGCTGCTGGGACGATGGCAGCGGGCCGGAAGACCCGGACGCGCCGGACGCTTTCCGGGGGACGCTGCTCTCCCAGCACATCTCCTTCCTGCGGGATGTGTTCCGCGTCTACAAGGGCTTTGACACGCCCCACATCGACACGCTGGAGCTGATGGTGGAGAGCCTGTATAAAAAATGGAACATCACCGACCGCACGGACTTCGCGTCGATGCGACCAGAGGATTACCCCATCCTCTCCGACCTCTACGATGCCATTCAGGAAAGCTATGACCATTACGATGGTGCAGACAGCCTTTATCCGCGGGAGATGCTGCGGGATCTGCTGCTGGGGCTCCATTCCATGTGCCGCGGCGCGGACGCCCGGTTTTTCAACGGGCATACCAATATTGACCGCTCCAAATTCCTCGTTTTCTGCGTCAAGGGGCTGGATAACATGGCGGAAAATCTGCGGAACACCCTGCTGTTCAGCCTGCTGTCCTATATGTCGGATCAGCTTCTGACGCTGGGCAATTCCGTGGCAGCCATTGACGAGCTATACCTGTGGCTGTCCGATCCCACCGTCATTACCTACATCCGCAACGCGCTTAAAAGAGTGCGGAAAAAGGAATCCGCCCTGTTCCTCGCCAGCCAGAATCTGGAGGACTTCACCCAGCCGGGGATACGGGAGCTGACGCGCCCTCTCTTTTCCATCCCCGTCCATCAGTTTATCTTCAACGGCGGCAATGTGGATAAGAAGTTCTTCATGGATAACCTCCAGCTGGAGGAGTCCGAATATGCCCTGATCCGGGACCCGCAGCGCGGCTCCTGCCTCTACAAATGCGGTAATGAGCGGTATCTCTTGCAGGTGCAGGCCCCGGAGTACAAGCAGGCCCTCTTCGGAACGGCAGGTGGACGATGAATATTGTGGCATATACCCTGCGGCTATGATGATGGAGAGTGATGGAATGAATAGGAAAACGAAGACGATTTGTATTCATGTAGATGAAGAACGATTGAAAGAACTTCATATTCGCGCGGCGCAGTCACAGAAATCTTTGCAGGATTACGTTACGGATCTGATACGCAAGGACTTGTGCCCATATCAACAGTCCTCGTTGCTGCCGGAGCAAAAGGCGGCGCTGAATGACCTTTCAAAAGAGGCTCTGAGCGTGGTGGAAAAAATGGAGGACATCCTGCGGCCGGAACAGCAAGAACACGGAGGAATGCGCTTTGGTTAACCCTGCATGGATCATCAGAGCGGCGGCTGCAGTTCTCTCGGATGAGGACACCCGGAAAAGGCTGGGCTGGATCGTGGCGGCGATCTGTTCACCGTTGATCCTGACGCTGGCGCTGATCTGCTCTCTGCTCTCCGGCAGCGCGGAGCATAACAACTCCGCCGTTCTGCTGTGCTTTCATGGTGGAGATATTCCGGGCAAAACGCCTGCGGAATATGTCGCCTACATCGAAGATATGCGCCGCAGCTTCACACTGCTGGACGACGCCATCGCCTCCGTCAATGACATGACGGAGGGCAGCGACAGCCTTGACGGTATCCGCGTCAAGGCTGTTTTCTATGCTATTTTCTTTGGAGAGGACACCCCCAGCCGCCGAGCGCACAGCCAGTTCGTGGACTGCTTTGTGACCTACGAGGAGCGAACCCGCACCGTCACCGATGAGGACGGGACGGAAACCGAGGAGAGCTACACCGTGGCGATTCCCGTTATGGACATGGTGGAGGTCTACAGCAATATTGAAAACACTCTTCACTTGGAAATATCTGCGGAACAGAAGTCCAACGCCGACAGTGTGTACAATCTGGTGCGCTATGGCGTTGCCGGAGGTTCAGAGGGCTGGATACCCGGTGCGGATGTGCCGTTCATTGGCGCAGATGGTTTCTGTTCGCCCATCGGCTCAGGATGGGAGCGCCGTGTCACCTCTGAATTCGGCAACCGCATCGATCCCATCACCGGGAAGCGCAAGGGGCACACCGGCATGGACCTGGCTGTTCCCACCGGCACGCCCATCCGTGCCGCGCTGGGCGGGACGGTAACAGTCTCCAAGTACAACGCCGGCGGCTACGGCTATTATGTGATGATCGACCACGGCAATGGCCTTGCCACGCTGTACGGCCACTGCTCCAAGCTGCTGGCAAAAGTGGGCCAGACGGTGCAGGCGGGAGACATCATCGCCCTCTCCGGCAGCACCGGGCGCTCCACCGGGCCGCATCTCCATTTCGAGGTGCGCGTCAACGGGGAGCGGACGAATCCGAGGGCGTATCTGCCGAAAGGCTGAAAGGAAAAGATGATTATGAATACTGCAATAAAACCGATCACGCCGGAGCGTGAGCAGGAGTTGGTTGCGAAGCTCGTGGATTTTCTCAGCAGCCGCTACGACGCTGGGAATCTCTATGACATTCTGCGTCACGGACTCGGCATGGATCACAGCGACATGGAAGCGCTGGGCTTCCAGCTCCGCGATTACTACGAGGAGGTATGATCATGAAAAAGGAAAATGTCACGATCACATTCGAGAGTGAGCAGCTTGCCGCTCTCGAATTTTCGCTCAAAAAAAAGAACACCAGCGTGCAGGCGCAGTTGGAAGAACTGCTCAAATGTCTCTACGAATCCGAGGTGCCGGAGCCGGTACGGGAATATCTCGCCAGCCGCACAGCGCCCGCTGCCCGTCCCCGCCGTCCGGCAAGGCCGGCGAAGCCGCAGATGCGGGTGGAGCCTCCCTCTGCATTGGAACAGCCTGTCGGCGAAAGGGCTGGTGACTGAGATGGCGGATCATGTAGACATCACACTGTGGATCGACCGGCGATGGAAGGTAGCCATCGAGAAGCATCTCAGGGATGAAACCTTGGAGGAGCATCTGGAGGATGTGCTGAACGAACTGTGCAATCAGCTTCCGGAGCGTGAGTATGAGCGCATCAGTGCCGAGATCTACGCAGAAGATGTCGCGCAGCGTGCAGAGGAAGAAGCGGCCCGCACCTACGCTGCCTACCATGTGACCGAGTGTGGACAGGAGTGGTACTTCAAGACCTCGCTCGGCGAGGAGCTGCTGGATGCCGCGGAAAAGCTGCGCGGCTATGTCACTGGCGAGAGGGATACTGCACCGGACCTGTTCATGTTCATGGGTACACAATGTGACCTATGGGGCAGACCGGACGGTACAGGGCACGAAAAAATAAGTCGAGGGAATTTCCCTCGACTTATTTTTTCTTTGATCCCAAGTTTATCTGTGCGACAACATTTTATTGGATATGCAGACTTGATCCACGACTCTCGCCGAATCTGCTATCCGGCTAAAGCTGGAACGAAAGTGGTCCAACCGGTACCGCCCCGCAGTGCGGCATCATTTTCATCTGAGAGGGTGAACAAGTAAACGGGCTGGTGGAATCCCTTGCTGTCGGTCATATATTCGAGCTTACAGTCAGTGACTCGCACTTGCCGTGGGGACAAATAGTTGAACATGGGCACATCACGCCAAGAGAACCGCCCGGCACAAAGGCGCTCATACGCCTCTTGGGAAGAGATAACTGCAGCATTTCCATGAAGGGTGCTGACAGAAAGATGGTTGTCTACCTCGTAGAGGATACCGCCCTCTGCCACCCAGCAGACCAATTCCCCATTGGTAAGCACATCGTCTTCTACTACACATTCTGCCCGAAAAGCGTACCTTCCCTCGCTCTCGTCCACGGCGACAAAACTGGCCGCATCGGGGATCTCGACGCCCAGCTTATCCAGAGCGGCACGAAGGTCGTCCTCTGTGATCGCTCCGCCCTTTCCGCTGTATCGTAGTTCGCTGTCCACGCGATAATCCGTGTACTCGTAAGAGTGATCGTTGTAATACACCCACAGGGCATAGGTGCGGTGGTCAGAGTAGAAAGCTCTGCTGTCATAGTAATCTACATCGGGAGTACCGAATCGAATTTCCGCTCCCTGTCGCCCAACAAATTCCGATGCAAAGGCATCGCAGTCCTTCCTTGTGAACGGCTCCGTCCGGTACACTCCAGACGGTCCGGGCGCATTGGACAAAGAACATTCCTGCACCCATTCGATTTCCTTGGTCTTCGCGTTGTAGATCGGACCGTCCGCAAGGTTGCCATAGGGCCGAAAATGATAGGTGAGGAACACACCGGCCAGAGCAGCGATGGACAGAAGGGGAAGAATGGCATAGGCTCCGGCGGTTTTCCATTGTTTTCTCACCAAGCTGACGAACAGCATACAAAAGCAGTACCCCAGCATAGCCCCCAAAACATTGCATATCAGATCGTCCACATCGGCCTGTCCACGACCAAGGACATACTGAAGCAGCTCGATCACAAGAGATGTGCCGACCCCGGCGGTCAGCATCCAAAACCACCGTTGGAAATGCTTTGCCGCAAGAGGAAGCAGTACGCCCAGTGGAAGGAACATAGCGATGTTCAACAAAGGGTTTAGCCAGATCTGCAGAGTAAAGTTATTCCACGCCTCCCAAAACGCCATAAAAGGAAGGAACTGGACGCCCATTCGCAGACCATCCATACGGTTCATTAAAGTGATGGCAGCAAGCCCGCCCAAGTAGCACAACAGAAGGAGAACAACTACGGCTCGCCCTTTCGGAAAACATTTTCCTTCTCGGCGGCACTTCAGATCCAGCATAACAAGAATCACTGCACCTGCCGCCAAGCCGATCAGGGCGAGGGGAATCGCATTTCGAAAGATATAAAAAATGGTTCCGATAAAGTCGTGCACGATAAACTTTCTCCCTTCAATAAAATCGTATGCGAGCGAAGAAACACGCCGAAAGGCGCACAACGCCGCAGCCTGTGAGGATGCGAAACAGGTGGATATTTAGTTGTGTCGCAAAGGCATTATAGCATATTCTATCTGGCAAAAAAGGAGTGAGGATAGGATAATACGATTTAAGAATACAGATTGCTGGATGGAAAGTCAAGATTTGCATTGCAAATCAATCACAAGCCGTTGTCAGTATGATCCAGAGCAGTCTGCGAAGTACTCCGCTGCTCCGGGCTCCGTAATGGGACTACGCAGTGCTTCGGCACTGCGGCGCAGGAGGAAACTGCATCCGCATGTGCGGACGCAGCTCCCTCCTGCTTTTTCGCTCACAGCTTATTCAGTTTTTGCGTGACTTCATGGTGTCGATGATCTCGCTGCCGAAAACATCGTCACCACCGCCCCTGAGAACGCCCCCCTGTTTCGCCCTGTGTGCCGCTGTGTGCGCGTTTAGGGGCTGAGGTGGCGTGTGTACCCACCAAAGCCCATTGAAGCGAGTGTTGCGGCGTTTGTGG
>ENA-OUQC01000851-OUQC01000851.1-human-gut-metagenome-genome-assembly--contig:-NODE-851-length-18796-cov-21.384238_pt1 | contig 18796 bp, 16 predicted proteins | sample MGYA00237942_ERZ548815 | MGnify/ENA primary metagenome ERZ548815 (study PRJEB26490, sample SAMN05194722) | human gut metagenome | biome: terrestrial biome; feature: human-associated habitat; material... | reverse complement strand
ATATTCGGGGGGGGGGGGCAGCCGCATGCGCGCATTGCCGAATGATAGATATATCTGCGTCCTGCGCTCTCATGCGCGCTTCTGGTGCGCTTGATTCTTACGGATCATGGCCGTCGCCAGCTCATCACAGCGATTGTTATACGGATTATCTGCATGCCCTTTCACCTTATGAAACCGCACCTGATGCTTTTGCGTAAGTGCAAAAAGGCGTTTCCATAAATCTTGGTTTTCCACGTCGCGTTTTGTCGAAGTTTTCCACCCGTTCGCACGCCAATTCTGGATCCACCTCTTATCAAACGCATTGAATACATATGCGCTATCTGTGTAAATTTCGACGCTGCAAGCCTCTTTCAATGCTTCCAGTCCTCGGATAACGGCTGTAATCTCCATACGATTGTTCGTCGTCTGCGGTTCATACCCAGAAAGCTCTTTCGTATGCTGTTGATACATCAGAACGGCACCCCATCCGCCGGGACCGGGATTGCCCGAGCAGGCGCCATCCGTATACAGTATAACCTCTTTCATTGTCTTGTAATCTCTGATTATGCCCCTGCTCACATACTCTTGGATTTCCGTACACATGCATCCACAGCCTTCAAAACAGCGTTTCGCAGGCCGAATTCCTCAAGTGCAGCAACCGCCTCGATCGTTGTACCTCCGGGGGAACATACTTTGTCTTTCAAAACAGCGGGCGCCTCCCCCGTCTCCAGCACCAGCTTGGCGGAGCCATATACCGTTTGTGCCGACAGCCGGTATGCCATTGCACGCGGCAACCCCGCACGCACGCCGGCATCCGCTAACGCTTCAATAAACAAATCAACATACGCAGGGCCGCTGCCGCTGATTCCAGTAACTGCGTCCATCAGGTGCGCAGTCACGCGCTCGACCTTTCCAACCGCCCCAAACAGACGCTCGGCAAAGTCTCTTTCCTCCTGCAGCAACGTATCTCCGTCCTCAAAAACAACCATTCCTTCACCAACGAGAGCCGGTGTGTTCGGCATTGTGCGCAAGATGCGCGTGGACTGCGGCAGCATAGACGCGAGCCGCTCCCCGCTCATCCCGGCCACAATGGAGATTACTCCCTTTTCTGCAAAGAAGTCGTATTTTTCTTCTGCCAACGTATCCAGCGAATGAGGCTTAACGGCAAGCAGAATCAGCGTCGAATTCTCAAACAGCTCGTCAATATCAGAACACACTCGTACGCCAAACTCTCGGTGCAATGGTTCCGCTTTCTGCGGATTATGATCAAATACAAATGTTTCGTCCGCTTTCAAGGCTCCCCCACTGCACGCGCCGCGCAGAATCGCCTCCCCCATGTTCCCGATGCCGATTACACCCAGTCGCGTCATATCAATTAGCCTCCAGTAAAATCATCATAGTCACCGTGAAATCAGTGCGTAGATAGTCCGCACTTTCATGCTTCTACAGTATAATTGTATTTCCAATCCGAACAATTGTCAAACCGTCAGATCATTTTCGAAGCCGGAGCTTATTTCTTCTAAATTTACATACTGTTGACAACGCCCTGCTTTGATTCTACAATAATATTAAATATATGGGCGTTCCCATCGAGGTGTTATGGAAAAACGATATTCTAGCAATCGAGCTAATAATAACTCTCGTCAATATGCACGAAATGAGCGCCGCCGCAAAAAGAAAATGCGCCGGATTGTTTTGATTTGCATACTGTTTGTCCTCGCAAGTGTCACGCTTGCTTTGCTGGTATATGCAGGAATCGCCCTGCTTCGCAAGCCTGTGTCCAGTACTGCCGCAAATACAACGCAGCCGCAAAGCACAGAGAATCTAGCATCGCCGCCGCCTTTTACACCGGAACCAGCCACTCAAGCTGCTTCACCCACTCTCACCATTGATGAGGACTGGTATAGGGAGCGCTGTGACCAATTATACCATTGCCTTGACATGTACGGAAACTTTGAGAACCCCGAAGATATCGCACAAAAGCTGTCCTCTTGGCAAATTGATAAGAATCGCAAGATGGTCGCGCTTACCTTTGATGACGGCCCTTCTCCAACGTATACGGCAATGGTGCTGGATATTTTGGAGCGCTATAATGTCCGTGCAACGTTTTTCATACAAGGATCGCATATCAGCGGAAACGAGGAGCTCTTGCAGCGTGCTCTTGCCCTTGGCTGTGAGATCGGCAATCATACGATGAATCATGAGGATTTGGAAGAGATCTCCGATGCTGAAATGCGGAATGCCGTTTCCTCTGTGAATGACTTGATGCAGGAGAAGTTTGGTTATACGCTCACGCTGCTTCGACCGCCGTACATTTCCTTTGGCAAGAAGGGCAGCGAAAAACGTGCGGCATTCGTTCAAATGCTAAAGGACTTTGATATGGCATGTATCAATCATACCCGTAGTTCGCATGATACTTACGCCGATTACACCGCCGAGATGATCTCAGAACGGATGCTGCAATCCAAAGACGAGCTCGGTCATGGAATTGATAACTCGATTTTTTTGTTTCATGACAAGTCACAGAAGACTGTCGATGCACTGCCTCGCATCATCGAGGGTTTGCTGGCGGATGAATATCAGTTGGTAACGGTCTCCGAATTGTTAAATTGCTCGGAGGAAGGCCTGCATTCTGGATGGATCTATTCAAAGGCCGATTAATGAAGTCAGATAACGGGCGTGTTTTGATTGGGCAGGCCGGTTCGTTCGTGCACTTGCTCGCCCTCCCCCCTGCTTCCTCTGCCCTGAAACGCCCGCAAACTGCATCACCAATGCCGGTCAATTACCGGATCCGGTACCGTTTTATCCTGCACCACACATCCCGTGTATTTTAGAATACATTCTCCACTTCTCCTTTTTCAGTATCGACCTCTTGTCGGAAAACATCAGGACAAAGGTCTGCAAACCAATAGGGACATGAAGCCCCGTTGCCGGTACAGGTTTTAGGCGCTATCACCAACATTGTTTTGGATCCTCTGCTCATTTTCGGCTTGTTGGGACTGCCAAAAAATAGGAATAACAGGGGCAGCGATTGCAACCGTCGCCGGGTAAACGATCGCCGCTGCTGTAGCAGCAAAACCCGGTTTCCGCCATCCTCCCGAAAAAAAGTTCAAAGCCGGACACATCGCGAAAATATATCAGCCGGGTGTGCCGAATATTATCATGCAGTCCGCGTACACTTTCTGCATATTCGGCCTGACTATGATCCTTACCGGTTTTTCCGATCGGGCCGTTACTGTGTTAGGTCTATTGTAAATGGCAAACATTTTTCTTCATTCTCCTTGGCGCGCATCGTCCCTATCATCAGCAGCTTCAGCTATGAGGCCAGCGACCTTGAACACTGCAACGAAACGCTATGCTTTGTAACCATACCCGCTCCGGTGCTGCATATATTCGTCTCGGACGAACGTGTTGTTGAAGTCGGTCAAATTGGCTTCCGCTTTATCGGTGTCAGTTTCCTACCGATGGTCACAACGCTCATCTTTCCAGTCTATTTTCAAGCCGCAGGGGCCGATTAGCATCTCGTTCATTCACGCGGTCGTTCTATTCGTCCCGCTTGGTTACCTTTTCTCACGGTTTGGACTGAACTGGTTCCGGCTCACTTTTCCGGTCACTGAATTGCTCACAAGCTGCGTTGGTTTGTTATTATATCGCCGCTTTCTCACAAAAGACCGCTGATACTATTTGCTCGCAGACAGCCTATTCAATATTTTTCAGACACATTCGTCCGCTTCTTCTCGGGCGGATGCGTCTATTTTAATTTTCGCTGCTTTCTCTGGAAAACCTTCCCGTCTGCTTCGTGCGCGCGTCTCCGTCGAATAAAAAAAATTCTCACGCTTACAATACAGCGTGAGAACGAATCTGGCAGGGGCAGAAGGACTCGAACCCTCAAGAACGGTTTTGGAGACCGCTATGTTACCATTACATCATGCCCCTAAAAGCCAGCGAAAATATTATACCACTCGCGTTTTGTGCTGTCAAACAAATTGTAGCATATACCCGTATAAATTTTGGAACATCACCTTTTCCACCTCGGATTCAGACAACCCGCTTTCAAGCAAAGCGTCCGCAAGCGCCGGAAAATCACGGCTCGTCCTGAGATCCACGGGATATCGCCCCATCCCATCAAAATCAGAACCGATCGCGCAGCAATCTATTCCGCCCACATCGATAATATGCTGAATATGCGAGACAATATTGCTAATAGCAGCAGTGTGCCCTTTACATAACTGTTTATAATAGAAATTCACCCCGACCGTGCCGCCGCGTCTTGAGATCTCACGGATATGATCGTCTGCCAAAGACCTTGGCGAGGCATAAACCGCCCTTGCATTGGAATGCGATGCAAACACCGGCGCATCGCAGCGTTCCAAAACATCATCGATCGCGTGATCAGACAAATGGGAAACGTCAATTGCAATACCCAGATCGCACATTTCGTCAATGATCTCGCATCCCAAAGGCGTTAGCCCTTTGTTGCCTCGTGCAAGAGCTGCGCCGCCGAGCTCGTTATTATCATTCCATGTAAGCGTCATCGCGCGCACGCCCAGGCGGTAGAGCGTTCGCAGCATTGCATGGCTTCCTTCAATGGCCTCGCCCCCTTCGACCGTGAGCACTGTTGCGATCTTTCCGCAAGTCGAATCAAAATCTTTCGTCAATGGCGTCAGCTCTTCGTTAGAATCAAGCATACGTTCATATGCGTCTATCATGGCAAGGCACTGGTGCAGCGGTGGGACGCGAAGCGCCATATCAGTCCAAGCAGCAAACAGCTGGAGCGCCACCCCGCCCTCTTGCATGTCACGCAGGCGAATGGCTTGATCTGCTTTCGGCTTTCTCAGGTCATAACCGCGCTCAACCATGCCGTACAAGAAATCGCAGTGCCCATCCGCAACATGAAACCGCATAACCTCGTCTCCCCCTCTCAAGGAAAAGGATATGCAAAACGCATATCCTTTATCAATTCAATCCTTCATTGAGCTTTATTTCGCATAATCTACCGTGCGAGTCTCGCGAATCACATTGACCTTGATTTGGCCAGGATACTCCAGTTCGGATTCGATCCGCTTGGCAACATCCTTGGCCAAAATAACCGTGTCGGTATCGCTGACGCGGTCGGGCTTAACAATGATACGCACCTCACGGCCCGCCTGAATTGCAAACGATGTGTCAACGCCCTCAAACGAATTTGCGATCTCTTCCAGTTTCTCCAACCGTTTGATATAAGTCTCAAGCGTCTCGCGACGGGCGCCAGGACGGGCAGCAGAGATTGCATCCGCAGCCTGAACGAGTACAGCCTCCACGGTCGTCGGATCAACATCGCCATGGTGCGCCATAATTGCATGAACGACCTGATTGTTCTCGCGGAACTTCTTTGCAAGGTCAGCGCCGATCTGCGCATGCGAGCCCTCGACTTCATGATCGATCGATTTTCCGATATCGTGCAGAAGTCCCGCTCTCTTTGCAAGCGCAACGTTTGCTCCGATTTCTGCAGCCATCATGCCTGCGAGGTGTGCAACCTCGATAGAATGATTCAAAACATTCTGGCCATAACTCGTGCGATAACGCATTCTGCCAAGATAACGAACCAGTTCATGATGCAAGCCATGGATACCGGTGTTGAGAACGGCCTGTTCTCCGGCTTCCCGGATCTGCGCATCGACTTCTTTTTTCGCCTTCTCGACCATTTCCTCAATGCGCGCAGGATGGATGCGTCCATCCAAAATGAGTTTTTCGAGTGCGATTCTTGCGATTTCACGGCGAACCGGATCAAAACCGGACAGGATCACGGCCTCCGGTGTATCATCGATGATGAGATCGATGCCGGTCGCCGTTTCGAGAGCACGGATGTTTCTGCCTTCGCGGCCGATAATACGTCCCTTCATTTCATCGTTCGGCAGCGGAACAACGGAAACCGTTGTTTCTGCAACCTGATCTGCGGCGCAGCGCTGGATCGCGAGAGAAATGATATTGCGGGCGCGCTTATCCGCCTCTTCCTTTGTCTTTGCTTCAATATCACGCAAAAGCAGTGCCATATCGTGCCGGGCTTCGCGCTCAACATTTTCGAGCAGCATTTCTTTTGCAGCATCCATGGACATGCCGGAGATCGTTTCCAATTCGGTCATCTGCTTGGCATGGAGCTCCGCAATGTCGGCCTGCATACGATCAACATCCGCTTCTTTGTCTGCCAGCGCTCTTTCGCGCTGCTCAATCCCGTCAAGCTTCTTCTCGATCGACTCTTCGCGTTGGAACAGGCGTCGTTCCGTGCGCTGAAGCTCGCTGCGTCGTTCACGGTTTTCCTTTTCGGCTTCTGTACGAACTTTGAAAACTTCTTCCTTCGCCTCAAGGATCATTTCTTTTTTGATTTCAGATGCCTTGGTACGTGCGTCTTCGTAAAGCTTTTTGACGGCGTCCTCAGCCTTTGCAACCTTTGCCTCGGCAACATTTTTTCTGTACATGTAGCCGACCAAAAGACAAATCGCTGATGCTGCAACAATCAGCGCTATTGCAAGCCAAACATTCATTAGGTTATCTCCAGTCATCTCTATAGTAATATAACCGAGCATCCCTGCCCGGTTATTTATGCAACGGCCTACATCATAGCAAACAAAACAACAATCTATAATGAAACACCTAACAACAGTAGTGCAGGATTACTCTTATTGATTATATCGCGCCATCTGTTTTCAGTCAAGCGAAAACAAAGAAATCTGGTTTTCTTTCGGCAGCGCATCAAAGCAGCCGTTTTGCTCGAGTGCTCCTACTACACCACTGTTTGCGCCGGTCCTTGTTTGAAAATCCTCGACCGAAACAAATCGCTCCGTCCCGCGTTTTTCCACCATCGAAACCGCCGCATTATCCCCGACGCCGGGAATGGAGTTGAACGGCGGCCGCAAAGCGTTTCCCTCGATCAAAAACTTCGTTGCCTCAGAGCGATAGATGTCAACCGGCAGCAGGGCGATCCCGCGCAGGTTCATCTCATAAACGACCTCCAGAATCGTTTGGATCTCTTTATCGCGTTTCTTTTCCGCCGGCTCCTTTGTCTGGGAGTTTTTATCCAGCTCTTTGATCGCCGCAAGTACTTTCTCGGGACCGCCGGACGCCAGTGTTACATCGAATGCGTCTGCACGCACAGAAAAGTACACCGCATAGAACGCAAGCGGGTAATGTACTTTATAATAAGCGATGCGAAACGCCATTGTCACATAGGCCACAGCATGCCCTCTTGGGAACATGTACTTTATCTTATGGCAAGAGTCTATAAACCAGGCCGGGATATTCCCATCGATCAGAGCCTGTTCCATCTCCGGCGTCAGTCCTCTGCCCTTTCGGACACTTTCCATGATCTTAAACGACAACGAAGCGTCCATGCCATGCGCGATCAAGTAGGTCATAATGTCATCGCGTGTACATAGCACCTCCGATAGTTTCGCTATTTTATTCGTGACGAGCGGCTCAGCATTGTTCAGCCAAACATCCGTTCCGTGTGTCAAACCGGAAATACGGACAAGTTCCTCCATCGTCGAAGGCTTCGTGCTCTCCAGCACGCCTCGGACAAAGCCGGTCCCGAATTCCGGCACGCCGAGCGACCCAACCGTACACTCCAGTCCGCTAAGATCGATGCCGAGTGACTCGGTCGACGAAAACAGGCGCATTGTATCCGGGTCATCAAGGGGTATGCTCCGTGGATTCAACCCGGTAATATCCTCCAGCATGCGCAGCGCCGTCGGATCGTCGTGTCCGAGTATATCCAATTTGACAAGACGATCGTCCATTGCATGGAAATCAAAATGCGTCGTTATCGTGTTCTTATCCTTTTTATCGGCAGGATACTGAACGGGCGTGTAGTCCAGGATATCATCGTCCTTCGGCACGATAACGATTCCGCCTGGGTGCTGTCCCGTTGTTACCTTAACATTGAGACACCCCTTGCAGAGGCGTTCCATCTCTGCTTTTCGCAGAGTTCTTCCCGTCTCTTCCATATAATGATAAATGCACTCAAATGCTTTGCGTTCGGCAAGGCCGGAAATCGTACCTGCGCGGAATGCATGTCCAACGCCGAACATCTCTTCAACATACTTATGTGCGACGGGTTGGTATTCTCCGGAGAAATTCAGGTCGATATCCGGCGTCTTGTCGCCTTTAAAGCCGAGGAAGACCTCGAAAGGAATCTCATATCCCTTTTTCTCATACTTTGTTCCGCATATCGGACAGTTTTTGTCCGGAAGGTCAACGCCGCAGTCAGACTCCGGGCAAACGACGTCAAATTCGCTGTGCTTACAGTTCGGACAAATATAATGTGGCTGAAGGGGATTGACTTCTGTGATCCCAGCCATGGTCGCAACAAATGACGAGCCGACCGAGCCACGCGAACCAACGAGGTATCCGTCGCTCAGAGATTTATGCACAAGCCGCTGCGCCATGAGATACAGCGACGCGTAGCCGTTGCCGATGATGGACTTCAGCTCGCGGTCAAGTCTCGCCTGTACCACGTCCGGCAGAGGGTCACCATAGATTCGATGCGCCTCATTGACCGCCATATCGTGCAGCTCCTGGCTTGCATTTGGGATCTCCGGCGCATGCGTGCCATCCGGGAAAGGCTTAAGCTCGTCGCACAGATCCGCGATCATATTGGGCGTTTCAACAACGACTCGGTGTGCTTCCTCAGCGCCGAGATATGCAAACTCCTCCAGCATCTCGTCCGTTGTCTTAAAGTATAGCGGCGCCTGCTGATCCGCGTCTGAGAATCCAAGCTTGTACATCAGTATTTTTCGGAACGCCGCATCTTCCGGGTCAAGAAAATGCACGTCTCCCGTTGCGGCGACAGGTTTACCAAGCTCCTTGCCAAGATCCACAATTCGACGGTTGATATTCCTCAGCGCCTCATCATCCGAAACGATCTGTTCCCGCACCATAAACGCATTGTTTCCGAGGGGCTGGATCTCCAGAAAGTCATACCATTCCGCGATGCTCCTGACCTGTGCTTCGTCTGCGCCATGTACGATCGCCTGATACAATTCGCCTTGCTCGCAGGCCGAGCCAACGATTAGCCCGTCACGGTATATGGAAAGCAAGCTCTTCGGAATGGTCGGACGCGTTCTGAAATAGTCCAAGTGCGAATAGCTGATCAGTCGATACAGATTTTTCATTCCTGCCTGCGTTTTTGCAAGCAGGATAATGTGATTGGTCTTTTGTCTATGTTTCTTCCCGGTATTCCCCTCTCCCACGGGTGCCGGGCGATGTATCGGAAGCGTTGTCACGTGCAACGTCCGAAGCATATCAAGAAACTTGAGGAACACGTCCCCGGTCGCCGCGGCATCATCAATCGCCCGATGATGGTTTTCCAGGCTGATCGAGAAATGCTCACATATCGTATCAAGTTTGTGATTCTGGAGGTCGTGCAGCAAGTACCGAGCCAGCATCAACGTATCCGCATACGGCTCGTCAAATACAATACCGTATTTCTCACTATGGTGATGGATAAAACCCACATCAAACTTTGCATTATGCGCAACGAGGCAGCAGCCATTGCAAAAAGCAGCAAAGCGTTCCAAAACATCGCGCAGCGGCGGCGCATCTGCAATCATATCGTTCGTAATGCCGGTAAGCGCCGTAATGTTTGGCGGGATCACAACACCGCCATTGATAAAAGTTTGAAACCGATCAATGATTTCCCCGTCGCGGATCTTCACCGCCCCGATCTCGATTATATCGCAGTGTTCGGGCTTCAGCCCGGTGGTCTCAATATCGAACACGACAAACGTTACGTCCATATCGACAAGATCCGTATCGGGCAGGAGGTACCCCTCAACACCGAATATGGCCTTTACCCCTGTTTTTTTCGACGCCTTTGCTGCTTCAGGGAAAGCCTGCACGACGCCGTGATCCGTAATCGCGAGCGCCTTATGCCCGAACCGCTTTGCCGTCTGAAATGCGCGCGTAACATCGGTCAAGCCGTCCATCGTGGACATGCGGGAGTGCAGATGCAATTCTACGCGCTTATCCTCCGCCGTATCCTGCCGATAAACCGCTTCCGCTAAATTGACATCATTGATATAGAGCGTCAACTCTTTGGAAAACTTTGGTATCTTGCATACGCCGCGAACGGCGACTTGCTGATCTTTTCCAAATAGCGGCGAGACGCATTCAAAAAATCGATCCGCTTTCACCTTATCGTAGAAGGTAGCTGAACAGTAAACCGAGTCTGTTTTATCGGTCACATTCAACTGAACACGATAGCTTTGCCGTCCGTCCTTACTCTTTCCCCACCCCTCGCGCAGTTCGCCCGAAATAATGGAACCCTGTATGGTTACCGCTCCCTCGGCTTCCGTCAAATCGGCAACTTTTACACGCGATGTCTCTCGGATCCTTTGTCCGTAAAGTATGTCCGGGTCTTTTTTTACAGCAGGTGTGGCGGCAATAGGAGCTGAGGGACCAATAACGGAGGCAACTCCTGCCTGAACTGTTTTAGCGGACTGCTGCGGCGCGGTGGCCGTAGTATCTTCCGGGCTCTTCGTGTCCGGACGGAGTCCTGAATCATACTCGATTTGGATATGCGTTCCTGGAAGATATGCCTCAAAAGCGCAAAGCAGCGCGTCGCGATCGTGTTTTGAAAACACATCGCCATTTTGGATATGCAAAACAATGCGGTTTTGCCTGCGCTGCAAAACCACATCTCGAATGACTGCTCGCTCCAGATCAAAGTTTAAACCCGGTATCATCGGTAAAGTTTCCAATCCGTCCTCGTTCAAAGCCCTATTTGGCTTTTCTCTCATCAAGCATTGTGTTCGCTTCGTCAACTAGACGCGTCATGATCTCCGGCATTGCGCCTGCTGCAAATTTCTGTCCGTTTTTAAACAGCACGCCATTGGATGCCCCGAAAGCGATCCCGATATCCGCATCTGCTGCCTCCCCCGGCCCGTTCACCGCGCAGCCCATGACTGCGATTCTAAGATACCCTGCGTTTCGGTGCACATGCTCTTCGACATACGATACTGCTTTCATCAAATCAACACGCGTTCTGCCGCAGGTCGGGCAGCTGATGATCTCAATGTCGTCTTTACGCAGATTTAGCGCTTTTAAAATCATGAGGCCGGTTTCGACTTCGCGCACAGGAGAGTCCGTCAACGAGACGCGCAAAGTATTCCCGATTCCGTCAAGCAACAATGCGCCGATCCCGATTGCCGACTTGATGATCCCGTTCGCGACGCTGCCCGTTTCCGTAACCCCAATGTGCAACGGGTAATCCACAAGCTCCGCCATGCGTCGATAGGCAGCGACGGTGTTAGCGACTGTCGAGGCTTTCAGGGAGATCACGGTATCGTGGAACCCCGCTTGCTCCAGCATACGCACATGTCTCAGTGCGCTTTCGACCATTGCCTCCGGTGATGCCGCGCCGTATTTTTGCTTGAGATCCGCCTCAAGCGATCCTGCATTCACACCGATGCGAATCGGGATATGATGCGCCTTTGCGCAATCTACAAGCTTCTTTACATTTTCCGGACCGCCGATATTACCGGGATTGATCCGCAGCTTATCCGCTCCATGTTCAATGGCTAAAATAGCAAGGCGATGGTCAAAATGCACGTCTGCAACAAGCGGGATATGGATCCTTTCCCGAATTGCGGAAAAAGACTCCGCACAACGGCAATCATAAACGGAAGCACGAACAATGTCACAGCCCGCGCTTTCCAGTGCAAGAATCTGCCGAACCGTTGCTTCAACATCTCTGGTATCGGTATTCGTCATGGATTGAACGCTGACCGGTGCATCTCCGCCGACCGATACCGTTCCCACCTGTACCACCCTGGTTGTCTGCATAGCGTGCTTATCCCCGAATCAAAGTCATAATATCATTATAGGTCAAAAATATGATAAGCGCAAACAATGCGATCAATCCGATAAAATGCACCATACCCTCTTTCTCCGCATCAATCGGCTTGCCGCGCACAGCCTCAACAATGAGAAAAACAAGTCTGCCGCCGTCCAGAGCGGGGATCGGAAGCAGATTAAAAATACCTAGGCTGACATTGATCAGCACGGCGAATTGCAGCACAGTTTCGAGACCGTATCGAACCGCCTCACTGATATACGCAATCGTGCCGACCGGGCCCGCTACATCCGTAGACTGAACCTGTCCGCGAAATAGCGTTCCGAAAAAAGAGAATGTCGAACGCACGATGCTCCCAATATATCGAAATGACTGCCCGATCGAACCAATAAAACCGTATCGAATACGCGTTGGCGTCATAGTAATCCCCAGATAATTGTAGCCAAGCGTCTCATTATACAGACCAGTAACAGGTATATCCAACCGCGTTCCTTCGCGTGAAACCGTGATCACCGTTTGATCGTCCTGGATCGCTCGAATCATTGTCGCGGTTTCGTTATAAAACTCAATGTCCTTCCCATCGATTTTCAAGAGAATATCGCCGGGTCTCAAACCGGCCTGGTATGCCGGGCTGTCCGTTTCCGGCACCTCGTAAACCGCAGGCATGTAATTCCCGTAAGCCGTAAGCGTGATGATCGAAAGAAGCAACGCAAACAGCAGGTTCATCACCGGACCCGCAGCAACGACAAGAATCTTCTTCCACGCCGGATGTGCATTAAAGCACCGACTGTCCCTCGCCGCTTCATCTTCGCCAAAGAATCGGCACATGCCGCCAATCGGAAAAGCACGGAGAGAGTAGATAATGCCGTTTCGCTCCTTTTTGAGAAGGGTGGGACCCATGCCCACGGCAAACTCTACAATGTCAAAGCCCAGCTTGCGTCCGACAAAGAAATGGCCAAATTCATGTGCCGTCACTAAAACGGACAACAGAATAAGCGCACCGATCACAGATAAAATTGTGCTCAAGTTGCAGCACCAGCTTTCCTAATAGAATTATCGACCGAAATAAGCTTCGACCAAAGCACGCGCTTCCCAGTCGGCGTCAAACACCGTTTCGAGTGAATCGACCGGCGAAGGCATATGACGTTCCATGGCATACTCGACCGCCGCATAGATGTCGGTAAACCGTATCCGCCGTTCCATGAACAGCTTGACCGCAGCTTCATTTGCACCGTTGTACACTGTAGGCATCGTGCCGCCCTCGCGCAGCGCTCGATACGCAAAGCGAAGTGCAGGATAACGTTCCTCCGGCGCAGGATGAAACTCCAACGAACCGACATCCGCAAGCGACAGTCGTCTGCAAGGGGACGGCTTCCGTTCCGGACAGGTCAACGCATATTGGATCGGCAGACGCATGTCGGGCACGCTGAGGTTTCCGATCACTGTACCGTCGCAAAACTCCACAAGGGAATGTACAACGGACTGCGGATGGATCAAGACTTCGATACGCTCTCCAGGGATGTCGAACAAATAACTTGCCTCGATCACTTCAAGCCCTTTGTTAAACAAGGTTGCGGAATCAATTGTTATCTTCTGCCCCATGTTCCACGTTGGATGAGACAGCGCCTCCTCGAGCGTGATCTCCGCCAATGCTGCAAACGGGCGGTTCCAAAATCTGCCGCCCGACGCTGTGAGCAGCAGCTTTCGGATCTCTCGGCGCTCGCCGCCCTTCATACATTGGAACAGCGCGGATTGTTCGCTGTCCACGGGCATAATCTCTCCGCCGTTTGCTTTCAGCGCGGCGTCGACAAGCTGTTTGCCGCACACAACGCTCTCTTTGTTTGCAAGTGCGACACGTTTCCCCGCCTTAAGCGCAGCGAGCAACGGTCGGAGCGCAGCAAAGCCGGAAATGCCATTAACCACGATATCCGCTTCCGCAGCGCCGGCAAGTTCACAGATGCCTTCACTCCCACAGAGCAATTCCGCCCCCTGTGGAAGGTCATCCGGTTCCATCGCGGTTTTCGCGGCAACATACCGCGGTCGAAAGCGCAACGCCTGTTCGGCCAGAAGCGCAGTATTTCGATCGCCGCTGATGCCAAAAACTTCATATTCTCCGTTGGATGCCGCGATAACCTCCAACGTCTGGCGTCCGATCGAGCCAGTGCTCCCGAGTATCGTTACTTTTTTCCCCATACGTTTACATCTCTTGTCTGATTAGTATATTCCGAGCAGCCGCAAAATAGTAAACAGGCAGAGTACGACAGGTGCGCAAAGCAGGATACTGTCGATTCGATCCATGATGCCACCGTGTTCCGGGAATATGCTTGAAAAGTCTTTTACTCCGGCCCAGCGTTTGAGAAGAGAAGCAAACAAATCGCCGAACTGCGCGCAAACGCCGCAAATCAAACCGATGACAAGCAGATAAGGCGCATCAACAACGCCGTCCCACAGCTTTTGAAGCGGAATCAGAAGCGCACCGAATGCAACGCCGCCAATGAGCCCCGCAACAGCGCCTTCCACGGTTTTCTTCGGACTGATCGCGGGACACAGTTTGTGCTTTCCAAGTAGCGTGCCTCCGAAATAAGCAAAGGTATCCGTGCAGGCCGGCGCGGCAAACGTCAACGCAACGGCCGTCAGAGCGACGGAACGTTCAAAATCCATGTAAACGAGCAGCATACAGATCAGCAGGCTGATCGGATATACAAACATCAGAAGCGAAATTAGAATGTTCTCCGGCTCTGTCGGTCTGCGAAGCACGAGACCGATCATACAGGCGACAATGCAGCTCAGATAAAATACGAGCATTGTCGTTGTTCCTGCAAAATGATACACAAACGGAAATCCGATCGCGAATACGTACGCCGGCAAGGAATGCGGTCGATACCCGCGCTGCGTTGTAATGTGCGCCGTTTCATACGTCGCTGCAAATGCTACGATCGATATTGCCGCAAGGAACACATATCCGCCAAGCGAAAGAACGGTCAGCAGCGCCGCGGACAGGATTACTCCCACAATAATACGTACTTTCATTTTGCGTCCTCCAACCCACCAAATCTTCTTTTGCGGCGGCAATACTCCTGTAAAACCGCAAGGTATTTCTCGTCCGAAAAATCCGGCCAATACTCCTCGGTAAAAATCAACTCGGCATAGGACGCCTGATACAACAGGAAATTGGAAAGTCGCTGTTCGCCGCTCGTCCGGATTAAAAGATCGAGTTCAGGAAGGCCGCATGTATACAAATGTCTCTCAAAGCTCTCCGCTGTGACACCTTCGGTCTCCGCCGCGGCAAGTCTCGCTGCGCGCAGGATCTCATCACGGCTTCCATAGTTCATTGCGATATTCAGCTTCAGTCCCTGATTTCCCTTTGTACGTTCCTCCGCATCCGAAATGAGTTCATATACGCGCTCTGGAAAGCGATGCGTCTCGCCCAAAGCACGAATGCAAACGGCATTTTCATTCAGTTCGTCAAACTCCTTCATAAAGAATTCGACAAACAAGCTGCAGAGCGTATTGATCTCATCGGCAGGACGTTTCCAATTCTCCGTGGAAAAAGCATACAGCGAAAGCGCACGAATGCCAAGATCGGAAGAGAGGCGAATGATGCCTTTGAGCCTTGCTACGCCGGCCCGATGTCCGAGCGCGCGCGGGAGGTTTTTGGACTTCGCCCATCGACCGTTTCCATCCATGATGATGGCAACATGCTGCGGCAGCCGATCCGGCTGAAGCCCAAACGCTTCGATCTGTTCTCTGGAATACTTAGCCATGGGGTCCCTCATAAATTGAGATGCAAAGCGGAATCCGTTCCGCTTTGCATCTTGAAAAGCTCATACAGTTTCCGGTGTTGTTAAAAAGCAGGAATACAGCAACAGCACTTCCCCGTCCTGCTCCACGCGTTCAGAAATGACACGTGCTTCGCTGCCCGGCGCGCCTTTACGGCATCGCACCTCCAACGTGCGGCAGGTAAGGTTTTGCGTCTTGAGCCGCTCGGTTGCCTGTTCCAGCGATAGACCAATGCAGCCGCTCAAACCGAAAGAATCTCCTTCTCCTTTTTGGAAAGGATGGCGTCAATATCCTTAATGACTTCGTCCGTCATTTTCTGGATTTTCTCTTCCAGACGTTTCTGATCGTCCTCTGTCAAAAGGTTATCCTTTTGCTGTTTCTTTGTCTGCTCATTGGCGTCGCGGCGGATCGAACGGATCGCTACCTTTGCTTCTTCGCCGCGCTTGCGAACGACCTTTACGAGTTCTTTGCGCCGTTCTTCCGTGAGCTCCGGAAACACAAGTCGGATGACTCTGCCATCGTTGCTCGGGTTGATGCCGAGATCAGATTTCTGGATCGCTTTTTCAACAGCCGGGATCGCCTTCTGGTCCCAAACGGAGATGATCAGCATTCTGGGCTCAGGTGTGCTGATATTTCCGATCTGCTGAATCGGCGTCGGCGTTCCGTAGTAATCGACCATCAAGCGGTCAAGAAGCTGCGGATTCGCGCGTCCGGCGCGCAGGCCATTCAGCTCCTGCTCCAAAACGGAGATCGTTTTGCTCATACGTTCTCTGGTCGAATCTAAAATCTCTGTAGGCATGAAACTCTATCCTCCTGTTTGCGTCGTCAGTTTATTTTACAATATTTGCTTGACTTGATTCAAGCCCTAACCGATATCGTCGATAATTGTTCCCATTTCTGCCCCATCAAACATCGCCCGGATTCCTGCGAGTTCAAATACATGGATCGGGATCTTTTGCTCGCGGCAGAGTGTAATTGCCGTAATGTCCGTTGCTTTCAGATCGTCCCGGATAACCTTATCATAGGTAAGATGCGAATACGGCTTCGCTTCGGGGTCGATCCTCGGATCTGCAGAATAAACTGCGTCGATATTCTTCGCAAGCAGCAGAACATCCGCGCCGATCTCAGCTGCACGCAGCGCAGCGCCCGTGTCCGTAGAGAAAAACGGACAGCCCGTTCCGCAGGCAAAAATGACGACATGGTGTTGCCGCAAATGCTCTCTCGCCGCTCTCGAAGTATAGGTGTCGCAAAACTTCGGCATCTCAGCAGCGGACAGGACGACGCAGGGTATTTGCATCCGTTCAAGCGCATCCTGCAACGCTAAGGCGTTGATCGCAGTTGCAAGCATTCCCATGTGGTCTGCCCGATTGCGTTCCATCTGGCCGCTGCTGCGTCCACGCAGAATATTCCCGCCGCCCACAACAATACCGATCTCGACGCCTTTCTTTTGCAGATACGCAATATCTGAAGCGGTCTTTTCAATGGTTTCCTGACAAAGCGGCGTGCGCTCAGATGACAACGCTTCACCGCTGACTTTCAATAACACCCGTTGGTACACGAACAGGCCTCCTTCCTTGCAAAAAAGGAACACGCTGCCGTGTTCCTTTTCGTTTCGTATTCGTTACGCTTTGGTCTGGCTCATCACTTCTTCAGCAAAGTTGTCCTCACGCTTCTGAAGGCCTTCGCCCATTTCAAAGCGCGTGAAGGAGAGAACCTTGAAAGCGCCGCCGACCATCTGACCGACCGACTGATCCTGATCCTTAACAAAGGGCTGCTCCATCAGGCAGACTTCTTTGTAGTACTTCTCGATTCGGCCGTTAACCATCTTCTCGATGATTGCTTCCGGCTTCGGCTTCGGCTCGTTAAGCGCCTGTGCGCGGAGAATTTCTTTCTCCTTCTCAACATCAGCCTGGTTCACATCGTCTCTGGAAATGCAATTCGGCTTCGCTGCCGCGATCTGCATCGCGACGTCGTGCAGTTTCTCTGCGACGGCTTCACCCTCGACGTCAACAAGTACGCCGATCTTGCCGCCGAGGTGAACGTAGGTATCCACCACACCCTCAGCACGCTGGAAACGGCGAATGCTGATCTTCTCACCGATCTTTGCAACCGCCTCGTTGAGCAGCATGTTCACGGTCTTTGCCGGATCGTCAACAAGCGTCTGCTCCATGAGCTCTTCCACGGTCGCAGGGTTCTTTACAGCGATCTGCTTTGCGATCGTTGCAACAAACGCTTTAAAATCGTCGGTCTTTGCGACGAAGTCCGTCTCACAGTTGACCTCAACGATGACGCCCACTTTACGATCATCGGTCATGTAGCTTCCGACAATGCCTTCCGCCGCAATACGGCCTGCCTTCTTGGCGGCTGCGGCAAGACCCTTTTCGCGCAGGAAGTCGATCGCTTTCTCAGCGTCGCCATTGCACTCGGTCAATGCCTTTTTGCAATCCATCATGCCAGCGCCGGTGCGCTCGCGCAGTGCCATAACATCCTTTGCTGTAAACATTGTTGAATTCCTCCTGTTGCTTACTCAGCGGCTTCTGCTGCCGTTTCTGCAGCCTCAGCTTCGTCATTCATCTGCTCACCCTGCTTGCCCTCGAGGACGGCGTCTGCCATCTTCGCGGTAATCAGCTTGACCGCGCGGATCGCGTCATCGTTGCCCGGAATGGGGTAATCGACTTCATCGGGGTCACAGTTGGTGTCGATGATCGCAACGATCGGAATATGCAGCGTGCGGGCTTCCGCAACGGCAATGTGCTCTTTGCGCGGGTCAACGATGAACAGCGCGCTGGGGAGCTTCTTCATCTCCTTAATGCCGCCAAGGTTCTTCTCGAGCTTGGACTGCTCCAGCTTGAGCTGAATGACTTCCTTCTTCGGGAGAAGGTCAAACTCGCCGGTTGCTTCCATCTGCTCGATCTTGCGCAGACGTGCAATACGGCCCTGGATGGTCTTGAAGTTGGTCAGCATGCCGCCGAGCCAACGCTGGTTAACATAGTACATGTCGCAGCGCTTTGCTTCCTGCTCGATGGATTCCTGCGCCTGCTTTTTCGTGCCGACGAACAGAATGGTCTTGTCTTCCATCGCAAGATCACGGACAAAGTAATACGCTTCTTCGATTTTCTTGACGGTTTTCTGAAGATCGATGATGTAAATGCCATTGCGCTCGGTGAAGATGTATTCCTTCATCTTCGGGTTCCAACGACGGGTCTGGTG
>ENA-OUQC01000848-OUQC01000848.1-human-gut-metagenome-genome-assembly--contig:-NODE-848-length-18846-cov-11.016018_pt1 | contig 18846 bp, 18 predicted proteins | sample MGYA00237942_ERZ548815 | MGnify/ENA primary metagenome ERZ548815 (study PRJEB26490, sample SAMN05194722) | human gut metagenome | biome: terrestrial biome; feature: human-associated habitat; material... | reverse complement strand
CCGTATTAAGCAAAAAAGGACTGTCATATGACAGTCCTTTTTTGCTTAATACGGGAAGTCTTTGAAACTTGCGGTTTCAAAAGTTACGAGAAGGTGTACACGGAGCAGTGATGATAAGAACTGTCCTTTCGCAGTAACGGCTGAGCAAGGTGAGGGTGATGTATCGCATCTGGTGGGAATTGAGGCTCTAAACAAACGGCATCGCGAGGATGGTAAAGCGAGCCGTACTTTCCGTTCCGCTGTGATAGCCAATTTGCCGTATACAGTTGTACGCCGGGAGATGTGGTTTCCATAATCATCGTGATACCGGTGCGGTTGCCGCGCAGGACGGCTGCCCGGTGAAGCTTATTGTCTTCAGCTAGGCAGAAATGATGGTCATATCCATTTACCAGCCTTAGCTGTTCGGCAGGCGAATCGATATCACGGCCAATAGCCTTGGCAGTGCGAAAATCGAAAGCGGTACCTGATACTGGCAAGATTTGGCCTGTGGGCAGACAGTTAGGCGATGTTTCCAAATATGAGTCCGATGCCAATACCAACGTATGCTCAAGTGCTGTATCGCCACCATTTAGGTTAAAGTAGCTGTGGTTAGTTAGGCTGCACAATGTGTCGTGATCGGTGGACGCCTCATACTCGATCACTAACGAACACCCTTCAAGGCGGTAACATACGCTGGCGAGCAAAGTGCCGGGATAACCCTCTTCGCCACTGGGCGATAATCGCTTGAGACGCACACCGTTTATCAACGGTTCTGCGACCCAATTGTATTTATCAAACCCACGGACACCTCCGTGAAGGTGATTTTCACCATCGTTCTTGGCAAGGAAATACTTGCTCTCCCCAAGAGAAAAATACGCCCCGCCGATGCGATTGCACACCCGCCCTACGATAGCACCCATGTAACCATCGTTGTGAATGTAGTCCATAAGATTTTCATACCCCAAGACCACGTCCGTGCCTCTGAAAACTAAGCGCCGAAGTAACGCCCCATAAGTGAGGACTTCCGCCGTTAGGTACTCATTTTGCAAAACGTATGCCCACACCGTTTCACCTGCTGGTGTAGTACCAAAGGGCTTTTGTTCTATTGCTGTGCTCATGAAACTTTCTCCGTACTATTTATCTAGATTTAATACTTCTTGGATGGCCGATTTTATCCAAGAGATTGTATTATGCGACATTCAGTATATCACAAGTTTTGATGTTTGTCAGTAGCAAGAGGCTAAATGCACTTTTGCATTTGTGAAATACTGCATTTTACAGATTAAGGCATAACGACAAAATACCTAGTCGTGCCTACCATTAAATTGGTGTCACGCAGTACACATACAGAGTATCGCAAGCCAATGCTCCAACACATACCACTGATATGATGTGCGAAAATTGCTGTTGATAATACCTGCCTGTATGCTTTATTGTGCATCCATTTGCACGCAGACGATTTACGTCTGCGTGCTTTTTCTTTGTCGAAAAGCGTCGGATTTTATCCGCTGCCGTGGCCCGCCGTTTCCGTCATTTGCGAATTCTTCAAAAATGACAAAACGGAGGTAGCGACATATGTCGTATAGAAATGATCCATATCATCCTGACTATTTGAAAATGTACACTACGACGATGAATTCATTGAGTGTATAAAAGGAGTATGTATTTCTTTGCAACTATACAACGACCAGTTGTGTGGAGAGAAATCTGTGTACCCTTGTGCAAGCCTGCTGGAGACAGCCGGATCACAGTATAGACCACCAGTTCGCGCGACCGGTGCTTAAGCGTTACATGATGCTTGTTGTACCTGTTAGCAGCCTTTATGTCAGAATCTTTGTAATAGTATCTCTCATACTTTGGCGGTGTCGGCAACTTGCGCATCACTCGTAGCAGCTCCTTAAACAGCTTAGACGTGTCGCACCGAATATTCACGCATAGATCCACTCGTGAAAGCTGGTAGGCATTCAACGCACAGGGTAGACCGGAATCTTTTAACAACAATGTAAACTTCTTACCCATCGTCCTAATGCTCTCCTTATCGGGCGGCAAAATACCCAAATATGACGAACTTGGATCAAGCAGTTTCCGTGGATTCACAGCAATCCGTAGATAACACGTTGAAACCTGCTCATGTACATCTCTTTCTAAACTGATTCGCAACCCCTCTCGCCAAAACCATTTGCAACGATGGCGCTCCCCCTCTCCTTGCCAACTCCTATCACTGTATATTTCCCCTTTGGGGCATTGCTGATATATTCTGTCACGTATCCTTTTATAGCCCTTATTTGATAGTCTTTTTACGACTTCAAGTGTGTGAATCGAAAACCCATCCGGTTCTAACTGGAAACTGCCTACACCCAATTTTTTCATAATTTAAATCCTTTCAAAAAAGCACTTTATTTTTCTTTTTAAACTGGCTTTATTAGCTGTTTAAAGAATTTTTTCTTCTATTTTTTTCTTTTTACCAATAGGCATTTACAAAAAAAGAACGACACCAAATGATTTCACTTGGTGCCGCCTTTCTCTAGTTCTCTTGTTTTCCTTTCAATCGCAAGCCGCATCTGCCTAAATTCCGCCTCGGTGATCGCACCCTGCTCCAGCAGCAGTTGATTGAACCACATCAACATCCCCCAGCGATACGCCTCACCTCGTGTCTGTATATACCTCGCCATACGCTTGGCCTCCTTCTCATATTCACGAATCATCTCGATGACCGTGTATATGCTTGTCGGTCAATGTTTCAAAAGAAATGACCCCCACGGCAATCTTTTCCGCAGAGGTCATTTTTTATTCAGTTCTGTGACGCCATTAGCATGGTCAGCTCCAGCAGGACATTCTGTGCCGTCTTTGGCAACCATGCCAGTTTTTCAATGGATAATACCAGCGTTGCGCAGAGTCTGCTTTCCCCATCGACTGGCAGGCGAACGTTTTTGCTCTTGCCTATCAGATAATCTGGTTGTTGTTCCCTCACCGTCTTGATGACCGTGCGCCAGTCACATTCAAGCGGCATAAGCATCGGCGCTGCCTCAGTCAGCACATCCTCGCGAATCTGCAACGTTGGCACTCGGTAGCGATGGCCATCCTTACCTGTCATTTGGAATCCCCGCACGTAGCCCCAAACGTCAGTACCGTTCACTTTTTCCGTTGGGCACTCCCCTTTGGCCGCAACTGCCATAAAGTGTTCGCAATTTTCAGATGTAACCATTGCGGTCAACAACTCTCTGAACAGCTTCTGACTGTCCGCCTCGTGGTTCAAATGGTGCTTGGGGTCATCCACGGGAAGGTTGTCCACAGGTGCTGGGTATACTGATGGTAGGAGAGCATGCCGCCATCCGTTCAGAGTAGTCTGGCCTTCATCCCCCTCCCAAAATCCCAGCATATCCATATATGCTTTCAGTTCCTCAAGGACAACGATCTGTGTCTCCAGCCAAAGGCGCTGCAAGCCCCGATACTTGAGTGTTCCACTTCTTCGGTTGTGCTCATCGATCCTTCGATTTGCGTTCTGAAGCTGTTTCTTAATTCCACCGCTTATTGTCAGTTTTGCCTCATTTTTGATTTTTGTATACAACCAAACCAAGAATCCTTGAATCAACGCATGCACTGCGGCAGTATTCCATCCATCCGAAGACCCTACTCGTGCCAAAATTTTTCCGTCTATATGAATAGGAGACATCAAATCACATTTGCCACCTACTTGAATAGTTGTTGCCCAGCGATTTCTACGCACAAAGTTCCTTATATCAGGGGCGCGAAAAAACGCCGTGTGAATCCCGACTGCAGTGTCTCGGTATCCTCATCAGCTCCGCAGCTATCAAGCATCTTTAACAATTCGTTGCAGCGTTTTTTGTCTTCTAGAACGGAGGCTGCCCTTTCATTTTTGTGCCTGGCTGTGTATCCAAGATTCACTTTAATGTTCCCGGCATTAATATCAAACTCTCTGTCGTGCGATTTAGATCTGTTTTTCAGGCCACGTAAAAAGTGCCGCAGTTCCTCCTCGTTGGCAAAATACTTGATTTCCGCCCCAGCCTTATCCCCTTCGCTCCACTGATAAAAGAACACCCTACTGCCGTCATCATAGTCAAATGCCCTGCCCCATATAGTTTCTCCTTTCGCCTTCGACTGCTTTTTTTCCATACTGACCTCCGATCCAATCATATTACTGACATGTTCATAGCTTTTTCAAAAAGAAATATCCCTTGGATTTTCATAGAAAAGCAAAAGAGTTGTGTTGTATAAATCTCAATTACAATAATTTTGAAAAATTACAAAAACATAATAACACAATAACATATAAAAATCCAGGATTTTTCTCTTCCTTTACTTGCTTTCTCTCGCTTTGCTTGCTACAATATAGAACATGATATTACGAACTCATTGTGAGGTGCGGTTATGGACATTCATGACATCCGGCAGCAGCTGCGGACAAAGAGCCTATACGACATCCCCCTGCGGGTAACGTACTACGCCCGCGTCTCCTCCGAGTCTGACGAGCAGTTGAACTCGCTGGGCAACCAGGTCCAATACTACGAGGACTTCATCCGCCGGAATGCCGCGTGGACGTTTGTCCCCGGCTACATTGATGAGGGTCTGTCCGGCATCTCCACCAAGCGCCGCGAGAACTTCAACCGCATGATCGATGACGCGGCGGAGGATACCTTTGACCTTATCATCACCAAGGAGATCTCCCGCTTTGCCCGCAATACACTGGACTCCATCCAGTTCACACGGCAGCTTCTTGGCTGCGGCGTAGGCGTTTTCTTCCAGAACGACAACATCAACACCTTTGACGAGGACTCCGAGTTGCGGCTGTCCATCATGTCCTCCATTGCCCAGGACGAGCTGCGCAAGCTTAGCAGCCGCGTGAAATTCGGTCATCAGCAGGCCATCAAGAACAATGTGGTGCTGGGCAACAGCCGTATCTTCGGCTACCGCAAGGAGAACCGCCGCCTTGTCATTGACGAGGAGCAGGCCCCTATGGTACGGGAGCTGTTTGAGCTGTACGCCACAGACCAATACTCCATGAAACAGATCGAAGCCCTCTTCTGGGAAAAGGGCTACCGCAATCTCAACGGCAAGAAGATCGCCCACACCACCATGTCCAACATGATCTCCAACCCCAAGTACAAGGGCTACTACGTGGGCAACAAGGTCAAGGTGGTGGACATGTTCACCAAGAAACAGAAGTTCCTGCCGCCGGAGGAATGGGTCATGTTCAAGGACGAGACGGGCGAGATCGTGCCCGCCATTGTATCCGAGGAGCTGTGGGATCAGGCCAATGCCATTCTCCGCCGCCGCAGCGACGACGTAAAGAACCGGCAGGGCGTTTGCAACCACGCCAATCTGCTGACTGGAAAGCTCTTCTGCACCTGCTGCGGCACCGCCTACTACCGCCGGGAATCTCAGGACAAGAAGGGGCATAAGAACAGTAAGTGGGTCTGCTCCGGCAAGATCAAAAACGGCGCGGACTCCTGCGATTCCTTCCCCATCTACGAGGACGAGATCAAGCCCCTGCTGCTGGACGTGTTTCGCGACACGGAGGCCAGCGCAGAGGCCCTGATTGAAGAGTATGTGGAGATGTACCGCTCCCTGGATCGCGGCGGCAAGCTGGGCTCTCAGATCGCCGCGCTGCATAAGAAATTGGCTACCGTGGAGCAGAAGCGTATGAAGCTGCTGACCTTCAATGCTCAGGGCAAGCTGGACGACGCGGACTTCCTCGCCATGAACAAGCAGTGCTCCGCGGAAGCCAAGACACTGCAAGCTCAGTTGGACGAGCTGACCGCCCAGCAAGAGTCCGCCGGAAACATGAGACAGCAGCTTGACACCATCCGCACCGTCCTGCACAATGCCCAGAAGGACGCCGCCAAAGGCGTCATCACCAAGGAGTTCGTAACCCGCTATATTGACAAGATATTTGTTACACCGGAGGAGGACGGTTCCCTCCGCCTGGACATCAAGATTTTCACCGGTGAGAGCTGCGAAAAGCACCTGCAAAACCTGCGGCGTCAGTCAGCGGCGCAAACCGTTGTGCCGCAAGCGGTTGCGGCGTTTTCGCCGGTTGGTGATTCCGAGGGCCGTACGGGTCACATGGTCAAGAAGATGATCGAGTCCTACGAGAAGAACCTGTAAATTCTCCGGAGTTTACCCAGATCTTTTCTGAATAAAAAGAGCGGCGAAATGCAATTTCGCCGCTCTTTTTCTATGCAGGTGCGGGAAAGTGTGCTATACTGATGATACACTCTTATTGAAGGAGACCGCGCCATGCGTCTTTTCGACCACTTACATACCGTCAATACCCACCGCCGACTGGTGCGGCACTATTGCTGGAAGCTGGGACTGGTGTGGCAGGGACTGACCCACGACCTGAGCAAATACAGCCCCACCGAGTTCTGGCGCAGCGTGAAATACTATCAGGGCTACCGCAGTCCCAACGACGCCGAGCGCATCGCCAACGGCGTCAGCCTGTCGTGGCTGCACCACAAGGGCCGCAACCGCCATCACTTCGAGTACTGGATCGACTACTGCCTCCGTGAGGACGGCAGCGTGTATATCGGCGGGTGCAAGATGCCCAAGAAATACGTGGCCGAGATGTTCTGCGACCGTATCGCCGCCTGCCGGGTCTATCAGAAAGAGAAATATACCGACGCCTCGCCCTGGGAGTACTACCAGCGCAGCAAGGATCTGAAGCACACCGATGCCGGACGCTATATGCACGCCGACACGGCGGCGCTGCTGGATCGCTGGCTGCTGATGTTGAAGGAGCAGGGCGAGGATGCCGCCTTTACCTGTATCCGGCAAGAGCTGCGCGACAGTCAATACTGACCCTTTCGCAGCCCTCCCGAAAGCTTTGCAAAAAATTCACGATTTCGGGGGTAGTAATTTTTTCACTTGGTGGTACAATACACTGTGACAAATGTCACAGTGCCAAGGAGGGTATCATGCAGGTTGTCAAAACGTTTGTCAAAGACCATCCCCATATGTGGTGGGGGCTGTTCCTGCCGCTGTATCTGGCGGCGTTCTTCATCATTGAGAAATTTGTGACGGGGCCCTACTGGGTCACGCAGCTGCCGGCGGATCAACTGATCCCGTTCTGTCCCTATTTCATTTTCTTTTATATGAGCTGGAGTCCGCTGCTGGCGGTGCTGGGCGTCTATTTGATCCTGAAGGACGCCGAGGGCTTCCGGCGGTATATCTGGATGCTGGCGCTGTCCTTTTTCTCCGCCACGGTGTTCTGCGTGCTGGTGCCCAACTGTCAGGAGCTGCGCCCGGCGGACTTGCAGGTGCGGGATATCTTCACTTGGGCGGTGCAGTTGACCTACGATCTGGACACCAACACCAACGTGTTCCCCAGCGTCCACGTGCTGGGCGTCATCGCGGCGGTAAGCTCCGTGTGGGAAACGCCGGGGCTGCGGAAAACCGGCTGGCGCTGGGCGGCTACGGTCTATGGGCTGGTCATCATCGCCTCTACGCTGCTGGTGAAGCAGCATGCTTTGCTGGATGTGCTGGCGGCCATCCCCTGGGGATTGGCGTCCTACTGGATCGTGTACCGCGTGATCGGAAGGCGGCGGGACACGCGGCTTTCCCTGCGTTTACAGAGTGAATGAGCGATAAAGAAAGAGAGAAGGCAGAAGAGATGGTAAGATCCCCCTTGCTGGAGGGCGTCAGCCCTCAGGAGTACCAGACCATGCGGGCGTGTCTGGGGGTGCATGAGCAGAGCTTCCGCCCGGACGATGTGATCTACGATTTTGGCGATGGACGGGGCCTGCTGGGCATCGTCACTGAGGGCAGCGCCGTGGTGGAGCGGATAGACCGGGAGGGCGGCCGCGCCATTCTGGAGCATCTGGAACCGGGCGGCGTGTTCGGCGAAATGATGATGTTCAAGGCGGCGGGAGACGACAGCGTGGTGGCCCGCTCCGTAACGCCCTGCCGGGTCAGTTTCCTGCGGGGCGAGGCCGTCATGCGCCGCTGTGAGCATGCCTGTGCCTGTCACGGCCGCATGGTGGAGAACCTGTTCCATCTGGTGACGGAAAAGGCCATGTCCCTGTCGGAGCGGGTAGAGGTGCTTAGCCGCCGTTCCATCCGAGAGAAGCTGCTGCGGTACTTCCAGCTACAGGCGGCCAAGGAGCGCGGCCGGTCGTTTCTGCTGCCCTTTTCCCTCAGCGCGCTGGCGGATTATATTTCTGCCGACCGCAGCGCCATGATGCGCGAGCTGAAGAAAATGCGGGAGGAAATGCTGGTGACCATCACCGGCAGACAGGTGACATTGCCGTAAACGAGAAACACCCGACCGGGGTTGCCCTCGATCGGGTGATTTTTCAACGGCTCACAGCACCCTTGGCTCCCTCTGATGAGGGAACTGTCAGCGAAGCTGACTGAGGGAGAGACTTTAGAACAGCTTGCTCTATGAATTCGCATACGCCAGTAAAGTTGCGGTCAATGTCCATATTACAGATCCGCAACACGGTCAGATTCAAAGACTCTAACTGGCTTGTGCGGATTGCGTCTTTTTCGGCTTGCTCCTCTGAATAGTGGCCTCCGCCATCAAGTTCGATGACCAGCCTTGCTTTTGCGCAATAGAAATCCGCAATATAATTATCAATGGCTTTTTGCCGCTGAAAACGTACGGGATAATTCCGCAGAAAATCAAACCATAGTTTTCGCTCCCAAGGCGTCATATTCGTCCTTAGTGTCTTGGCGAGGGGAATATTTGATTTATTATACCTCTTCACATCTCTCCCTCCGTCAAAACCTGCGGTTTTGCCACCTCCCTCGTCAGAGGGAGGCTTCGGTGCGCTGAAAAGTAGAACTGCATATGTTTTCTATACGAATCATTATACTACCACATCCGGAAAACGGCAATCCTCCGCTTGCTTTCTCCGGCGATATGCCCGCCAATTCTTGTCAAAAGTGTGTAAGATGTGCATTGACGGCGGGGCATCATCGTGATAAAATAAACAAAGTTCCCGGCGTCGCCTGCGAAAAGGGCGCAGGTAAGGAAAAAACAGAAATGAGGGAGTAAGTATGTATCGCATCGTGAAAAAGGAAGCGCTGAAACCCACCGTGATCCTCTATGAGATCGAGGCACCCATGGTGGCCAAGAAGGCGCAGCCCGGCCAGTTTATCATTCTGCGCGTGGATGAGAATGGTGAGCGTATCCCCATTACAATCCATGACTATGACCGTGAAAAAGGCACTGTTACCATCATCGTCCAGACCGTGGGCGCCACCACCGAAAAGCTGAGCCACAAGCAGCAGGGCGAGTGCCTGCATGACTTTGTGGGCCCTCTGGGCCGTCCGACCGAGACCGAGGGTAAGAAGAAGGTCTGCGTGGTGGGCGGCGGCGTCGGCTGTGCCATCGCATATCCCGTCCTGAAGAAGTTCCATGACTGCGGCGCGGAGGTCCACGCTGTGGTAGGCTTCAAGAACAAGGACGTGGTGATCCTTGAGGATAAGTTCAAGGCCGTCTCCTCTGTGCTGAAGGTCTGCACCGATGACGGCTCCTACGGCCAGAAGGGCCTTGTCACCGAGGCGCTGAAGGAGCTGCTGGATGCCGGCAACGTGTATGACGAGATCTTCGCCATCGGCCCCATGATCATGATGAAATTCGTCTCCAAGACCACCGAGCCTTACGGCGTGCCCACCACCGTCTCCATGAGCCCCATCATGATCGACGGTACCGGCATGTGCGGCGGCTGCCGCCTGACCGTGGGCGGCGAGACCAAGTTTGCCTGCGTGGACGGCCCCGACTTCGACGGCCATCAGGTGGACTGGGATCTGGCGGTGAAGCGCAATCAGATGTATCGCGACTTCGAGCTGCGCAAGCATGAGGAAGTCTGCAATCTGTACAAGCAGGAGGTAAAGTGATCATGGCGAATATGAGCTTGAAGAAGAACGAGATGCCCTCTCAGGATCCCAACGTTCGGAATAAAAACTTCCTGGAAGTGGCCCTGGGCTACACCGAGGAGCAGGCGCTGGACGAAGCGGCCCGTTGCCTCAACTGCAAGAATCATCCCTGTGTGGACGGCTGCCCCGTCAATGTCCGCATTCCCGAGTTTATCCAGAAGATCGTGGAGAAGGACTATGAGGGCGCCTATCAGGTGATCCATCAGACCAGCTCTCTGCCCGCCGTGTGCGGCCGTGTCTGCCCGCAGGAGAGCCAGTGCGAGATGCACTGCGTCCGCGGCAAGAAGGGCGACCCCGTGGGTATCGGCCGTCTGGAGCGCTTTGTGGCCGACTGGCACAACGCCCACAGCACCGAGGCTGCCACCAAGCCCGAGTCCAACGGCCACAAGGTGGCTATCGTGGGTTCCGGCCCTGCCGGTCTGACCTGCGCCGGCGACCTGGCCAAGAAGGGCTATGAGGTCACCGTGTTCGAGGCGCTGCACCTGGCCGGCGGCGTGCTGGTGTACGGCATTCCCGAGTTCCGTCTGCCCAAGGCCATCGTCCAGAAGGAAGTGGACGGCCTGAAGGCCATGGGCGTCAAGGTGGAGACCAACACCGTTGTGGGCCGCACCATCACCATCGACGAGCTGATGGAGGAGAACGGCTTCGAGGCCGTGTTCATCGGCTCCGGCGCAGGCCTTCCCATGTTCATGCATATCCCCGGCGAGAACCTGAAGGGCGTTTACTCCGCCAACGAGTTTCTGACCCGTATCAATCTGATGAAGGCCTATCGCGAGGACAGCGATACCCCCATCATGGATCTGCGGGGCAAGAAGGTGGCTGTCGTCGGCGGCGGCAACGTGGCCATGGACGCCGCTCGCTGCTCCAAGCGTCTGGGCGCCGAGGTCTGGGTGGTCTACCGCCGCGGTATGGAGGAGCTGCCTGCCCGTCACGAGGAAGTGGAGCACGCTATCGAAGAGGGCATCATCTTCAAGACCCTGAATAACCCCATCCAGATCAATGGCGACGAGCAGGATTGCGTCAAGTCCATGACCTGCATCGAGATGGAGCTGGGCGAGCCTGACGCTTCCGGCCGCCGCCGTCCCATCGAGAAGAAGGGCAGCGAGTTCGACCTGCCTGTGGACGCCGTCATCATGTCTCTGGGCACCAACCCCAACCCCCTAATCAAGAGCACCACCAAGGGTCTCGAGGTCAACAAGAAGGGCGGCATCATTGTCAACGAGGATGGCCTGACCTCCCGTCAGGCGGTCTATGCCGGCGGCGACGCCGTCACCGGCGCTGCCACCGTCATTTTGGCTATGGGTGCCGGCAAGCTGGGCGCCAAGTCCATCGACGAGTGCCTGAGCAATAAGTAATCACACATTACATAAAAAAGATGAGCTGCGCAAGCCGCTCATCTTTTTTATGTGCGGAGGGAATAGGATTATCGAAGCGTTCTGTAGGGGCGGACGACTCTGTCCGCCCTTGCCTGTCATTCCGAGCCAGTGCTCACACTGGCGTGGGAATCCGTAACCCTATGCCACAAAAGAAGAAACGGATTGCCGCGTCGGGCTTACGCCCTCCTCGCAATGACAAGTTTTTACGTGTCATTCTCCACATAGAGATCCTCACATTGCTGCTGGGCTTGTATCAGCCGTGTGCGTATTGTTTCGGGCAAAGCGGCCTCCTGAAAGGAAAGCGGAGCGGCATCCAGCATATTCAGCACATCCTCCGTGGCGGCGAAAAGGGTGAGATACATTTTTTGATACAGTTCCATTTTATCACCTTAAGGCCATTTTACTATCGTTTGATGGTGAAACCAATACTATTCTTTGATAGTACATATAATGCTCTTGAGGTGATGCTTTTGTACATCCCAAGACTGAAAGATCTGCGCGAGGATCATGATCTGGCGCAGAAGCAGGTGGCGGCTCTGCTGGGTATTGACCAGCGGGTCTACAGCAATTACGAACTGGGCAAGCGGTCGCTGCCGCTGCGCCATCTGGTGACGCTGGCGGAGTATTATCATGTGTCCACGGACTATTTGCTGGGCCTTACTGATCATATGCGGCCGTATCCCAAGGGCCGAATGAAATAAGAGAGTGGGTGGACAGGATATTTGATTACAGCCCATTGTGGGAGACCATGCAGCGCAAAGGCGTGTCGCAGTATCGGCTGCTGAAAAGCGGCATTGACAATAAGACGCTGGATTCGTTGAAGAAGAACAAGAATATCACCATGGTCACGCTGAAAAAGCTGTGCCGGATCATTGACTGTTCACCCAACGATGTGGTGCGGTTCTTTTGATTTCGTAGGGGCCGATGCCCACATCGGCCCGTTCCTATATCGAAAACGCCATCATAAACCGTAGGGCGGCCTGCCCTCAGGCCGCCGCCCGCAAATATCCCCATCCTACAAAAACGATCCCGCACACTCAGCTGACCTGAGTGTGCGGGATTTCTTCATACAGTGTCCACCGAACCGCGGTGCTGCCGCGCCTTTTTCAGCAGGCTTATCCCACGCTGAAAAAGCTCTTGGCAATGTCGGCGCTCTGCTTGGCATCCTTGGCGTAGTAGTCCGCGCCGATCTTCTTGGCGTACTCCGGCGTCAGCACCGCGCCGCCCGCCATGATCTTGCAGGGCAGCTGGGCCTGCCGCAGTGCGGCGATGGTCTCCTCCATGCTTTTCAATGTGGTGGTCATCAGAGCCGACAGTCCCACCAGATGCACATCCTTGTCCCGCACGGCGTCCACCACCGCTTCCACCGGCACGTCCCGGCCCAGATCAATGACCTCGAAGCCGTAGTTCTCCAGAATCACCTTCACGATGTTCTTGCCGATGTCGTGTACGTCGCCGTGAACGGTGGCCAGCACGATGCGTCCCTTTCCCGCGCCCTCACCGTCCTTGGCGGCCATGGCGGTCTTCACCTCGTCAAAGGCACTCTGGGCGGCGCTGGCGGCCTGCAGCAGCTGGGGCAGGAACAGCGTGCCGTTTTCGTACTTGGTGCCCACCGCGTCCAACGCCGGAATCAGCGCCCCGTCCACCAGCTCCAGCGGCTCCTTCTCCCACAGCAGTGTCCGGGCGGCGGCTGCCGCCTCGCCCTTCAGCCCTTGCTCCACCGCCTTCATCAGCGGCGCGTAGGCGGCGTTGGCGCTGCCGCCGTAGGTCACGCCGCCGGTGGAGGCGCTCTGCATGATCTTGGCCAGCGCCGTGGCCGTGGGCACACGGCCCGCATACCGCTCCACATAGGCGGCGCACTGCTTGTCCCGCCCCGACAGCACGTTGTAGGCGTAGATGGCCGCCATCATCTCCTGACTGGCCGGATCCATAATGGCCAGATCCAGCCCCGCGTGGATGGCCAGCGTCAGGAAAATGGTGTTCAGATAGGCCCGGCAGGGCAGACCGAAGCTGATATTGGACACGCCCAGAATGGTACGCACTCCCAGCTCCTTCTTGCACCGCTCCAGCGCCTCCACGGCGGCCAGCGCGTCCTCCTGCTGGGCGCTGGCGGTCAGCGCCAGACAGTCGATGTAGATATCCTCCAGGGGAATGCCCGCGTCCAGCGCCGCGTCACGGATACGGCGGGCGATAGCCACCCGTTCCTCCGCGCCGGAGGGTACGCCCGCCCCGTCCACCGTCAGGCCGATCACCGCTGCGCCATATTTTTTGCACAGGGGCAGCACGTGCTCCAGCACGGCGGGCGCGCCGTTGACGGAGTTGACGATGGGCTTGCCGTTATAGACCCGCAGGCCCCGTTCCAGCGCCTCAAAGTTGGTGGAATCCAGCTGTAACGGCTGGCTCACCACGCTTTGCAGGGTTTTCACCACCTGCTCCATCATGGCAGGCTCGTCCACCTCCGGGGTGCCCACGTTCACGTCGAGAATCTGCGCTCCGGCCTCGGCTTGAGACACGGCCTGCTCCAGCACGTAGTCCATGTCGCCCTGTCGCAGCGCCTGCTGGAACCGCTTTTTGCCGGTGGGATTGATGCGCTCGCCCACCACGGTCACGCCGGCTACGGTGACGCACTCCACGGGAGAACAGATCACCGAGGGCATGGCGTGGGCCGCCCGTCCCGGCACGCAGTCCCGGAACACATCGTTCAAAAGCCGGATGAAATCCGGTGTGGTGCCGCAGCAGCCGCCCGCCGCAAACAGTCCCAGCTCCCGGTAAGGCTCCATCTGCCGGGCGTACAGCTCCGGCGTGATATCGTAGCCGCTGCCGTCGGCGCGGGGCAGACCGGCGTTGGGCTTCACGAACACCGGGAAGTCGCCGGGCAGCGACTCAGCCAGCCGCTTCGCCATGGGGAAGATCTCCTGCGGGCCAAGCGAGCAGTTGATGCCCAGCGCGTCCGCGCCCAGTCCCCGTGCCGTGGCGGCAAAGCTCTCCACCGTGCAGCCGGTGAAGGTGCGGCCCCGTGCCTCAAAGCTCATGCTGGCCAGCACCGGAAGCTTGCAGTTTTCCTTCACCGCCAGCAGGGCGGCCTTTAATTCATAAAGATCGGTAAAGGTCTCCACCATCACCAGATCGGCGCCTGCCGCCGCGCCCGCCCGGACGATCCGGGCAAATTCCGCCACCGCCGTCTCAAAGGGCAGCGTGCCGTTGGGCTCCAGCAGCTCGCCCAGCGGGCCGATATCCAGCGCCGTCAGTGCGCCGTAGGGGGCGCAGGCCTTTTTGCAGCAGGCCACACCCGCGGCGATGACCTCCTCCACGGTGTAGGGGCTTTTTGCCAGCTTGGGGCCCGACGCGCCGAAGGTATTGGTGTTGATGATGCGGCTGCCTGCCGCCGCGTACATGCCGTGGATCCGCTGGATGGTCTCCGGATCGGTGATGTTCAGCTCCTCCGGCCGTGCGCCCAGCTTCAGCCCGGCGGCCTGCAGCATGGTGCCCATACCGCCGTCCAGCAGAATGGTGTGGCGCTGGGTGAAAAGTTCATTGCTCTGCACAGGTGATCCCTCGCTTTCGATAGTTGCATCTGGCCCGGAGGACACAGTGTCCGCAGCCCGCCAGTTGTCCCCTGACTGGGTGATCGCTGACGCCCAGCAGCGCTGTCACGCTTTTGCGCGGCGTCATTAAATAGGTATCCGTTACATATAGCCCGATCTGCCGCGCCGTGTCCAGCGTCTCAGCCAGCAGCGGCTGCAGGCTGATGGGCCAGTCGCCGTAGCCGGGGGAGAACCGCCCGGTGAGGAAAAGCCCCTGTTCTGCCGCCCATTGCCGCAGCTGGCTTTCGGCGGCGTCCGCCATCTGCTCCGCCAGCGCCGAGGCCAGCGCGTCCGCCGCCGCTCCCGCCGCCACATCGCCCACGGCGGAGCGGCGGATCTGACTGTCCACCATAGGCCCCAGCGTCACCGCCAGCAAAATGGCCTGCGGACATTCCGCCAGATGGCGGCGAATGTCCGCTCCTTGCAGAATGCCGGCTTCGTCCCACGCGGCGGTATCCGCCGTCCGCCAGACGGCTTTCGGCATGGCGGCGTGTAACAGGGGCGGGGCGCACCGCTCCAGCAGCGCCAGCGTGCCGCTGTCCGGTTCGCCCGGCGCACCCAGATAGCGGGTGGCCTGCCGCAGATCGATGGACTCCGGTACCTCCAGCGTAAGGGCGCGGATGGGGGAGAGAGACATACGGCAGACCTCCTTTTTCGTGTGAATAATTCAGTATACCCCAATAAGCGGCCGGAATCAACCCGGTAAAGGGGAAAATCCGCCCCCATAAAGGCGGTTTATGTACCGATAAAAGGAAATAATGTACCGATAAACATGCAGAAGCGTGCAGATGCAGAACGTATATACGCCCGCACGTGGGGCGTGCGGGCGTATAGGGTTCCATAGTTATATCGATCGTCTTACTCAGACACGCGGCACGTCCAACCGAAGGGATCGGGTCTGGTGCCCCACTGGATGCCGGTCAGCTCGTCATAGAGCTTCTGGGACAGCTGACCGATTTGACCGCCGTTGACCTCGTAGCGCACATCATCCCAGCCCAGTGCGCCGATGGGGGAGATCACGGCGGCGGTGCCGATGCACCACGCCTCCTCCAGAGCGCCGGTCTTGGCGGCCTCGAACAGCTCGTCCACGCTCAGCAGACGTTCCTCCACCGGCATGCCCCAGCTCTTGAGCAGCTCGATGGCGGACTTGCGGGTGACGCCCCGGAGGATGGAGCCGGTCAGGGCGGGGGTGACGACGGTGCCATTGATCTTGAACATGACGTTCATGCCGCCGCCCTCTTCGACGTACTTGCGCTCCACGCCGTCGAGCCACAGGACCTGAGAGAAGCCCTTTTCGATGGCGCGGTCACCCGCGCGGTTGGCTGCGCCGTAGTTGCCGCCGCACTTGGCTTCGCCCGTGCCGCCGCGCACCGCGCGCACGTCCTCGGTCTCGACCATGATGGGGACAGGCTGCAGGCCGTTTTTGAAGTAGCTGCCGGAGGGGGAGAGAATGACGGCAAACGTGGCCTCGTGCACGCCGTGCAGGGCGAGCGTCGGGTCGGTGCCGTACAGGAACGGACGAATGTAGAGGGACGTGCCGGGATCGCTCGGGACCCAGTTCTCGTCGACCTTGACGACGGTCTTGATGGCCTGGAGCGCGTCATCGGGGTCGAGCTGGGGCAGACCCAGACGCTCGCAGGAGCGGTTCAGACGGGCAACATTTTCCCAAGGACGGAAGAGCTGCACGCCGCCGTCAGGCCGGCGATAGGCCTTCAGCCCCTCGAAGACCTCGGTGCCGTAGTGCAGGACGCTTGCCGCCGGAGACATGGTGATGGGGCCGTAGGGCACGACGCGCGCGTCATGCCAACCCTTGTCGGCGCTGTAGTCCATCAGGAACATATGGTCGGTGAACACGGTGCCGAAGCCGAGCTGATCGGACGGGGGCAGCGTGCCGGGATGCGTGGTCTTGGTGATCGAAATATTCATAAGGATGACCTCCTGTCGATATAGTTTGCCTTAGATTTCCTTGAGATGCTCCATGTTGTGGCGGATGCCCTCGCAGCAGGCGTGGAAGGTGGCCTTTTCGTCTGCGGTCAGCGGCAGCTCGACGACCTGCTCAACGCCGTTTTCGCCGATGACGCAGGGAACGCCCGCAAACAGGCCCTCTTCGCCGTACTCGCCGCACAGCTCCATGCTGGCCGGGAGAATGACCTTTTCGTCGTGCAGCACGGCGTAGGCCATGCGCGCGGCGGTGGTGGCAATGCCGTACTCGGTGCAGAACTTGCCGGAGAACGTGACCCAGCCGCCGTTGATGGATTCCTTCTGCAGTGCGTCGCGGTCAAAGCGGAAGCGCTCATCGCTCTCCGCCCACACGTCCAGCGGCACGCCCTTGAAGCTGACGCAGGACCATGGAGCAAACTGCTGGTTGCCGTGCTCGCCCATCATGTAGCAGGTGATGGACTTGTGGTCAAGCCCGGTCTGGCGCGCCAGCGCGCTCAGCAGGCGGGAGGTGTCGAGGCCCGTGCCGGTGCCGAACACGCGGCCGCGGGGAAGGCCCAGATGCAGCGCCAGCTCGCGCGTGACGATATCGCAGGGGTTGGTGATGTTGATGAGCACGCCGTCAAAGCCGCTGGCCTTGATCTTTTCCGCGTAGCCGCGCACAGCGGGGATGGTGAAGTCCATCTCGGTCACGCGGTCGTGCGTGCCGCGCAGCAGATCGATCTTGCCGACGCTGTTGACGATGACGTCGCAGACACCGAGGTCGGAGAAGTCGCCGCCGCGGACCGTCACACGGTGGGGCATATAGGCGACCGCGTCGCGCAGATCCTGCACTTCGCTTGCGAGCTTCTGCTCGTTCTGGTCGACGAGCACCAGCTCGTCCGCGATGCCCTGGATCGCCAGAGCATAAGCCACATGTGCGCCGACGTGCCCCATACCGACCACGCCAAGAACTCTTTTCTTTGCCATAAGAATACTTCCTTTCTCAAAACGGTGTGCCCGTATAGTAAACTGATTGTTTGTGCGGCTCTTACATACCGTAGTTGGGGAAGAGCACGCAGGTATAAAGCATGGCGAGAACCATGTACAAAACAAGGATGATGGCGAAGGCCTTGAAGGTCTTCTTCATGACCTCGCTCTCGTTGCCCACCTGATCGACCGTCGCGCAGGCGGCGACCGTGTTGTTCGGGCAGATCAGGTTGCCGAGCGAAGCGCCTGCATTCTGACCAGCGAAGATCGTGATGGGATTCATGCCGAGCGAGGCCGCGGCGTCGATGTGCATCTGGGCAAACATGATGTTGGAGCCAAGGCCCGTGCCGGTGATGAACGCGCCGCTCGAGCCGATGAGGACGGCAGCCGCGGGATAGAAGCGGCCGACGACGGCGGCGATATCAGAGGCGAGCAGATTCATCATACCCGTGGAAGAGGACTGCATGATATAGGCGACGATGAGCAGGCTGCCCATCGTGACGAGGACCGGCAGCACGCCGCTCGCAGTGCGTTTGCAGACCTCTTTGTAGGTCTTGAAGTTCACGCCCAGCGTGAGCGCGCCGAGGATACCGCACACAAGGATGACAAGGTCGACCCAGAAGATATAGCCGAAGGTGCACATGATGGCAAAGCCGTTTTCCACAACGGCGGGGAAGCCATAGCGGATGAGGGGAAGGAGCACGAGCATATAGATGTAAGGCGACATGGCCTTGAAGGAGCTGTACCTGCGCTGATGCGCGGCGCTTTCGTTGCGGAATTCATCGGGGGTCTTCACGCCGACGAGCTTGACATACGCAACGGAGAGAAGGATGGAGATGAGGCCGGTGCCCATGGACGTGACCTCCGCGCCGACATAGTTGGAGAGGAGGAACATCGTCAGGCACGTGCTCACGCCTGCGAAGGTGAGATAGGGAAGGATGCCCTTGTAGCCCTTTTTGCCAAATGCCATGCCGACCATGATGAACGGGATGACGAGCACGCCGAACATATGGAAGCGGCCGGCCATCGCAGCGTTCTGCGCGACGGTGGCAAGACCGGCATCGACAAGCGCCGCGCCGCCGTTGATGGTCGTGAGGCCC
>ENA-OUQC01000847-OUQC01000847.1-human-gut-metagenome-genome-assembly--contig:-NODE-847-length-18908-cov-9.017345_pt1 | contig 18908 bp, 18 predicted proteins | sample MGYA00237942_ERZ548815 | MGnify/ENA primary metagenome ERZ548815 (study PRJEB26490, sample SAMN05194722) | human gut metagenome | biome: terrestrial biome; feature: human-associated habitat; material... | reverse complement strand
GTGTGTAATGCATCAGGCTGAACACGCCGAGCGCGCCGCAGATGATGTTCACCACGACGATCATCACATAGCCCGTCATCGTCGGCGCGTATTTCGGCTTGAAAAGCGCCGGCATAATCTGAAAATTTTTTAACGAGGTGAATATAATGATTATTACTCCCGATACTTTAATTGGCGACATCATCGAAGGCGACGTTAATATCGAAGCCGTTGCAAACGTTCTCACAAGCGTTGGTATGCATTGCCTGGGCTGTGCAATCGCTCACGGAGAAACGGTCGGCGAGGCGGCAGAAGTCCACAACGTCGACGTAAACGAACTCATCGCGCGCCTTAACGAAGCGGCAAAAAAATAATGGCTGAATCAAAAGATATCAAAGACAGGCTGTATGAACTCAGGACGTTTTCCGATATTTCCACGGCGGAAATGGCGGAAAAACTCGGCGTGACCGAAAACGAATATATCGCGTTTGAAAACGGCGAGGACGAAGCGCCGATATGGCTTGTTTACAAATTTGCGTCGATCGTCGATATCGAGCCGTCCTTTATCTTCACGGGGAAACAACCCACGAAAAAGTACGCCGCGGCAGTTTACGAAAATAAGGGCGAACGCGTTGAAAGGTACCCCGGGTATTCTTTCACGTCGCTTGCCGCCGATTTTCAGAACAAGCAGATGAAACCTATGCTTGTCGATATTTCCCCCACAGACAAGCCCGAACTTGTGTGTCACGCCGGGCAGGAATTCAATTACGTTCTCGAAGGGCTTCTGAGAGTGGTTGTCGGCGACGAGGAGTTTTACCTGCATAAGGGCGACAGTTTGTATTTCGATCCGTCGCTTCCGCACGCGCAGATGGCAATGGGCGACAAACCCGCAAGATTTATCACCGTTATCAACGAGTAAGCAAAACAAACAAGAAGAGTTCGGCAAAAACCGAACTCTTTTTTGTTTGGTCAAGTTGTTTCAAAATTTTGAGCGGAAACTTTCAATCAGTGCAGCCACCGTCTCCAACTAAAAATCGGGTCATCGTTTGCCAGGTCGTCAATCATTTTTGCTTTGGTTGTCCCGACGTTGAAAATTACGGCGCCGTTGTAATAACGGACGGAGTCTTTGCAAGTATAATATTTGGTTTCTTCGGTGTCGATAAGTTTTACGTTTCCGTTTTCAATGACGTAGTTCCCGTTTTTTATTAAATCGAGAACGTAGTTCAAATCATTTTCACGAATATAGCAGTCGTCGGGATTTATCTCTTTGGCGCTGGTGCCGTCGTGAAGCACACCGTTAGCATAACAAATGGAATAAGTCACGCCGTTTTCTTTGATAAAGTATTGATAATACCGGTCATCAAATGTGCTGCCATCGTATTTACGAAGCTCGGTATGCAATATTTCGGCATAAAAGTCTTTTGCAAATTTTACGACGATTGTTGTGTCTGACTCAAACAACTGATCTCTAGTTAATGTGAGAAACTGTATCGAATAATTTCCTTTGGACAGTGCATTGCAAATTTCATCCGCAGTCGTTTCATCCGTAAAAGTACCTGCGGTTACTTCTTCCGGATCGCCGAATTTATATACGGTTTTGGCTTGTTCGTTGTTATTGTCCTTCTTATCGCAGGCGACAAACAATACACATATTATTAACAACGCGGTCAATATCAGAATAATTTTCTTTTTCATATTTACCCCCTGAATAATACAAGATATACCTTGTAACAACAACATTATACATAATATATGTTGTATTGTCAAGGAATGAGAACTTTCGGAGAAAATCTTAAAAGAGAACGCAAGTTGAGTGGGTTAACTCAACAAGAACTTGCAGATAAAATAGGAATAAAACAACAACAGTTAAGTCAGTGGGAAAGCAACAAGTTTGAACCGACCGTGTCAAGTATCGTTGCGCTCGCAAAAGCGCTTGACGTGAGTTTCGACGATTTGTTTGACGGGATAGAATAGAAACGATTTTTATTGCAGAACGCTTAAATATTTTGAAATAAAATTATGATTAAGTTATCTGAATTAAGAAACGAAAAAGGTCTGACGCAAAGAGAAATCGCAAAGATTTTCAACGTAAGTCAGGGCACGTACAATAACTGGGAAAACGGCAAAACTCAGCCGTCGATTGAGCAACTTGTGACGATTGCGGATTTCTTTGGCGTTAGCATCGATTATCTTGTCGGGAGAGAGGGTGAAGACGGCATTATCGCAAGCGCGAAGGACGACCGAATCAATCTTTCGGACAAGTCGCGCGACGCTCTTTACGAGTTTTTGAAAACCATATCCGACAAAAAATAATTGACCGCCTTACGGCGGTTTGTTTTTATAAAAATATTGTTTTGTAACAATTCATTATTTTCTGTTGGCAAAGAAAGAAAAAAGTGCGATACTATAATTAGAAATAATTAAGGTGAATTATGATTTTATCGATCGGAGAAATACTTGCGGATTTAATCGGCGAAAAAAACGACGGCGCATTGACGTTCAGGGCGTTTTGCGGAGGCGCGCCGTTCAACCTTGCCGTTAACGCAAAGCAAAGCGGCGCGACAGTCGGGTTCGTCGGGCGCGTCGGGAATGACGTAATCGGTCGCTTCGTCACGGCGGAAGCAGAAAAAGCAAACCTTGACAGCCTTGACATTCAGACGGACGAAAAACGCAACACGACGATTGCTTTTGTGACTCTCATGAACGGCGAAAGGGATTTTGCGTTCAATCGCCACGACACCGCCGATTTTAATATCGACTTTGACAAAATCGACTTTGCAAAGTACGAAAACCTTAATATCGTGCATTTGGGCTCGCTTATGCTGTCGGAAGAAAAAGGGCGCGCGTTTGCAAAAAGAGTTGCCGACAAAACGAAAGAAATCGGCGCGAAACTCAGTTTTGACGTGAATTTCAGGAAGGATATTTTCCGTGATTTCGACGCCGCAAAAAGGGCGTACGAGCCGTTTGTAAAACGTGCGGATATCGTCAAATTTTCGGAAGACGAACTACTTGACTTCACGGGAATTTCCGGGATCGACGCTGCGGCGAAGTCGCTGTGCGACAAAGACAAACTGATTCTCGTGACGCTTGGAAAGAACGGCAGTGCATATTATTTCAACGGCGAAAAGGGCGTTGTGCCAAGCGAATATCAATGCAGGAGCGTTGACACGACGGGTGCAGGCGACGCGTTTTTCGGGGCGTTTCTTGCGGCAATCGAAAACAAAAAACCGACAAAAGAGAACATAGTTTCGGCAATGCGAAAGGGCAACGAAAAGGGCGCGAAAACGACAGAATTTTTTGGTGCGATAAAGTTATGAACGACATTAAAGACATAGTAACAAAACCGATATTTTTTGAAAGAAACAGAGTTTATCGTATATATCACGGCGGTAAACCCTTCAAAGCGTTGTTTAACGACGGATACGACGACGGCACCGACAATATGTTTCCCGAAGAATGGGTAGCAAGTAAAGTGCGTGCGATCAATCCGAAATACTTCGGCGCGCGCGACGGCGTGTCCAAAGTAAAAGGAACGGGGGTTTTCTTTGACGACCTGTTAAAAGAGCATAGCGCGGAACTTCTCGGGCACCGCAAATACGACTGTCTTGTGAAGTTTCTGGACAGCGCGACAAGGCTGCCTTTTCAGGTGCATCCCACGAAAGAGTTTTCAAAAAAACACTTTAATTCCGAATATGGCAAAACCGAAGCGTGGCTTGTCATCGCGACTCGTCCCGGCGCAAAACTTTATTTCGGCTTTAAGGACAAAATCACGAAAGAAGAGTTAAGCGCACTCGAAGAACGCAGCGAAACCGAAAAAGACATTATGGGCAATTTGCTTTCCGGCGTGGACGTGCAGGTCGGGGATTTGTGGCTTATCCGCGCGGGGCTGATTCACGCAATCGGCGCGGGTTGCACGATTATCGAAGTGCAGGAGCCCACGGATTTTACAATTCAGCCCGAGCGGTGGTGCGGCGATTATCACATAAGTTACGACGAAGAATTTATCGGGCTTCAAAAGGACGTCGCGCTTGACGCGATAAACTACGATATTTACGGTGCCGCCGCAAAAGAGTTTGCAAAAGTATCGCCGAAAGTCGTCGTCGACACCGAAAATTATAAAAAGGAAATTCTTATCGGATATGACGATACGCCGTGCTTTCAGGAAATTCGCCATACGATAAAAAACGGCGGTAATTTCATTACGGAATTTGCGCCCGCGGTTTATATCTGCCTTGAAGGCAATGCGAAAATTGTCGGCGAAAACTATGAAAAAGACGTGCGCCGCGGCGATTATTTTTATCTGCCTTTTATTGCGGAAGGGAAGTTCAGAATCACGACCGACACCGAAGCCGTGTTTATCGAGTGTCTTCCGAGCAAACAAGATTAACGAAATTTGACATCGTGAAAATCCGCCTTTTCGGGCGGATTTTATAATATCCTTACGAAAAGGCAGCCGATGACCGCGCCGAAAAAGGACGCGACAAGGGAAATGGGAATGGCGAAGCGCAGATTTTTGACTTTCACCTTTGAAAAGTAAACGGCGCAAACGTAAAATATCGTTTCGCTGCTGCCGATGATGACGGCGGCGCATTTCCCGACGTAACTGTCCGCGCCGTAATCTTTGAAAATGTTTTCAAGAATGGCGACGCTTCCCGCCCCGCTGAAAGGACGCAAAATCATGACTTCCGTCACTTCTTTTGGTATGCCGAAAAAGGCAAAAGGTTTTTCAAAAATCTTTGTGAGATATACGGTGAGTCCGCTTGTTTTAAACAGTTCGATAAGGATGAAAATCGCCGCAAGATAAGGGAACACGTCTTTGACAAGCGACATACTTTCTTTGCCGCCTTCGACAAAGGCATCATACACGTTTACGCGTTTTATCGCTGCAAAAAGTACCAATAAAACCAAAATTACGGGAATAACGTAATTCATTTGATAAATACCGCAACAAGCAGAACGCCGATTACCGTCGACGAAAACGTCGATATTATCGACGGCAGAATTATCGCGGACGGGGCGGTGCTTCCATACTCCGTCATAAGGCTTAACACGGTAAGCGGCAGTAGTTGCAAAGACGTTGCCGCAATCACCGTGAGCATTACCATATTTTTTGTCGCGACGCCCGATTTGTCGTCCATAAGATATATCGCGTCGATGCCGGCAGGCGTTGCCGCGTTTCCAAGTCCGAGCACGTTCGACGCAACGTTCAGGGTGATTAAATCGACCGCTTTTTCGCTTTCGTTTCTGAAAAGCCGACGGGTAAGCGGACGGAAAAGTTTCGTGAGTTTTTTGTCAATGCCCGTCTTTTCCATAAGTTTCAGCACCGACGTCCACACGGCGTAAATCGCCAGCATTTTAAGCGACAGCGACACCGCGTTCGTCGCGCCGGCAAGCATAGACGCCGTAACTTCATCGGGCGAAGTCACGGAAATTATCACGACGGCGACGATAAAAATCAAAGTAAAGATGACGTTCACGTTTAATCGTATGCAAGAAGACGGGGAGTTATACTTTACAAAACGCATTATAAATTGTATAATGTACCGGAACTTATTATAAGGAGGGCTCATATGTCCGAAAAACAGAAATATTATATCACAACCGCAATCGCGTACACGTCGGGGAAGCCTCATATAGGCAACAGTTACGAAATCGTGTTGTCCGACGCAATCGCGCGCTTCAAACGTCGCGAAGGTTTTGACGTGTTCTTCCAGACAGGCACCGACGAACACGGTCAAAAAATCGAAGAAAAAGCCGAAAAGGCGGGTATGACTCCGCAAGCCTTCGTCGATATGGTTGCGGGGGAAATCAAAGACATCTATAAACTTTTGAACATTTCGTACGACAAGTTCATTCGCACCACTGACAAGGATCACGAACGTCAGGTGCAGAAAATGTTCAGAAAAATGTACGAAAACGGCGATATCTACAAGGGCACCTATAAGGGCAAGTACTGCACCCCCTGCGAGAGCTTCTGGACGGAGAGCCAGCTGGTGGACGGCAAGTGCCCCGACTGCGGCCGTGAGGTTCACGATGCCGAGGAGGAGGCCTATTTCTTCCGCCTGAGCAAGTACGCCGACAAGGTGCAGCACCTGCTGGAGGACACCGACTTCCTGCAGCCCCGCACCCGCGTCAACGAGATGGTGAATAACTTCATCAAGCCCGGTCTGGAGGATCTGTGCGTTTCCCGTACCAGCTTCAGCTGGGGCATTCCCGTGGACTTTGACCCTGGCCACGTGGTGTACGTGTGGGTGGACGCTCTGTTCAACTACTGCACCGCCATGGGTTTGTATAACGACAAGTACCACGATTTCGACAAGTACTGGCCCGCCGACTATCACATCGTGGGCAAGGAGATCGTCCGGTTCCACTCCATCATCTGGCCCGCCATGCTGATGAGCATGGGTCTGCCCCTGCCCAAGCATGTGTACGGCCACGGCTGGCTGGTGATCGACGGCGGCAAAATGTCCAAGTCCAAGGGCAATGTGGTCGACCCCTATGCCCTGTCCGAGATGTTCGGCGTGGATGCCCTGCGGTTCTTCCTGCTGCGCACCTTCCCCTTCGGTTCCGATGGCAACTTCTCCAACGAGCTGCTGATCTCCACCATCAACACCGACCTTGCCAACAAGCTGGGCAATCTGGTCAGCCGCACCACCGGCATGGTGGAGAAGTACTTCGGCGGCAAGCTGCCTGCCGACCGTGAGAACGCGCCGGAGGACGACGATCTGAAGGCCACGGTCTGCGGTCTCCGCGACCGGTACGAGGCCGAGATGGAGAAATTGCAGCTCCAGAACGGTCTGGACGAGGTGTTCAAGGTCATCGACCGTGCCAACAAGTATATCGACGAGACCGCACCCTGGGTGCTGGGCAAGGACGAGACCAAGCGCGCCCGTCTGGCCACCGTCCTCTATAACCTGCTGGAGACCATCCGCGTCTGCACTACTCTGCTGACCCCCGTGATGCCGGAGAGCTGCGACAAGATCTTCGTGAAGATCGGCGCTTCCGCCGAGGATCACACTTGGGAGAAGGCCAATGTCTGGGGCACGCTGTCCGCCGAGGCGCAGGTGGCCAAGGGTGAGAACCTGTTCCCCCGTGTGGACACGGAAAAGGCGCTGGCGGAGCTGAACGCCATGCAGGAGGCCCAGAAGAAGGCCGCTCTGCCCGCCATCGAGCTGGAGCCCTACGTGGAACAGGAGGTGGATTTTGACACCTTCCTGAAGTCCGATTTCCGAGCTGTGAAGATCAAGAACTGCGAGGCCGTCAAGAAGTCCGACAAGCTGCTGAAGTTCACGCTGGACGACGGCAGCGGCACCGACCGCATCATCGTCTCCGGCATCCACCACTACTATGAGCCGGAGCAGCTGATCGGCAAGACCGTCATGGCCATCCTGAACCTGCCGCCCCGCAAGATGATGGGCATCCCCAGCAACGGCATGCTGATCTCCGCCGTCCACAAGGAAAAGGGCGAGGAAAAGGTGCAGCTGATGATTATTGATGACAGCGTACCGGCGGGCGCGAAGTTGTGCTGAAATAGAAAACGATCAATAGAACTTTGTAGGGGCCGACGACTCTGTCGGCCCCTACAATGGCCGCTCCGTTGTCGGGCGGGCGGACAGAGTCGTCCGCCCCTACAGCAAAAACAGTACCCAACTTCGTTAACTTCGTCAAACCCTAAACTTATATGGACAATCACGCTTCTTTGCGCTACAATAGGCGCAAAGGAGCGTGATTTCATTATGCTGACACTATACGTAAAATACACCGCAAAGCCCGGCTGCCGGGAAAACTACGTCCGGGACATCGTGTCCGAGGGCATCCTGACCACCATCCGGGCGGAGGAAGGCTGCATCCGCTATGACTACTACTTCTCCGCCCAGGAGGAGAACGTGGTGCTGCTGATCGAGCAGTGGGAGACCGAGGAGCATCAACGCGTCCACATGCAGCAGCCCCATATGACCCGCCTGCGTGAGCTGAAGGCCCAGTACATCGACGACACCGCCATGGGCAAGGTGCAGCTGGTATGACGCTGTTCGACACCCACGCCCACTACGATGACGAGGCCTTTGACGCCGACCGCGACGCAGTGCTTACCGCCTTTGACGGGCTGGTGATCGACCCCGGCTGCACGTTGGCGTCCTCTCAGGCGGCTGTCGATCTGGCGGCGCGGCACCCTCATGTGTACGCCGCCGTGGGCATCCATCCGGAAAACTGCGGCGACTTCGTGCCAGAGCACATGGACGCGCTGCGGCAGATGGCGAAGCAGCCAAAGGTGGTGGCCATCGGCGAGATTGGCCTTGACTACTACTGGCCGGAGAACCCGCCCCGCGACTTCCAGCAGCAGGTGTTCCGGGCCCAGCTGGAGCTGGCGCTGGAGCTGGACTTGCCGGTGATTGTCCACGACCGCGAGGCTCACGGCGACTCGCTGGCCATCGTGAAGGAATACCCCGCCCTGCGGGGCGTGTTCCACTGCTATTCCGGCAGCGTGGAGATGGCGCGGGAGCTGCTGGCGCTGGGCTGGTATCTGGGCTTCGACGGCCCTGTGACCTACAAGAACGCCCGCAAAACCGTGGAGGTGGCGGAGATGGTTCCCCTCGACCGTATCCTGATCGAGACGGACTCCCCCTATATGTCTCCCGTCCCTCTGCGGGGCAAGCGCAACGACTCCCGCAATGTGTACTATATCGCGGAAAAGCTGGCCCAGATCAAGGGCATGACCACGGAGGAAATGGCCGCGCTGACCATGGAGAATGGCAAGCGCCTGTTCGGGCTTCAATAAATTTTCTTTTACAGCAGGCATCGCCCCGCGGAGAAACCTCCGCGGGGCGATGCCTATAATTCTGTATCATACGCCCCGAAGCGCTACCGACGGCACCCATGGCCGCACGATATCCGCCCAGCGCTCCAGCTGCGCCCTGTCCGGCGCGTGAAGCCCCGACCGCAGCACGGAGTCCCGGTCGATAAAGCACTGGATGTAGTACCGCTTCGCGCCGGCGATCCATTGGGCGATCTCCCGGAAGGAATCGTCGTCATGCAGCTCCGCCACCGCCGTGGTACGGAACTCATAGTCCAACGTTCCCTCCAGCAGAAAGGCGGCGCTTTGCCGCACCGGCGTCAGGTCAAAGCCCGGCAGCCCCACCGTGGCGGCGTATTTGCCGGGGCTGTTCTTGATGTCCATGGCCACGTAATCCACCAGTCCCGCCGCCACGATGGCCCGCAGCGCCTCCGGATGGCTGCCGTTGGTGTCCAGCTTCACGGCGTAGCCCAGCTCCTTCACCGCCCGCAGCAGCGCCGGAAGCTCCCGCCGCAGCAGTGGCTCGCCGCCGGTGACGGCCACGCCGTCCAGCAGTCCCCGCCGCTTTTTCAGGAAGTCCAGCAGCCCCGCGTCGTCCGTGACCGGCTCCATGCCGCCCAGCACCAGTCCGCCGTTGTGGCAGAAGGGGCAGCGCAGGTCGCACCCCTGCAAAAACACCGTGCAGGCCACCCGGCCAGGGAAGTCCAGCAGCGTCAGCTTTTGCAGCCCATGAATATCCACACCGCGTTCCTCCCCTCGTTTGCATGTCCCCTATTGTAGCGCGGCGGGGCGGGAATGTCAATCCGCCATTGCGCCGCCGCGGCAGGTATGGTACACTGGAGAGGAAAAGAACGGAGGTGCGCGATGGGCGGACGGGACAGCGGCAAGGCCTTGCCGATACAGAATTTATACTGCTCGCAGGCGGATTACAGCCAGATCTGCCGGGTGGCGGTGGAGACCATCGGCGCGCCCACCACGCCGATGATCCATCAGATGTCCCGGTTTTGGCTGTTTACCGGCGGACGGGGCACGATCGTTTTGCAGGATCGGCAGTATCCGGTAGGCCCCGGCACGCTGGTTTCGGTGCTGCCGTGGCAGATCTCCGACGTGGTGGCGGTGGAGGAGCCGCTGCAATACTATCTGCTGACCTATTACTTCGACAACGTGAACATGGCGGTAAAGGCGCTGGGGCAGGCGGGCCGCACGCCGCTGCACCTGATGGAGGACATGGCCGCCGCCCCGGTGGCACAGTGTACGCCCCGGGAGACGGACGAGCTGCGGCTGCTGCTGGAACGGCTGCGGCAGGAGAGCGGCCAAAGCGCCGATCCGCTGGGTGAGCTGTACATTGCCAATAAGCTGGCGGAGGTGGTCATCACCTTCCTGCGGCTGGGGCAGGCGCGGCGGCAGACCGGCAGCCGGGCCATTGAAAAAAGCGACATTCTCCACTATATGTACACCCATTTGGGAGAAAAGCTGACGCTGGCTCAACTGAGCCGCCAGTTTTTCCTCAGCGAGTCCGCCATCAGCGCCTACATCACCCAGACCACGGGGCTGTCCTTCTTCGATCTGCTGGGGGAGATGCGGATCGGCCGCTCCATCAGCTTCCTGCTGTATACCGACCTGACCATGGAGCAGCTGGCGGAGATCCTGGGATTTGTGGACAGCTCCCATATCAGCAAGGTGTTTTCCGCGCGGCTGGGCATGAAGGCCAGCCAGTTCCGCGAGGTCTATCGCCGGGTGGGCGGACTGTGCGGCATTCAGGACGATCCCACTGCCTACGAGGTGGTGTCGTACCTGTACCACAACTACACCCGCGACCTGCTGCCCCAGCACACGGCGGCCCGGTTCGGCCTGTCGGTAAAGGAGCTGAACACGCTGCTGCTGTATCAGGTGGAGAAGGATTTCTCCGATTTTCTGAACTTCCTGCGGATCAACCGGGCGTGTACGCTGCTGAAAACCACGGAGAAAAGCGTCACCGATATCGCTTTCGAGGTGGGGTACAACACCGTCAAGACCTTCAGCCGCAATTTCCTCAAGTTCCGCCGCATGTCTCCCACCGCCTTCCGGCAGGAGGTAGTCCTGCAGGAAAACGCCTTATAAATATGCCGAAAAGAAGGGGGACGCATTGCGTCCCCCTTCTTTTCTGTCATTTCGGATAAACGCCCAGATCCCGGGCCACCTTGGTGATGAAGTCCTGCACATTCGTGACCATGGTGGTGGCGCAGAGACTGCCCCGGTCCCGCAGCTTGTTGACCACGAACTCGTCGGCGTCCACGGCGTACAGGTACACGGGCCGCACCGTGCCGTCCGGCAGCACCCGGAAGGAGGGCGTCATATTGCCGGCGGCGATGGTGTGCAGCATGGTGGCAAGGCAGATCATCGTGGTGGCGCCCCGCACCAGCGAACGCATGGCATAGGCCCCCTCGTACACGTCGGCGTACACCTCCGGCAGCGGGCCGTCGTCCCGGATGGAGCCGGTCAGCACAAAGGGAATGTTGTGCTTCACACAGCCGTACATAATGCCGTTGTCAATGTGATAGTCATGAATAAACTGGGGGATGGAGCCGCTGCGGCGCACCCTGTTCAGTACGTCCAGATGGTGGTAGTGGCCGTTGGGCTGGCTGCGCTGGGTGTAGATATCCTGCCCCAGCGCCGTATGGAGACAGGCGGCCTCCAGATCGTGGGTGCCCAAGGCGTTGCCTGCCAGCAGGCCGTGGCAGTAGCCGTTTTCGATCATGGCCTCCATGGCGGCGCGAGCCCCGGCGTCAAAAGCGAAGGCAGGCCCCATGACCCAGATGATGCGGCCGTGGTTGCGCTCATGGCGCAGCAGCGCCGCCAGATCGTCGTAATCCTTGGCGTAGGAGGTCTCGCGGCTGCGGCCCTGACGGAACACGAACTGGTCGTCGTTTTTCGCTTCTTCCTCCGCCGCGAAGCCGTTGCAGTGCAGGTAGATGCCCTCCTCGCACCGCTCGGTGCGGCCCAGCAGCACCCGGTCGCCCTGCTTGAGATTCCGGGCCTCCACCGTGTCCAGGCGGCCATCCGGCCGCAGGACGATGCAGGCGTCCATGCGGCTCTCCTCCGCCAGACGCCACTGGCCGTCGATCTTGCAGTATTCCGGGTACATGGAAGTGCTGTGGAAATCCTCGGGGGCTACGCCGTCCCGCTCCGCCGCCTGCCACCGGGCATCCGGCGCGGCGGTGAAGCAGGGCTGGGTAAAATCAGGATGGTGGTATTCCGGTAACGTAAAAGCCATGGTTTTCTCTCTCCTTTTCTCATTCAACGGCGGCGCGGCGCAGGGGCATGCTCATGCACCGGGGGCCGCCGCGGCCGCGGGACAGCTCGGAGCTGGGCATTTCCAGCACCTTGATGCCATTGTCCCGCAAAATGGCGTTGGTCACGTAGTTGCGGTCGTACACCACCACCTTGCCGGGGGCGATGCACAGCGTGTTGGAGCCGTCGTTCCACTGCTCCCGTTCCGAGGCCACCCGGTCGCCTCCGCCGCAGCGGATCAGCTTCACGGCGGACAGACCCAGCGCGTCGGCCAGAATGTCCTCCAAAGTGCCGCTCCGCTCCTCCGCCCGCAGGCTGTCGCCGCTGCCGGGGGTGATGCGGTAGAGCCGCAGGCTTTCCAATATCTCCGGGTGGACGGTGAACACGTCCCGATCCACCTGCGTCAGCACCGTGTCCAGATGCATGAAGGCCCGCAGGCTGGGGATATCCAGCGCCAACACAGTGCGGATCCGGGCCGTCTCATCCCGGAAGATATTGCGGGCCAGCACCTCGATGGCCTCCGGTGTGGTGCGCTGGGAAATGCCCACCGCCAGCAGCTGGGGCGAGAGGTTCAGCACGTCGCCGCCCTCGATGCTGAAGGGATCCTCCCGGCGATAGTAAAAGGGCACCTGTCCGGCGTAGTCCGGGTGGTATTTCAGAATATACTGGCCGTAAATGGTCTCACGGCGGCGGGTGGGGGAGTACATGGCGTTCAGGCTGACGCCGCTGCCGATGCAGGCAAAGGGATCGCGGGTGAAATACAGGTTGGGGATGGGATCCAGCACGAACCGGTGGCTGTCTCGGGTCAGGGATACCAGCGCGCCCCGCCGATCCGGCGGCAGGAATTCCTCCACGCTGACGCCGGTCATGGTGCGCCGCACCAGCTCCCGGTCGTCCAGCGCCGTCAGGTAGTCGTACAGTGCGGGCTGATAGTGGCGGGCAATGGGGCCGCCCTCGTCAATAAACTGGCGGACGAAGCGGCGGCGCACCTGAGGATCGCAGGCCAGCGTCTGGCGCATCAATTCCTCCAGATAGACCACCTCTGTGCCGTTCTGCCGCAGCAGGGCGGCAAAGGCGTCGTGCTCCTGCTGTGCCGCTTTCAGATAGGGGATGTCGTCAAACAGCAGGCGCTCCAGCTCGCCGGGCACCAGCTGCTCCAGTTCCGCGCCGGGGCGGTGCAGCAGCACCTGCTCCAGCATGCCGATCTCACTTCTGACTTGAATGGGCATGGCTTCCTCCCTTGCTGATCGATGGTACTTCTATTGTATAGTTTTTCCCGAAACAAGATGGGACATTCGGCGCGTGTTCTGTGGTATTTTAACAGGGAAAAGAGGAGAGACGCATGGCATATGCCGTGCGTCTCTCCTCTTGTATCGTTTTATTCCAACATTTTCGCCCGTTCCGTCAGTAGGGGCAGCGCCCGCTCGAACTCCACGCCGTACCATGCCGCCTGCGGATCGGTGCGGGTCACTTCAATGCACCGCAGGGTGAAATCCACCGCCAGACGGAATGCGTCCTTCAGGCTCATGCCCCGCATGATGCCGCCCACCGCCGTGGCGGAGAAAATATCCCCCGTGCCGTGGTAGGCGTGGGGCTCCCGGCGGTTGAAGTAGCGGTCGAATTGGCCGGTAAGGCTGTCGTAGGACATGAAGCCAATGGTATCCTTTTCCAGCGAAACGCCGGTCAGCACCACCTTTTCCGCGCCCAGCGCCGCCACGCCCCGCAGCAGAGCTTTCACATAGTCCTCGTCATAGTCCTCCCGGTAGGGCAGGCCGGTCATCAGGCTGGCCTCGGTGATGTTGGGCACGGTGATCTGCGCCTTGGACACCACCTGCGCCATCAGCGCCGGGAACTCCGGGCCGAAACCGGCGTACAGCCTGCCGTGATCGGCCATGGCGGGGTCGACGAACAGCAGCGTATCCTCGTCCCGCAGCAGCTCCAGTAGCTCCAGCACCACCGCCACCTGCCGGTCAGAGGCCAGATAGCCGGTATACAGTGCGTCGAACTTCACGCCCTGCGCCTTCCAGTGGCGGGCCACCGGCAGCAGCTGATCCGTCAGATCCAGACAGCGGAAGTCCGGAAAGCTGGTGTGGGTGCTGAGCACGGCGGTGGGCAGTATGGCGCACTCCACCCCCATGGCGGAGACCACCGGCAGCGCCACCGTCTGGGAGCAGCGGCCCAGACAGGACACATCCTGTATGCTGGCAATACGCTTCATGAAACGTTCCTCATTTCTTCATATGCAGTAATATTTTATTATACCACCTTTTGGATATCACCATATGACCAGTTCACGCAAGACGGATAATACCAGATCGACTTTGCGGAAAAGCGCGGCGGAACGCAAAATCCCCCTTGTATTTTCCCGTCGGGCGTTGTAATATTATCTTTTAAGAATAGACTGTTGCACATCAGGAGGTACGCACGATGATAAAGGTCGATCTTAGTAATATTCAGAGCTTTCTGCGCCTGCCCTACGAGGCGGCGGTGTCTCCCCGGATGAAGATCGCCCACAGCCATTTGCAGCTGGGCAATGGCCGCGGCGGCGAGTTCACCGGTTGGGTGCATCTGCCCAGGGACTATGACCGGACGGAGTATGATCGCATCAAGGCGGCGGCGAAAAAGATCCAGAGCGATTCCAAGGCGCTGGTGGTCATCGGCATCGGCGGCTCCTATCTGGGCGCACGTGGCGTGCTCGAGTGCCTGTGCTCCCCCAACTATAACCTGAAAAAGAAGAACACCCCCAACATCTACTTCATCGGCAACGGTCTCAGCAGCGAAGCGCTGACCGAGGCCATGGAACTGGTGGAGGACGTTGATTTCTCCGTCAATGTGATCTCCAAGTCCGGTACTACCACCGAGCCTGCCGTGGCCTTCCGCTTCTTCCGCGAGCTGCTGGAGAAGCGCTACGGCAAGGAGGGCGCCGCCCGCCGCATCTACGCCACCACCGACGCCCACAAGGGCGCGCTGAAATCTCTGGCGGATGCCAACGGCTACGAGACCTTCGTGGTGCCCGACAACATCGGCGGCCGCTACAGTGTGCTGACCGCCGTGGGCCTGCTGCCCATTGCCGCCGCCGGTATCGACATCGACGCGCTGATGAGCGGCGCGCAGGAGATGATGGAGACCTGCGCCGCCGACGACATGGAGCGCAATCCCGCGTGGCGCTACGCCGGAGCCCGGTATGAGCTGTACCACATGGGCCGCAAGATCGAAATTCTGGCCGCCTACGAGCCGTCCTTCCGGTTCATGGCGGAGTGGTGGAAGCAGCTGTACGGCGAAAGCGAGGGCAAGGAGAACAAGGGTCTGTTCCCCGCCAGCGTGGAATTCACCGCTGACCTGCACTCCATGGGCCAGTACATTCAGCAGGGCGAGCGGCACCTGTTCGAGACGGTGGTGCGCTTCGGCCCCTCCGCCCATCAGCAGGAGGTGCCCTTTGACGAGGGCAACGGCGACGGCCTGAACTTCCTTGCGGGAAAGAGCATGGACTTCATCGCCCGTCAGGCCATGGACGGCACGCTGCTGGCCCATGTAGAGGGCGGCGTGCCCAACATCATCGTGGAGACCGGCAGCAATGATGCCCACACGCTGGGCGGACTGATCTACTTCTTCGAGTACGCCTGCGGCCTCAGCGGCTATCTGCTGGACGTGAACCCCTTCGACCAGCCCGGCGTGGAGGCGTATAAGAAGAACATGTTCGCGCTGCTGGGCAAGCCCGGCTATGAGGAGCTGCGGGAGGATCTGCTGAAAAAGCTGAAACGTTAACGGTTTTGTCATTGCTTTTTCTCCGGGCATATGGTATGCTGACAGTAGGAGAATAGTCCTATTTAAGATAAAGGAGTGATTTCTTATGGTTAGATTGATTATGGGCGCAAACGGTGCAGGCAAGACGAAGCAGCTGATCGAGCTGATCCACGCCGCGGTGGAGAGCGAAAACGGCAGCGTCGTGTGTATCGAGCCCAGCGCCGACATGACCTACGACATCAGCTACAATGTGCGTCTGGTCAACGCCGGTGAGTATAATGTGAATAATTACGAGTGCCTGCGGGGCTTTATCAGCGGCCTGTACGCCGGCAATTACGATATTTCCCATGTGTTCGTGGACAACCTGTGCAAGATCGCGGGCGACAAGGATCTGCAGGCGGTAGAGGACTTCCTGGGCTGGCTGGATCGCTTCAGCAACACCAATGACGTGAAGTTTACCGTCACCATCAGCGCCGACGAGGATCTGGCCACCGAGGGTCTGCGGCAGTATACCTGATTGAATTGAAAAGCGAAAGAGAGGAATGGCTTTGGCCATTCCTCTTTTTTTCGGAGTGTTTCGCTCTCCGGAGCGAGTTACTTTTGCCCGTGGCGGCAAAAGTAACCAAAAACGCCACTTAAACCTGCGGTTTAAGAATCCGCCCACGCTATGGTGTGTACGGATTTGTGACCCTCTGCCACGCGTTCACAGAACACGGTTGTTATTGTTACGTATGACGTATCGACTTTGCTTCTGCGCCGCTGCCGCTAATCGCTGCAACGGTAGAAGATAGATCGTTATACGCGGCGGCCTGAGGGCAGGCCGCCCTACGCATGCTGCCGATAGAATTTTGTAGGGCGGGGCCAATGTGCCCCGCCGCACGACAAACGCAATAGGTTCGATATATCGTCGTAGGGGCGGGGTTCTACCCCGCCCGCCGAACAACGCTTTATATTTCTACCCTCGCACCGCATGAGCGGCAGCGGCGCAGGAGCAGGGACGATTCGATGACGAAACGAAAAAGGAAAGCTTGCGTGAACGTGCGGTAAAATCCAATACATTTGCACATTGTACAGCGCGCCGGGAGGTGAAGGAACTGGAGGTTCCTTCCGGTGTTTTTGCCTACTTTTGCCACTGTAGGCAAAAGTAGGTCGCTCCGGAGAGCGAAACACCCCATCCATTCACCCTACAAACAAAGAGAGGAACGACCTCTGTCGTTCCTCTCTTTTCGTTTTACATCAATCCGGGGATATTCAACCCGCCGGTGAAGCTGTTCATGGAGTTATTCATGGCCTCGTCCGCTTGACGCAGCGCCTCGTTGACGGCGGAGATCACCAGATCCTGCAGCATCTCCACATCCTGAGGATCCACCGCGTCCGGCTGGATGGTGAGCGCCTTCAGCTCCTTCTTGCCGCTGACCACCGCCTGCACCGCGCCGCCGCCCGCGCTGGCGGTAAAGTCGGTGTTCTCCACGTCCTCCTGCGCCTTTGCCATCTGCTGCTGCATCTGCATGATCTTCTGCTGCATCTGCTGCTGGCGCATCATCTGGCCCTGACTGCCGCCAAAGCCGCCTCTTGCACTGTAACCCTTTGCCATATCGTTTGTCTCCTTATGTGATCTTAAAATGTTCCAGTTGTTTTCCTTTTTCCGTCAGTTCGTCCAGCGCGTCGCCGCCGGGGGTGGCCGCTGCCGCAGGCGGTTCCTCCCATGGCGGGATCTCCTGCGGGGGAACAGGCGGCGCTTCCGGTTCCGGTTTTGCCGTCGGCTGCGGCTTTGGTTCCGGTTTCGGGGCCGGGGGCGGCGTTGGGACGGGAGACGGACGCGCCGCAGGTCTGGCCGCCGCTTTTGGGGCCGTTCCCACCGACAGCTGTACCCGGATGGGCGTTCCCAGCTCCTGGGAGGTCACCTCCCGCAGCACCGACAGCACCGTTTCATTATCCAGCGAGGCTTTGACAAACTCGTCCTTGCACAGCACCGTCAGGCAGCCGTCCGCCACCACGCCGCTGGCCATGTCGAGAAACACCCGATTCCTTACACTCAGGCGGCCCTTGTAGTGGTCGATGAGCCGCGTCCACACGGCGGTATCGCCGGTGGAGGTCTCCGCCGTCTGCGGGATAGTCTTTTGCACCGGACGGGGAGTGGGTGGGGGAGCGGGCGGCGCTTCATCGGGGATGTCAAACACCCGCTCGCCGTATTCCTCCGGGGGAGGCGGCGCTTCGTCGTACCGTGTCTCGATGGGAATATCCCGCACCGGCGGCGCGGGCCGCTCCTGAACCGGTTTCTTCGGCGGAGCGGATACAGGCCGTGTCGGCGCGGCCGCCTGCGGTACGCCGCCCTTTTCCAGCGCCGTCACCCGCTGGCACAGGGCCGTCAGGTCGCCGCTCAAAGTCTCGTCACACAGCTTCAGCAGACACAGCTCCGCGTCGGTGCGGGGCCGGATGCTGTCTGGCAGCGCCGCGCAGCACTGCTGCAAGGTCTCCGTCAGGTATAAAAACCGCGTCATGGGCAGGTCGCCCGCCAGACCGGAGAGGGTCTTGCGGTCATAAAGCCCCGTCAGCAGGGCGCTGCCGCCGTCAGGCGCGGCACGCAGGATGGTCATATCCCGGCACAGGTCGCTGAGCTCGCTCAGCAGCGCCGCCACATCTTTGCCGCCCCGGTACAGCTGGTCAAACAGCGCCAGCGCGTCGCCGGTGCGGCGCTCCAGCACGCAGCGCATCAGCTGCACCGTCTGGGTGGCTCCGGCGAGACCCAGCACCTCCAGCACGGCGGCGTTGTCGATGGTGCCCTCCACCGCACGGCACTGATCCAGCAGGGACAGCGCATCACGCATAGCGCCGTTGGCCATCCGGGCCAGCAGCTCCGCCCCGTCGGGGCTGAGGTCGATCTGCTCGGCCTGAGCGATGTGCAGCAGCTGCTGCTGGATATCCCGCGGCAGCAGCCGCTTGAAGGAGAACCGCTGGCACCGGGACAGGATGGTGGCCGGAACCTTATGCAGCTCCGTGGTGGCCAGAATGAACAGCAGGTGCTCCGGCGGTTCCTCCAGAATCTTCAGCAAGGCGTTGAAGGCGGCGATGGACAGCATGTGTACCTCGTCGATGATGTACACCCGCTTTTTCAGCACGGAGG
>ENA-OUQC01000843-OUQC01000843.1-human-gut-metagenome-genome-assembly--contig:-NODE-843-length-18980-cov-3.740026_pt1 | contig 18980 bp, 25 predicted proteins | sample MGYA00237942_ERZ548815 | MGnify/ENA primary metagenome ERZ548815 (study PRJEB26490, sample SAMN05194722) | human gut metagenome | biome: terrestrial biome; feature: human-associated habitat; material... | reverse complement strand
CCCGCCACTGCGTGACGATGTCCTGCATCTCCTCCTCGGTCAGCCCCATCTTGTCCGCGCCGAAGGCTCGGAGCGCCCCGACGCCGCCCCCATAGCCGCAGTTATGCACAAGCACACCGGAGACGGTGAAGCGGAGACGCGCCCCCGCGTTCAGGATGTCGTATACCTTCACTTTTCGAGGAAGCGCCGTTGGTTCTGACAGTTCTCCTGATGCGTCACCCACCGCAGATTTCCCGGCTCGTAGTGACCGTTTACGTTGATTCTGTCCAGCTCCATCTCCCGCGATGGCAACCCGTTCGTCTCTATCATGTAGAGGCAAGCCGCCGTCACATTCGGAAAGCGGAACTCGATGCCCCGCGCTCCGTAGTTCTTGAAGTTTCCGTCCTTCGGGTTGGTGCATCGCTGTTTTGCCGCCGTAAAGCGCCTGTCCAGCCAATGCGGAACGGCTCTCCGTTGGGAGCAACTCTGACACCCCTTCGACTTTCCGGACCGAAGGTTCCCCAGTTCCTGCCATTGTATTTCTCCGCATCCGCCGCACTTCGTCAAGACATAGCAGTGGTTCCACCGCTCGCTCCACCGCTTCTCCGGGCTGATTATCTCCACCCACCCAAAGCGGGCGCCTACCTGCTCCGGTTTGAATGAGACGTGCGCCGCTGGTGGCAGCGACCCCGAATCGTATTTGCCTCGGTTGCCCTTCGACCTCGGCCCATACGATGTGGTCCGCGGTCGCCTCCAATCCCCCATAGTTCAAGACCTCCTTTTCTCCTTTGCAGATTACACCGTCGTGGTTTACCCACTCGATGCCGTCCCACACCTTCATGTCCGTCGTGACATTCTCGATCGGCACCAGACCGCAGTCGGTAAGCACGAGTTGTCCCTCCGCGATGCAGGCCAGCTCCGCGATCTTGCCCTTCTGCCGCAAATGCCCGTTGACGCCGTGCTTCACGACCGGCACCCTGAACATGGCGGAGGCGGAGCTGCAGTAGATATCGCCGCCGCTGCGGAACACGTCCATGCGCCACTTCTCCCCCGCCAGATACGCGATCACGCGCGCCTCGATGGCGGAGTAGTCGGCAACGTGGAAGATGTTCCCCTCCCCGGCCACAAATGCCGTGCGGATCAGCTGGCTGAGCACGTCCGGCACGCTGTCAAAGCACAGCTCCAGCGTCTCAAGATCGCGCTCCCGGACAAGCTCGCGGACGGTGCCAATCTGGTCAAGATGGTTCTGCGGTAAATTCTGGACTTGGACAAGTCTCCCTGCCCATCGTCCGGTGCGGCCCGCGCCGTAGTACTGCAGCAGCCCGCGGACACGCCCGTCGGCGCACACGGCGCTCTGCATAGCGGCGTACTTGGTGGTGCTGGTCTTGCCCAGTTGCTGCCGCAGCTGTAGCACACGGCGCGTCGTGGTGTCTGTGGCATGATTCTGGAGATCCTTGACCGATTCCTTGTTCAGGCTGTCCACGCTCATGCCGGCGGTCCCCAGCCAGTCTTTGAGCTGTGCCACGCTGTTCGGATTCTCCAGCCCGGTAAGACGCCGCATTTCGACCTTGCGCTCCGTAGTGAACGTCTCGTCCACCGCAATAGCGGATGCCACGAACTCTGTGTCGATCCTGACGCCGCGCTCGTTGATCCGCGCATCCAGCGCCCATACTTTCCGCTCAAAGTCCGTCACGGGGAAGCTGCGCAGCCGCTGATAGATGGCCTGCTCAACCTCAACGTCCCGCTTGCAGTAGGCCTTGAACCGTTCCCACTTATCCGGCGCGTGCTCCGGCCGGTTGCGGGTCCGCCCGCCGTTGGCAATGGTGGGCTTGCACGGCTTGCAAAAGTACGATATAAGCGCTGTGCCTTCCTTGATCTTCTGATCTCGCAGCTCCAGCGCAGCACCGGCGGCGTCCAGACTGAGCGGCAGACCGTTCATAGCTGCCTGGATCATCGTGTCCTCCCACTCCTCCGGCGGCATGTCATAGCCGGTGTACCGTTTGAGACAGGCGCGCTCAAAGGCGCTGTTGTGAGCAACCTTCACGGTATTGTGATCCAGAATCCCCATAAAAACGGCCTGTGCTTCGGCGTACTGCCGTATGCACCCGCCGGCGCCATATCCGTCGTATAGGGTGTCTGTCAGATCGATCACGCTCACCGGCCCATCGTCCCAGGCGTAGGCCAACAGCAGGATCTCAAAGTCAAGGGCCTCCACATACTTGAAGGCCCCAGTTTTGCTGATCTCCGCGCTGCTGTACGTCTCTAAGTCGATGAGCAAGCGGCGCTTAGTTGAGGAAGTCATCGTCAGCCTCTGCGTCGCGGTAGCCGTCGTCGAAGTCGTCCGCGCTGCCGCGGTTGCCGCCGAGCGCCTCACCGTCGTGCAGCTTCTGGATGCTGAGAAGCCCCGCGCTGATCCCCTTCTTGCCGTTGCTGCTGTAGCCGAAGAAGTTGATAGCCGCGCGGCCGTAGCAGCCGGAATAGACCTCCAGCGGATCCGTGATCGCGTTGCGCATGTTGTCCACGACAATGGGCTTCTGCTTGCTGCTCACGGTGATAACATAGCAGCCCTTGCACTCGGGGCCGTACTCTTCCCCGCTGTCGCGCATGCCGTCGCCGTCATGCAGCGTGTGGTTGGGCTTGACCGGCAGGGCGTTCACGCCGTTGCGGTTGCAGAACGCCTCGCGCGCGTCAGCGATAGCCTGCTTGATCTTGTTGAGGGTCGCGGTGTCGCTCTTGGGGATCAGCAGCGTGATGCTGTACTTTGGGTCTCCGCCGCCCTGCGGCGCCTGCGGCTCAAAGATGTTGCAGTAGGAAAAACGGACCTTGCCCGTAACGACTTTGGTGTTTGCCATTGTTTTCAATCTCCTTTTCGGTTTTTTAGTTTTCCTTGGGATGGTACGGCATGACGAAGCCGACCAGATGTTCACCCTCCAGCTGGGTAGTCTCAGTAATTGAGATGATACCCCCGGGCTTATCGACGTTTTGGTACAGGGTCGGCGCGTCGAAGTTTTTGAGATATTTCTCCTGAACGAACACGCTCTTGCATCCGTGGTTGCACCCTGACTTGTTGAACTCGCGGGCGATTACGCCGTTTTGGTCAATGAGATTTTCGGTCGGCACCGGCACCTCGGAGGCGGAGCCAGACGGCAGATGCAGAGACGTGAGGCTGATGGACGCATCGACTTTTTCACAGTCGATCCAGTTGGTATCCTCTGGGAAGATGAAGCCCAGCGCGCCGTCAATGACAAAGCCCACTCGACCGTCAGGAACAACGCAGTGAATGACGGACTTCGGGGTTTTGGTAAGAAGGGTCAGCACGTCCTTCTGCGCTTTCGCATAATTCATTTTTCAGTCTCCTTCTTTATTCAAAGTCTTTTACCGCTTCCGCTACCCGGTCGAGCGGCGGGCGCTTGTCGCTTGCCGGTACGATCGTCGGAGCACCGGGTGCGCGGTCGATCAGCGTCTCCAGCAGCTCGGCAACCCTCTTCTTGCCGAGGCTCTTGTCCATGGCCGCGGGACTGAGCAGTTTGGTCTCGGTGTACTCGTCGGCGCCGTAGCCCGCAGCCGCGAGCGCCTCAGCGACCTTCAGCTCATCGGTCCACTTGCGATTGCCGAGCTTGCCCTCGACCACCTTGAACCCCGGCACAGTGCCACCGCTGAGCAGCGTGTCCATGGCCTGCGCCTTCACGCGTTTGAGCCAGAGGCTGATGAGCGGCTCCATTTCCAAAACCTCCGCCACCTCGTGCGGCGCCAGCACCGGCACAGGTACGCGCAAGCTGTGCGTCTCGACATACTCCGTGCAGGTCTTGGTAAGCTGCCGGCAGCGCCCCGCGTGCGGGCAGAACCGGCACCATGCCCCGGCTTTATACTTACCCTTGCCCTTGGCGGCCTCAGCGGCAATCCGCTTGACGGTCTTATTTGCCCAGTAGAGAAGATCCGCGGCCGCAGCGCTCCATGTGCTCACGTTGTTGATGCGCGGCTGATAGATGTGCATGTCCACCGTCTCGATGTCGAACAGATCCCCCAGCAGGTTGAGCGCGCCCAAGGCGTAAAGCATCATCTGGGTATTCTCTTTCGCGTCTACCGCGACGCCCTGCCCGTACTTGTAGTCGATGACGGTGATCGTCTTGTCCTGCACGATGATGCAGTCCGCCGTGCCGAAGCCGTCCGGCACCCAGGTTGAGAAGTCCACACGCTGTTCGAGCAGCACGGTGGCGCCGTCGGTCTTGATCTGCTCTTGTATGTAGTCGCGGTAGCCTTCTGCGCATTCGATCATCTGCTGATCGCACCCGTGGTGCTCGCCCAGATAGGCGTCCAGATCGAAGTGCACGCTCTTATCCGTGCGGGCGACGTATTCCGCCACCTCGTGCGCCAGCGTCCCCTCGCGGGTGAACTCCGTCCCCTCGTTGGGGTAGGCCTCCGCGGCCACAGCCGACGGCGGGCAGTTGAGCCAGCGGTGCGAGCTGGACGCGCTCAGCAGAGCGTGCGCTCTGGCGCTGTGATCATTAAGCTCTTGCATGCAGCCACTGCCTCCTTCAATTCTTTGATGCTGCGAGCCCACGGCTTGCCCGTGTACTCGCAGTAGCGGTGCTCCAGAGAAGCGCCCCGGCTCCGGGAGCTGCCGGGCAGGAACAGCACCGCGTCCGCGGCGTCGATCATAGCCAGACAGATCCGTATGACCTTCTCGTTCTCCATCCCGTCCGGCATATTCGCCGGGCTGAGCGGCAGATACCCCGCGGCGGTCAGTTCCTCTTCGGCAGCCTCAAAGGCCTCCCAATAGCGCTGCACGCCGGTGATCGGCCCCGCGATGTAAACCAGTTTCTTCATTCTGCGTTCCCCTTGACCTTTCGCTCTCTCGGCTTGAACACCCTGCGCAGCAGTTCCAGCAGCCCCGGCCGCTTCTTGGGTGCCTGCCGGTAGATCGTCCGGCGGGCGTGACCGCTACAGGCGGAGCGGTGTTTGGCGTAGGAGCGGTGGCTCCGTGCTCTGTGGTTCATCGCGCTCGACATGCTCACCCCTCCAATCCGGCCAGCCGGGCCATGACCTCGCTGAACTTGTCCTCCGGGATGGCGCTCACCTTCTCGGCGTAGCTCTTGACAATCTCGCGGACCTCGGCCTTTTTGCCGCTCGCGGACAGCGCCACGACCTTCTGCTGAATATCCTCCAGCCTGTACAGCGGCGTCTCCGGCTTCGGCGGTTCCGGCTGCTCAAACGGGACCGGCTCTGCTTTCGGCAGTTCCTGAAACGGCTCCGTGACCGGGTGCTGCTCGGCCAGCTTCCCGGCGAGCTCCGGCGCAGCCTTGCGCAGCACCTCGCCCATGTCGGGCGCTCCGTTGCCCATGATCCGCAGAATGAGCTCGGTCAGATTGACGGTGATGTGGTCGAGCCGGGCGCGATCCTCCGCGCAGAGCTCAATGGTGATGTTAGCGCTCATAGTCGCCCTCCTCCTGTGTCCAGTCGATTCTGGCGATGAGGCACATACGCCCCATCTGGAATTCACGCTCCATCTGCTTGATGGCGGCATGCTGCGTGCCGAATTCGTAGGCGTGATCCGGCATGGGCACACCAGCACGGTTGCAGACGGTAACTCTCCACTTGAATCCGTACATGGTTTTTATCTCCTTTTATGTAGTTTCTGTCCGGGCGCCGGAGCGCCCGCGGTTATTTGACCATCCACTTGGCCAGCGCTACGAGGTTCACATACCACATACGCTTGAGCTTCCGCATCGGAAACGTATGGTTGGCGTGCAGTGTCCGGGGATCTACCCGGAGATACCGCGCTGCGTGTGACAGCGGGATCATGCTCCTGCCGGGGAACTCCGCTTTCAGCTCGGCGAGCTGCAGTTCCAGCGCCGTGTTATCCATGCTCTTTTACCTCCTTAGTGATTTACAGATTTTCTTTATCTTGAAGCCTTGCGTAATCTTCCTCCGGAATCAGACTTTTCACCCATTCTGGCGGGCTGATTCCGGCGTCTGTGAGTTTGTCTGCCGTGAGACCGATACAGGCAAGCTTGTCCGTCGTAATACCGGCGCCCTTCACGTTGTTCACGTCATCACCGATCTGAATCACAACCTCTGCGATGTTTGCCATAGCTTTGGACAGGCCTGTCAGTTCGTCGGGCATCCATTCTCCGGTCTTGGAATACTCATGGATTAGTTGCAGCTGCTCCATGAGTATTTCTTTTAGTTCGTTCATGCCTTCACCTCCTTCTCCGGCAGATAAACGAAGATCGCGTCCTCCGAAATTACCCGGAAGGACTGGATCTCCTCGTGCAGGAACGGGGCCTTTGCCATCTCCGCATCTCCACGGAAGAAAATGAATTCGTGATGCGGATACTGTTTCCGCAGCTGACAGATCGTCATGTGTTGTCCTCCTCTTATGTATTCTCGCATTATCGCGAGTTTTCGCACAAAAAAATTTGCATAGCCTCCTCTGGCGTAATTTTAAGAAGGTCAACCAGTTTGTGCATCTGCCCAACCGAAAAAGCAACGCCATCACATTTCATTTTTCGGGAAAAGGTACTGTTGTCGACGCCGATAGCATGTGCAACAGCTTCCTGCGTCATGCCCTTCGCCGCGATGCTTCCCCTCAAACGGTTAATATCTACACGCATTTGTCTCACCTCCTTTCTCGCATTATTGCGAGTTTGATTGTACGATACCACGCCGCGCGCAAGTTGTCAACGTCTTTTCTCGCATTTTTGCAAATTATTTTCGTGTTTTCGCTTTGACGTATTGCATTTTTGCGAAATTAGTGTTATCGTCTTAATCGAGGTGATTATCTATGACTACTGGGCAACGCATGAAGGCGAGAAGAAAAGAGCTCGGCTTATCAGCTGAATTTGTGGCGGATAAACTCGGAGTTTCTCCCGCGACCATCTATCGATATGAAAAAGGCGACATAGAGAAAACCCCTGGGAATATTCTTGAACCAATTTCTAAAATTCTTAAAACCACACCTGCCTACCTCATGGGCTGGGAAGATTCTCCCGCTCCTGTAAAGCCCGCAGCAGCCCCCACCGCCGAGCGCGACATTGACCCGATCTACGACGCGCTCAACATGGCTGGCCGGCAGGCCCTCTGTGCCTACGGCCGCTTTCTCGGCTCGCAGACGGAGTACCGCGCCCCCGAAGAGCCGGCCGCAGCGCCGTCGCGCATCATCCCGCTGCTGGGCGCTTCGTTCGCTGCCGGTGCGCCAGAGACGCCCGGCGATCTTTTCATGCAGGACTACGCCACGACCGACCCTCACGCCGAATTTGCCATCCGTGTCAACGGTAATTCGATGGAACCGTATCTCGCCGACGGCAGTATTGCCCTCGGCGTGAAGCGCTCGCCCCGCGACGGCGAGGTCGGCGCTTTCTGGCTCGACGGCGGCTTCCTCGTCAAGCAGGTCTGCCAGGACAACATTGGCAACACGTATCTCTTCTCTCTCAACCGCGACCGCGCCGACGCCGATGAAACCATCTGGCACGACTCCGACCGCGATCTCCGCCTCATCGGCACGATCCTCATGTCCCAGCGGATCCCGCTGCCATAAGACTGCACCGCTATCATCAAGAAAGAGAAAGGTGAGAGTATGCTCGCAGAAAAAGCAATCAAATTCGAGGGCGATACACATGGCGCGTTTATTGACAAAATCCAAATACCCGATGAATGTCCGCGGTGTCACTTTGCTATTACTCCCAAAGAGCTTGCATTCGGAGGATACACCAATAACAACGGCGAGCATTTTGCCTCTGGGCTATACCTGTGTACGCATTGTTACCAAACATTTTTAACGCTTTACAAGTGTACAATAGTTAGTTACCCGGGCAAAGGATTTAGTGGGTTTGCTTCACAGCTCCTATATCTCGGCCCGGAGTCTCCGCATGACTGCGAATGCCCGGACGATGTAAAAGCGGTTTTCCCCCGTTTTTATGAAGTTTATAACCAGGCGCACAAAGCTGATTCGCTCGGCCTGGACGAAATTGCCGGCATGGGATATCGAAAAGCGGTGGAGATACTTGTCAAAGATTATTGCCTGCTGACGTTGCCAGATGACAAGGCAAAAGAGAAGATTCCATCCATGTCGCTAAGCCAATGCATCAACCTTATTCCCTATGAACCCATAAGAACGCTGGCTCTCGGCAGCGCCTGGCTGGGGAACGATGAAACGCACTACGAGCGCAAACATGTAGACCATGATTTGGAAGATCTGAAACGCTTTGTTAAAGCTCTGATCTTTTTCGTCTCGGCAGATTTGGCCGTCTCTGACGCCTCCTCGCTCTGCGCTCCAAAGCCCTGACCCAGATATGCAAAAAGCCCGCTCCGGAAATCCCGGAACGGGCAAGGTAGTAACCCGTGTCCAATTTGGACACAAGTCTGCGGGGTATAATGCCTGTACATACCGCGTCATTTCGTTGCATTTGCTGCTGTTGTTAAACGCAGCTTGACATTTTTGTGCAAACTTTCCATTGACACCGGGCCGATAAAATGGGTAAACTAAGCTATCAGCATGAGGTATTCTCATTGTCTGTGTTTTTATCCGCCCTTGGAAAGTAGGCTCTCCACGATAAGGAGAAGTCGAATCCAAGGGCTTTTCTATTATCAAATTACTAAAAGAGAGAGAGAGGCATTCGCGGTGGGGAAAACGGCAATTCTGGTTGATGGAGGATTCTACAGGAAAAGGGCAAAGCGGCTCTGGGGCGAACATGACCCGAAAGAAGCAGCCGATGCTCTGTTCAAATACTGTACACGTCACCTTACGGAGCGCGAGCGGCACCACGATCTTTATCGCATCTTTTACTATGACTGCCCGCCGATTGAAAAACAGCTCTATCACCCACTGCTACAGCAAACGGTGGACTTTTCGCGGACACCGCAAAGTAAATGGATGAAAGCGTTTCTGGAGGCGTTAAAGCAGAAAAGAAAGGTCGCTCTTCGCCTTGGCGTCCTCGACGATAACAATTCCGAATACTATATTCAATATGATGTATTGAAGAAACTCTGCGCAGGGAAAATTCAGATTGCAGATTTGAAAGAAGGGGATTTTTCGCCAAATATCAAGCAAAAAGGTGTGGATATGAAGATCGGCGTTGATATCGCGTCTCTGGCCTATAAAAAGCAGGTGGATCAGATCGTGCTGATTGCCGGAGATAGCGATTTCGTCCCGGCGGCGAAGCTGGCACGCCGTGAAGGAGTTGACTTCGTTCTTGACCCTCTCGGCGCAACAATAAAGGATGAACTGTTTGAACATATAGACGGAAAGCGCAGCTGCGGAGATCCGTATAAAAAGAATCATTGCCATCCCGCCCCGGCTTCGGATGCCGAGGGAGATAAAGACACCGGTAACCAAGAAGAGGCCGATGGCGCGGAACAATAACCCCATGTCCAATTCGGACACAAAACGCCCGTTCCGGAACAGGCAACAAAAAAAGCTCCCCTCACGGGGAGCATAGAATAGATTATGTATCCTGAAACTGTACATACATAGGTACGCAGTTGTCGTTGTACCCATCTCGCAGGACTTCATAAAGGCTGCTTACCGGGCAAAAGCCTTTCTTTTCATAGAAGCCTACCGCCGCTGGGTCCGCGCAGGCGAGAAGACATTTTATTCCGACGAGCTTTCCGCGAAGCTCATCCGCCGTATATGTAGCGAAGTCGGCCAGAAGCGAGCCGATACGCCGCTTTTCATAGTCTGCATCCACGGCAAGCTCCGCGATTTCCAGCGCCGGAGACCCGCGCTTGTTTCCCTCGTCGGTCGTGTAAAAAAGCGCAGACACCCGCAGCGTGATGAATCCCGCAATACGGTTTGCATCAGAATCTACCAACACATGAGTAACGCCCATACCGGATTGTTTATCGGCAATGGCATTAAATCGCAGATAACTTTCGTAATGCTGCGGATTCTCGCAAGAAGAAGAGCTGACATGAAATCGCCACGCCAGCTCAGAGAGTTCCTTATCAAAAAGCGAGAAGGAAAGCTTCATTTCTTGTCTGTCTTTAGATACTTGCTCACATTCTTCTTTGCTTCCTCAATGCGCTCCTTCGTCATAACGGCGGGCGGCTTCGCATCCGGGCGTTTTTTCCCGAAACTGTACACATAGTTCGGAGAGGCTGCGGACATAGTATCAACTCCTTTCCGTCTGCGGTCACATACAGCCTATGCTTTATGCATGATAATGATACAGGATACGCCGCGGCCAATGTTTAACAAATTATGAACAAATCGTGAACAATGGGGTAATTTGCGTTTACTTGCGGTCGTAAGCGTCGCTATGCAGTCACGAGAACACGACGTTGTGTCCGAATTGGACACAATTCCGGGCAGCAGAAAGCCCGTCTCGGGAAACTGCAGAAAGGGGATTCATACGTGGTAGGACAAAACAGCATAGACCTTCTCATGGCAATCGGCGAAAACATGAGCGCGGAGGAAATGATGCTCCTTTCTCTTCAGGGCATGATCGCCGCAGAGGTTGAAATGAAGCGCACAGAGCTCGGAATGAATCAGAAACAGTTCGCGCAATATATGGGTGTAACGCAGGCGACCGTCTCCAAATGGGAATCCGGCGACTCCAACTTTACGCTTTCCGCGCTGATACACATCGCGGCCAAGTTGGACTTGCCGCTGCAATGCCCGTTCGTCAATACAAAAAGGGAGATTTAAATGGCCTAAAAAGTGGAAACACGGCACGGCTCAGCGTATAGCAGGAAGCCCGTCCCGGAAATTCCGGAACGGGCAATGACATGCGGCGTTTTTCTGTTGCGCTCCAACGATCCGGCCCTTATGTCCGGAATGAATGTCCGGTTATAGTGTCGGCACACTAAGAAATGGATTTCTCCCTTTCATGTATAATATACGCGACCGGTGGCCGGATTGCAACATGAATTTTTATGAATTTCTTGGTAATCGGCTCGGCAGAAGATTCTGCGGGCGTCCTCTGCCGAGACCGTACGGTCTAAGTAAAAATAACATATCATTATTTTTCTTAAAGTTAAACACAGCAGATTTAAGTTAAACGCATTTTACTTAGAGTGTGTTTAAGATGCCGCTGGCCGCAAGGCGGCATTCCGCGGAGTTTAACAAAGGAGGCAGCACAGATGGTCCGCCGATCAGACGGCCGCTGGCAGCAGAGCGTCACCGATGTGGACGCTTTCGGCCGGCGCAAAACAAAATATTTCTATGGCAAGACAAAGAGCGAGCTGTTGCAGAAGATTGCCGCATACAACGCTGAGGCCGCCGGCAGAAAGCGCGGTGTGACCTTCCAGACGCTGGCAGACGGCTGGTGGGAAGAGGCCGAGCCAGTGATTGCCCCAAACACCACGAAGGGCTACAAGGCCGCCAAGCGGCGCGCTGTCGAGCACTTCGGCGCAACTTACGCGCGGGAGATCCGGCCAGTCGATGTGAGCCGATTCATAAAGACATTCTGCAAAGAGACTCACGCCGCGGAGAGTACAGCCAAAAACCAGCTCAGCGTCATCAGCCTGATCCTCAGCTGGGGCGTAGATCGCGGATACCTGGACACCAATGTCGCGCGCGAGGTAAGCGTCCCGAAGGGACTATCCAAAAAGAAAATCGTTGTTCCTTCCTCCGAAGATATCCAGCGTGTCAAAGATAATACCTTCCTGCCATTCGGTATGTTCGCCTATTGGGTGATGTATACCGGCCTGCGCCACGGTGAGCTGCTGGCGCTGACATGGGAGGATGTGGACATAGAAAAGCGCACGATTACCGTCAGCAAAAGCCTGTACCACGTCGGCGGGCAGAAAACGAAAACGCCGAAGAGCGACGCCGGCACGCGCGTTCTACCCCTGCTCGACCGGCTGGCTGAGAAGATCACACCAGGCACGGGATTGATTTTCCCGAACCAGCACGGCGGGTACATGTCGGACGGAACGTTCACAAAGAAGTATAACGCATACCGGCGCGCTTCTGGTGTCACGTGTACCCCGCACCAGCTTCGTCACGCATATACAACCATGCTGATTGAAGCAGATGTCAAACCGACCGATGCGCAAGGCCTGCTCGGGCATGCGCAACTCTCCACGACGATGGATATATACCGTGAGATCCGAGAGATTCGTCAGCAAAAGGTGCGGGCCTCCATGCTCGCCGTGGATATCGAATAAAAATACGGTGTCAAATTTATGTCAAAAAATTTAAAACCATTGAAATTCAATGGTTTTACGAGGGTTCGAATCCCTCCTTCTCCGCCAAACCCCAAACCCTTAGATTTTCTAAAGGTTTGGGGATTTTCTTTGCTCTTTTTTCTTCCTTTTGGCGTTCTCTAATAGAGCTTGAAAAAAGAACTAATCGTGTATCTGGTTTTTCCTAATCTTCTAGTAGAAATCGTGTATTGCAAATGATGTACTATCTTTGGGGACATCAACAGCAAACAGACATCGCTTTTTATGACAGATTTTATAAAAGGAATTATATACGGAGTAAAGTAACCCTTTATCACACAATAGTATAGTACTGATGTCCGTTTTTCTGCAAAATTGAAGGAGGAGGATCGTGCAATGGACAAAGCCTATTTAAGAGAGATTTTTGATAAATACTGCAAAAAGCTGCGGATCGTACCGGCGTGGGATGTGAAGCTGGAGTTTGTGGAGGATCCCGCCTGGCACAAGACCGGCGATTTCAAGGTAGACTGCGACGACAGAAAAGCCGTTTTCCTGCTGAACGCGGCCAATCCCAAGCAGGAGAATCTGGAAGAGGTCATCGTGCACGAGCTGATGCATCTCAAAATGTACCCGCTCGACCAGGTGACGGAATCGCTCATCACCAGCACCTTTGAAGATGGCACACCGGCAAGCAATTTTGCCTACCGGCAGTTTTTCACCACGCTGGAGCAGACGGTGGAAGAGCTCGCAAAGTGCTTCCTTCTGGAGTTTGGCGATAATAAAGAGTTCTCGTATGGTCGCTGCGAAGGGCTCAAATCCTTCAACGATCTCTACGACGGGCTGAAAAATCTGGACTGACAGCAAACCCTCATAGGGTGAAAATCTGTGCAGCATGCAAAGACAGCCGGAAGAAAAAGCGGCTTGCAACGTCATTTTGAATAATATTTATTTTACCGCTTGACTTTCCATAGTTTATGAATTATTATCCAAACATAAATAAAATATATCGCCTTCCGCATCACCGGGTGCGGGTCGAAAAGGCGTCCGGGCAATTCCGCAGGTACGGCGCACAGGCGCTATAAGGAATGCCCCGGGCGCCTTTTGCCTTATCTGGCAGCGGCGGGCGGAAAGGAGAATTTTTATGTATATCAAGCCGTTCGCCGTGGAGGAATGGATGAACGAATGGGAAGTCGGCGCACGATACAACATCGCGGAGACATGCGTTGATTCCGTGTCGCTCGATGAGCTGTTCGCGCTGACCGGCGAGGACAAAGCCGCCTTTCTGGAGAATCTTGCCGCGCGCCGTTTGACCTACGGCGATATTGAGGGCGCGCCCGCGTTCCGGCAGGGCATCTGCTCGCTTTATAAAACGATCCAGCCCGAAAACATCGTCACGACGCACGGCGCGGCGGGCGCGACCCACCATGTGTTCTATTCGCTCGTATCGCCGGGCGACCGCGTCATCAGCGTCCTGCCGACGTACCAGCAGCTTTACTCCATTCCCGAATCGCTCGGCGCGAAGGTAAAAATTCTCCCGCTGAGCCGCAAAAACGGGTATCTCCCCGATCTGGACGCGCTGCGCACGCTCGCCGTGCCGGGGACGAAAATGATCTGTCTCAACAACCCCAACAACCCGACCGGCGCGCTTATGAGCCGCGCCATGCTTGAGGAGATCGTGCAGATCGCGCGCGAGGCGGGCGCATACATTCTCTGCGACGAGGTCTACCGCCATCTTTCGCAGGCGGACGAGTGGAGCGAGTCCATCGCCGATCTCTACGAAAAGGGCATCTCTGTGAGCAGCATGTCGAAGGTATTTTCCCTCGCCGGGCTGCGCCTCGGCTGGATCGCCACGCACGACAAGGAGGCGCTCCGCGCACTCGTTTCGCACCGCGACTACGATCTCATCAGCGGTGGCATGATCGACGAAGCCATCGCCGCGCTTGCGCTCAAACACAGCGGCAAAATGCTCGCGCGCAGCCGCGCCATCGTGCGGGAGAATCTCGCCATTCTGGATAACTGGGTCGCCGGAGAAAAGCACGCGAGCTACGTAAAGCCCCTCGGCGGCACGACGGCGCTCGTCTATTATGATTTTGACGTGCCGTCCTATGAGCTGTGCGAGGAGATGTACCACAAGACCGGCGCATTCGTCACGCCCGGCGACTGCTTTGAACAGCCGAAGAGCATGCGCATCGGCTATGCTTATGGCAAGGAAGCGCTCGTAAACGGTCTGAAGGCCGTGAGCGAGTACTTTGCGTGGAAGGAAAAGGAGCTGGAAAAATGAGCGCCATCCGCATCATCGGGCGGGAGGATATCCAAAAAGTATTCACCGTGACCGCGGCGCTCCGCGCCGTGGAGAGCGCCTATGCCGGAAAATCCGCCGGGACGGGCAGCGTATGGCCGATGGTTTTTCATGAGTTTGATCCCGGCCATGCCGATCTCGACATCAAATCCGGCGATCTCGCGAGCGCGGACGTGTACGGAATGAAGGTTGTTTCCTGGTATGACTCAAACGCCGCAAAGGAGCTTCCGGCGCTTTTCGGCACATCGCTGCTCTTCGATCTCGCCACCGGAGAGCCGAAGGCGCTTTTGAACGCCGGCCCCATCACGGCGCTGCGCACCGGTGCGGCGGCCGCCGTGGGTGCAAAATATCTTGCGCGCAAGAACGCCAAAACGCTTACAATCGTCGGCTGCGGTGAGCTCTGCCCATATCTTGCCGCCGCGGCAATCGCGGCAATCCCCTCTCTGGAGGCCGTGTATCTCACAAACCCGCACCGCCCGAAGAAGGCCGTGGAGCGTCTCGCCGCCGTGACGGAAAAGACGGATGCGCTGCTCAAGGCGTGCGATCATAAGCGCGCCGCAGCGATCACCGCCGAGACGGACATCGCCGCTGCCGTCGGCGCAAGCGACATCGTTTTCACCGCCACCTGCGCCAAAACGCCGGTCGTGAAGCGCGCGTGGGTCAAGCTCGGCACGCACCTGAGCTGCATCGGCGCCGACCTGCCCGGCAAGCAGGAGATCGAATCGGCGGTGCTCGCCGCCGCTGCCGTATACGGCGACGATACGGCGCAATGCTTCGCCGTCGGCGAGAGCGAGCTGCCGCACCGCGAGGGCGTTCTTCCCGCGCTTGCCGGAGAGATCGGCGAGGTCATTCTCGGCGAAAAGGCCGGGCGGACAAGCGATGCGGAGATCACCGTTTTTGACTCCACCGGCATCGCTTTGCAGGACATTGCCTCCGCCGCGATCATCCTCAAGGGGTGCGAAAAGCATGGTCTCGGCACGGTCTGTCAAATCTGATTGCGGCATCGATCCACACAGGAAAAGCCCATATACGGATATGCTACTACAACAGCTTGTCCATATATGGGCTTGCTTTCTATTGCGTCAGGGCAAGAGTCTACGCACCTTATCCTTTGTGGGAGTTTTCGTACGCCCGCCGGATATCTTCGGGCAATTGGCCGGGGATCATCGCCGGAAGCGCGTCCTCGCCGCCGTCTTGGATCGCCTGTTCATAGTACCAGCATTTGTATTTCAGCATGTCCAACGTCTGGTTCATCCGTTCGATCTCCGCTTCCACGTGCGCCTTCTGCGCCTCAAACATCGCTTTGCGCTGCGGATAGGTAGACGGTCCCTCCACGCACCAGTCCATAAACTGCCGGATATCTTTGATCTCCATTCCAGCCTTTTTCAGGCATTCAATCATGCGAAGCGCCTCGATCTCGCTCTTGCTGAACTGGCGGATACCCGACACCCGCTCCATACGCGGAAACAGCCCCTGCCGGTCGTAATAGCGCAGCGTGGAGATGGGCAAGCCGAACATCTCCGATACCTGTCCGATCGAATACATAAAATATCCTCCCAAAAGGCTTTAAAATATCTCGACCTGAAGTCAAGTTTATGTTCTATTCGGAGTATAGCACAGCCAAAACACGATCGCAAGGTGTTTTCGAATGCAGCAGCCCGCCCCGGACGGGATCATCCGGGGCAGGCTTTTTCATGAATTATTCGATGCGGCCTTCAAGCACCTTGAGATCGTAGGGCTCAAACTTCACGTGGCGGTAGGCTTCCACATCCAGCGGCACACCCGTCCAGTCGGAGTGCGGCTCGCCGGTCTGCTTGACGAGGACATCGTAGAGAATGTCATACGTCACGCCGTCGATCGTCTCGGTCATCGTGCTGTAGGGCAGCGTGCGGTGATAGGCGATGTGCTGGCCGTGGTTGTTGAAGTGGTAGCCGCAGCGAATACGGCAGCCGTCCAGACCCATATACTCAAAGTTCTTCATGAGATCGGCCAGGATCTGATCGCCCTCGCGCTCGTAGAGGTTTTCCGGCGTGGTAATCGTATAATCCGCGCGGAACTGGATGGGCAGGCCGTACTTTGCGAAGCGGTTGGCAAAGTCGATCATGCCGTCGTGCGGATAGTTCTTGAAGAGCACGCAGTTGATGCGCACCGGCACCTTGAGCGAGCCGAGGAGCTCGTCGTTGCACTCTTCCACATAGTGCACCATGTGGCGGGAGATGTTGATGCAGGTAATCTTGTCCTTGTTGCGTTCGGTGAACGCAATGATGCGGTCAGCAGGGAAAAGCTCGGAGACCGGGAGCGTCGTGTTGATGAACACGCGGTGCCCCTCCGGGATGCAGTCCATCATCACCTGCAGCGCGTCCGGCTCGGAAAACGGCTCGCCGCCGGTGAAAACGAAGTCGCACTTGGGCGTGATGGAGTGGAACATGCGGATGCTCTCGCACACCTTCTCCACGCTGAAGCCTTCGGGATTCTTGTATTCCTGCTTATTAATGCAGAACGGGCAGTGATTTTTACAGTCGTACGGGACGAACACCGTGACGGTCGCACCGCCCTCGCGGGTCATATAGGGGTTGTGGTTTGTCATATTCTTCACCTACATAGGGTATTTTCGAAAAGGAATTATAACACAGCCTTAACAAAAAAGCCAGAAAAAAACAACATAAAGTTGAGAAAAACGAAATTTTTCCGGTTTTGCCCGATTAGTACGTCACGTCCCAGAGAAAAAGCCCCTGCGCCGGGGCGGTGAACCCGGCGTTGGCGCGGCTGTGTGAGGCGAGGATCGCCGCCATATCGTCCGGCGAGCGCTCTCCGAGACCAACTTCGAGCAGCGTGCCGGTCAGAATGCGCACCATGTTATACAAAAATCCGTCACCGGCAAACGTAAAGCGCACCTCTTCCCCGCAGTGCTCGATGGCAATGGACTCCACGGTGCGCGTGGCGGCGCGCCCCGTTTTCTTCCCGGTGGAAAAGGCGGAAAAATCGTGCCGTCCGCAAAGGGCGGTCGCGGCGCGGCGCATGGCATCGAGATTCAGCGGGCGCGGCTCCGCGTATACATACTTTCTTTCAAATACGCAGGGGGCGGCGCTGTTCCAGACGCGGTAAACGTACGTTTTCCGAACCGCCGAGAGCCGGGCGTGAAACCGCTCCGGCGCTTTTTCAAGCGAGAGCGCGCCGATGTCCTCCGGCAGATACTCCCGGAGCAGCGCAAGTATCTCCGCGCAGGACTTGTCCGTCTCCGCCCGGAAGGAGCATACCTGCCTTCTCGCATGGACGCCGGCGTCCGTCCGGCCGCTGCCCGCGATTTCGATCGGCTGCTCCAACGCGCGGGAAAGGAGCGTTTCCAGCTTTCCCTGCACCGTCTGGGCGGTGTTTCCCTGCTTCTGCCAGCCGCGGTAGCGCGTGCCGTCGTAGGAAAGCGTCAGTTTATAATTCTGCATCGAGCAGTCCCCCTTTTTCACAGGGCAAGTATAACACATTTGAATCCATTGTGACTATGCTTTTATTTTTTGTGCGGAATCTGCGCCATCGTTCCAATTTGTTTACATTTTCCCCGGAATTTGTTCATGGAATGTTCACTCTTTGATTTCTGCTCCGGTTATAATAGCATCATACAGAACATCCGGTGTGCAGCCGCCGAATGATCTGGATGCCTCCACCTTAATTTGAAAAATCCGCCGCTTTTCTGCGGCGGATTTTTTATTGCTGCGAGATTGGTCAGGCGTCGATTAGAAAACGAACGAAGCAAACCAGGCCGGCGAACAGGGATTATGAATATGAATATATATGTATTCACCCGCCGTTAATCCATGGTAAAGGCAAAATCACATTTATCACTGCCCCGCCCTATCGTACCTTGCCGCTCAAAGACGATGCCGCACATATTTCCGTAGACGCGGTCATCGCTCAGGCAGAAAGTAGCTGTCAGCTCTTTGCAGCCCAGCAATTTGCAATACTTCATATAGGGGCATTGCAGGACATCGACCCTGTAATGCCGGCTGTCGGATTCAAACTCTGCCGCTTTGAAGCCTGCTTCGCCATTGAACATGGTATCGATCATCCGGGGGAAGATTTTAAAGAAAAGAGGCCGGATAAACGGGATCTTCGTCACCGCATGCAGCCGTTTCCGGTCGGGCTCCACGCCGATTCTCACAGATTCTTCGATCAGGCCTATGGCTTCTTCCTGTGTGATATATCGAATCATTTGCAGATATATAGCGGCTCGCGGGAAAAACATCCGTTCGGTATGCACTTTCTCCTTTTGGGAAAGCCCCTTATATTTCCCGCATAATTCGTTGCAAAGGTCTGCTGCGTCGCTGACCAGAACCTCCGTCTGTTCTTTGCCGATCTTCTTTCTCAGTTCGCCCAAGAGGTAAGCGAAGCCGCCGAGTTTTTCATAATATCTTTTATCGACCATGGTCTATGCTCCTTTAGCGTCGGTTGATTCAAGTATGGCATGCACAAAACGCCATAGCAAGCGATCCGCAAGAACGAACTTACCCCCAATATACAATATAAATAATCCCTCACGCCAACGGAAAGTGAACTGCACCCCATTTGTTAGACAGTATGATATACTATCTAAGAAGTGGGGTGT
>ENA-OUQC01000839-OUQC01000839.1-human-gut-metagenome-genome-assembly--contig:-NODE-839-length-19021-cov-5.263102_pt1 | contig 19021 bp, 16 predicted proteins | sample MGYA00237942_ERZ548815 | MGnify/ENA primary metagenome ERZ548815 (study PRJEB26490, sample SAMN05194722) | human gut metagenome | biome: terrestrial biome; feature: human-associated habitat; material... | reverse complement strand
ATCGGAACTTGTCTGCAATCGCAGAATTTCAAACGCATTTTTGGCGTAAGCTCGGAGTAAATTGGCGTAAGTTGTGGCGTAAGCACCGACAATTTAGGGTCAATCAATAGAGCTTTGCGCCTGCCGGAATGTGAGGATCCACCATCAGCAAATGCAACTTTTCTTCACCGTTTTCGTGATGCACGGCGGAGATCAACATACCGCAGGAATCAATGCCCATCATCGGGCGGGGCGGGAGATTCGTGATGGCGATGCAGGTCTTTCCAACCAGCTCTTCCGGCTCATAATACTCGTGAATACCGCTCAAAATCACCCGATCTGTGCCGGTTCCGTCGTCCAAAACGAACTTTAAGAGCTTTTTGGACTTCTTCACGGCTTCGCATTCCTTGACCTTTACGGCACGGAAATCGCTCTTGGAGAAGGTGTCAAAATCCACCTGATCCTCAAACAGCGGCTCGATCTGAACATTGGAAAAATCAATCGGCTCGTCCTTAATCTCGATCTCGACCGTACCCTTAGCTCCGCCGATGATACCGACTTCTTCAGGCTTTTTCTCCGACTTGGGAGTGTCCAGCGGCTTCATTGTGGGGAACAGAAGCACATCGCGGATGGAGGTATTGTTGGTCAGCAGCATGACGAAGCGGTCGATGCCGATGCCGCAGCCGCCCGTGGGGGGCATGCCGTATTCCATGGCGGTGAGGAAGTCCTCATCGATCTCGCTGGCCTCCAGATCACCCAGCGCCCGGAGCTTCATCTGATTTTCAAACCGCTCCCGCTGGTCCAGCGGGTCGTTCAGCTCGGAGAAGGCGTTGGCATATTCGCTGCCGTTGATGAACAGCTCGAACCGCTGGGTCATATCCGGCCGCTCCGGTTCCCGCTTGGCCAGCGGAGAGATATCCACCGGATGCTCCAGCACGAAGGTGGGCTGGATCAGCTTGCTCTCGCAGTATTCCTCAAAGAAGAGGGAAAGGATGTCCCCCTTCTTGTGCTTGGGCTCCACCTTGATGTTGTGCTCCATGGCGACGGCCTTGGCGGCTTCCAGATCAGGGATCTGGTCAAAGTCCACCCCGGCGTATTCCCGCACCAGCTGGGTCATGGTGGCCCGGCGGAAGGGCTGCTCCATGTCGATGATCACATCGCCGAAGGGGATCTGCAGGGTGCCGTTGACCTTGCGGCAGACCTCCTTCATCAGGCCCTCGGTGCGTTCCATCATGCCGTTCACATCGGTATAGGCCTCGTAAAACTCAATGGTGGTGAACTCCGGGTTGTGGCGGGTGTCCATGCCCTCGTTGCGGAACAGGCGGCCGATCTCATAGACCCGCTCAAAGCCGCCGATGATGCAGCGCTTGAGATAAAGCTCCGTGGCGATGCGGAGATACATATCCAGATCCAGCGCGTTGTGGTGGGTGATGAAGGGCCGGGCCGTGGCGCCGCCCTGAACGGTGTTCAGCACCGGCGTCTCCACCTCCAGATAGCCAAGCGCATCAAAATAGGAGCGGATGGCGGAGATCGCGCGGGAGCGCTTGACAAAGGTCTCCCGCACCTCGGGGTTGACGATCAGGTCCACATAGCGCTGGCGGTAGCGGGTGTCCACATCCTTCAGGCCGTGGAATTTCTCCGGCAGCGGCAGCAGGCTCTTACTCAAAAGCGTATATTCCCGCACATGGATGGAGACCTCGCCCCGGCGGGTGCGGAAAACATAGCCCTTCACGCCGATGATATCGCCGATATCCAGCTTTTTGAAGCGCTCATATTCCTCCGCGCCCAGCTCGTCGATCTTCACATAGATCTGGAGCTGGCCCTGCTGGTCCAGAATGTGGCAGAAGGAGGCCTTGCCCATATCCCGCTTGGAAAGGATCCGGCCGGCGACGGACACATCCTGATTTTCCAGCGCATCAAAGTGTTCCAGAATGGTCCGGCTGTCCGATGTCCGGTCGTACCGGGTCTGAAGGAAGGGGTCCCGTCCCTCGGCGCGCAGGGCCGCCAGCTTGTCCCGGCGGATCTGCAGGAGCTCGCTGCGCTCCTGGGCAGATTCGGCCTGCAATTCCTTAGTTTCGTTCATAGATCGATCCCTCTTTTTTCGTTATCGGGTGACGCTGAGAATGCGGATTTGGAAGCTCATGGCCGGGGCCTCCACCGTGACCACCTCGTCTGCATGGTGGCCCATGACGGCTTTGCCAAAGGGAGATTCGTCGGAAAGGCGCATGGGCTTGGCCTTGGGATTGGCCTCCTGAGAGCCCACCAGGACAAACTCCGAGCGCGCGCCGTTGTCCAGCCGCTCCACCGTCACCGTGGTGCCGATGTTGGCGCCCTTTTCGGTGCTGGCGTTTTCATCGATGATAATGGCGTTGGGAATGATGGCTTCCAGCTCCGCGATGCGGGAATACAGCTTGCCCTGCTCGTTTTTCGCTTCGTCATATTCGCTGTTTTCCGAGAGATCACCAAAGCCGCGGGCTTCCTTGATCAGCTCCGCCACCTCATGCTCCCGGACGGTTTTCAGGTGCTCCAGCTCGGCCTTCAGCTCTTCCAGCCGTTCAGCAGTCAATTTGTATTGTTTTTGCATGGAAAGTACCCCCTGTATCTTGCAGATTATGAAGATCAAAATCAGTAACTAACTCATTATTATAGGGGGCGGCGGGACGGATGTCAAGGTGCGGGACGCGAATTTCCCTTGCCTGGATCGCGCCGCAGCGCCATAAAATGGAGGCAAAGCCGGCGGGATCGGCATTTTGGGGCAGACTGGCCATGGCACCCTCCGGCGGGAGCAGCCCGGGCCGCCAGAAAAGCCCGCTTTCGCAGGTGCCCTCCCCGGTGAGATCTGCCGTCAGCGCCGCCCGGGGCGGCTGTCCGCCGGGAAAGAGCAGCGCCACCGGCGTCAGCCCCGGCGGGACCGCCCCCTCCGGCACAACGCCGCAGCTGCGCCAGAGCCGGCTGCGCAGCGCTTCGCCCCGGGGCTCCTGCAGACGGACTGCGCCCGCCGTCACAGCCAGCGACAGCAGCTGCATCTGCCCCTCCTGGGAGATCTGGCTCCCGCAGACCAGAAGGCACACCTGCCGGAGCTCCAGCCCCAGCGCCCGGGCCGCCTGCTCTGCGATCTGTCCGGCGCAGGCCTGCAGGGCCGGCTCCCGGCGCACCGGCTCCAATCCGCAGGCCAGCGCCTGGGCCTCATATTCCTCCGGCACCAGCACCGGCGAGACCTTCTGCTGCCGCAGCCAGGTCAGCCCGCGGAGCACCCGCTGTCGGGCCAGCTCCGGCCGGTCCTCCGGGATGCGGAGCTGGATCTGGCGGAACATGGCCATGCGAAACTGACCCCCATGGAAGGAGATCCCCGCCCCCGGCTGCAGCCGGCTGCCCGCCGCTCTGGCCCAATTCCAGGGCTCTTTGATCACCGTCAAAACACCAAACATAAAAAATCACCGCCATTTCCTGTGGCTTTTGCCTACAGTTTATGGCGGTGAATGGCAGATTATGCAGAAAGCGGCGGCTCAGGGCTGCTGCGTCTCGCCGGTGTCCGGCGCGGCGGGCTCGTCCGTTTCCTCCGCGGGATCCGGCGCCTGCTGCGCGGCCTGTTCCTCCAGCAGCGTCTGCAGCGCGCTGATGCCGGCCTGCAGCTGGGCGTCGTTTTCCTGCTCCAGCTTGCCGGCATAGAGCAGATACAGGGCCTCGTCGTCCAGCGCCACGGAAATATCCGGCGTCACGCCGGTGTCGGCAAGGCTGTTGCCCTTGGGCGTGTAGTAGCGGGTGGTGGAGATATGGACGCTGGAGCCGTCGGACAGCATGAAGGTCTGCTGCGAATAGCCCTTGCCCGAGGTGGGCGCGCCTACGACGGTGGCCACCTCATATTCCTGCAGCGCCGCCGCAAAGAACTCCGCGGCGGAAATGGAGTTTTCATTGGTGAGCACCACCATGGGCAGCTGGATCCAGTCGGCGTCGGAGGTGTAGGGGGTTTCATTGCCCTGCTTGTCTACCGTAGTGATGACGATGCCCTCCGGCAGCAGCCGGTCCAGAATGGCCCGCAGCACGGAAAGATAGCCGCCGGGGTTAAAGCGCACATCAAAGAGGAAGCCCTGGGCGCCTTCGGCCAGCAGCTGATCCAGATGCTGCTCAAATTCCTTGTCCACATTGGCGTCGAAGTCTGCGATCTTGATATAGCCCAGCTGCCCCTCCAGCATGGTGGAGGTGACACTGTAGGTGCGGATCTCATCCCGGGTGGCAGTGACGGTGACGGTCTCACCATCCCGATCCAGCGTAAGCTCCACCTGCGTGCCCTTTTCTCCCTTGACCAGCTGCACGAGGCTCTGGGGATCGTCCAGCGTGGAGACCTCCACGCCGTCTACCCGAAGGATCACATCCCCCAGCTGGATGCCCGCCTGCTCCGCGGGGCCGCCGGGATTGACCAGCGTGATCTCGTAAAGATGATCCTCCTCCAGACTGTAGGTGACACCGATGCCCACATACAGGTTGGCGCTGTCCTCCTCGATGGCGGCGGTCTCCTCTGCGGTGTAATAGGCCGACCACTGGTCGCCCAGCCCGTCCACATAGCCGGAAAGCGCGCTTTCAATGGCATCTGCTTCGCTGTAGTCCGCCACAAAGTACTTTTCCACGATGTCCGCCACGCTTTTCAGCTTGCTGTAGCGGGCCTCCTGCTCCTCCAGATTTTCCAGGCGGGCGTTGTAGTAATCCGCCGCCGAGAAAAAGGTGATATTGAAGGCGGTGGCCGCAGCCAGAAGCATGAGCATCACCGCCGTCAGGATGCTGACAGAATGTTTTTTCATGGGTCGTGCTCCTTTGGGGAATTATTTATAGGTCACCTTAAAATCCTTGAACTCGTTCAGCGGGTTATAGGTGGAGCCGTTTTTGCTGATCTCGAAATGCAGGTGGGGGGCGGTGCTGTAGCCGGTGTTGCCGGAATAGCCGATGATGTCGCCCTGCTTGACCTTATCATCCTTGGAGACAGAACGCTTGCTCATGTGAGCATATAGGGTGGTGATGCCGCCGCCGTGGCTGATAATGATATAGTTGCCCCAGGCGGAGCTGTAGCCGGAGGTGGTGACGGTGCCCTTATTGGCAGCATAGACCTTGGTGCCGGTGGAGGCTCGCAGGTCTACGCCGGTGTGCAGCTTGCGCTTACCGGTGATGGGATGGGTGCGCATACCGTATTTGCAGGTGACCACATTGTTGCCTGCCGGCAGCGGCCACATAAAGGTGCCGCCCACATAGGTGCTCTGAGCCGCATATTCTGCCGCCGCCTTTTTATATTGCGCCATCAGCTCGTCTTCCGTTTCGATCATGGCAGCATAGGCGTCCTTGACATTTTTCTGTGCCAGCTGGATGCTGTCCATCTGCTTGCGCTTGGCCTCCATCTGGGCCTCCAGCTCCGCCTTGTTGGCCTCCATTTGGAGCTTGGTGTCCTCGGCCTCCTTTTTGGTGTCCTCCAGCTCCTGCTTTTCCGTCAGGACCTTATCCCGAATGGCCTTGAGCTGTTCAAAAAGGTTCTCGTCCCGCAGGGAGATCTGGCGGATGATCTCATACCGGTTGAGAAAATCGGAAAAGCTGTCGGAGGAAAGCAGGATGCTCAGGCTGCTGGTGGTACCATGCTCCACCATATAGCGCAGCCGGCTGCGCAGCTGGGCATATTGCTCCGCCTGCTGCCGCTCGCTTTCTTCCAGCTCGATGGTCTTGTCGGCGATCATCTGCGTCAGCTCCCCCAAAAGCTCCTCCTGGGCGTCGATCTCGTCCTGCTGAGCCTCGATCTGGCTGTCCAGCAGGGAGATCTGCTTCTGCAGGGCAGAAAGATCGTTCGTCAGGCCGGAGAGCTGGGTTTTCAGCTCATTTTTGCGCTTTCCTGCTTCTGCCACTTTGTTTTTCAGGGCGTCCACCTGGGCCTTGGTAACGGCAAAGATATTCAGCGCCGAGGCCAGAAAGCCCGCGATCATCAAAATTGCCATCACCAGCGCAACGGCGGTGATGATCTTCTGCCCGGCGGTGCGCCGGGGCTGGGTCGTATGGTTTTTCTTCATAAGCTCCTCACACCCGCAGGAATTTCCGAATGGTCAGGACGCTGCCGCCCACGCCCAGCACCAGCCCCGCCAGCAGCATCACGCTAAGCGTGGGCTGCCAGACCTGGGTGAAGGGCACCATGGTGAGGATCGCCGTTCCCTTGACCAGCTGTCCCGTAACATACTGATAGACACCCCACTGCACGAAAAAGGCCAGCAGCGCGCCGCAGAGTCCCAGCGTGATGCCCTCTACCACAAAGGGCGCGCGGATAAAATGGTTGGTCGCGCCCACCATCTTCATAATGGCGATCTCCTCCCGTCGGGCCAGCATGGCCAGCTTGACGGTGTTGGCGATGATAAAGACGCTGACCGCGCCCAGCAGGGCGATGAGCGTATAGGAGATCATGTTGGTGACCCGGCGCAGCTGGATCAGCCGCTCGGAGACCTCCTGATTGGAGCTGCTGGAAGCGATGCCCTGAAGCTTTTCCAGCGCTTCCACCGTCTCCCGGTGCAGGGAAACATCCTTCATGTTGATTTGATAGCTGTCCCGCAGGGGGTTGTCCTCCCGCAGATCCTCCATCACATAGGCCTCGTCCCCCAGCTTTTCCAGATAGGCGTCGAACAGGGCCTCCTTGGAGACGAACACCGCTTCTTTGATATTATCCATGGCGCGGATCTTCGCGCCCATGGCAATGGCGTCTTCCCGGGAGACGGAATCGTCGATGTAGACCACGATCTCGCTCTCGCCGGAGAGCTGCTGGATCTGCAGGTCAATGTTATAGGCCAGAAGGCTGAAGATCCCGGTGATCATCAGGCAGGCGCCGATGACGGTAACGGCGGCAAAGCTGGTGAAGCCATGGACAAAAATGCTGGAAAGGCCCTCCCGCATGAAATAGCCGAAGCCGGCCTTCCGCGTCCTCCGTTTCAGGCTTTTTTTGCTCATTTGCGCACCTCCTGCCGGTCAGACCTCATGCGCAGCTGAGGCAGCAGCTCCAGCTCGTCCAAAAGCTCCTGCAGCTCCGGCTCGCCGCCCTCCGGCGGAGGGGACTGCTGCTCAGCGTCTGGAACCGTCTTCGCTGTCTGGGCTGTGGGAGAGGTGGCCCTGGGCGCTGCCGGTGTCCGCCGATGGGCCGGAGCAGCCTGCTGTAGGGCTTCCTCTGTCAGCCGGGTCACATCGGGACGAACATAATAGCCGCCGGTCTGGTCGGAGATGACCGTGCCGCCGTCGATGGCGACTACACGCTTGGCAAACTGGTCCACGATCTCCCGGGCATGGGTCACAACTACAACGGTGGTGCCCATGCTGTTAATTTTCTCAAAGAGCATCATCAGCTCCAGCGAACGGGCGGGATCCAGATTGCCCGTGGGCTCGTCGGCCACGATGACGCTGGGGTTGTTCACCAGCGCCCGGGCCACGGCCACCCGCTGCTGCTCGCCGCCGGAAAGCTCTGAGGGCAGGCGGCGGGCCTTGTGCAGGATGCCCACCAGATCCAGCACATAGGTGACCCGTTTTTTGATGGAGCTCTGGGGCGCGCCCACAGCCCGCATGACGAAGGCCACATTTTCATAGACGGTCTTATTTTCGATCAGGCGGAAATCCTGAAAGACCACGCCGATGGTGCGGCGCAGGTAGGGGATGTCCCGCTGACGGATGCTTCCGATATCATAGTCGCCCACCTGGACCTTGCCGGAGGTGGGGCGGAGCTCGGCGGTGAGCATTTTGATGATGGTGGATTTGCCGCTGCCGGAGGGGCCGACGATAAAAACGAACTCTCCGTCCTGAATGGTCAGCGAGACGCCCCGCAGCGCTTTGGTTCCGTTGTCGTAGGTTTTGAATACATCCTGCAGCTTGACCATAGTGTTCTCCTTTGTCAGCTGATGACGAAATGTTTACAAATTGGTTACAAATGACGATCTCCGCGCAAATACAGCGTTTGGCACAGGGGTAACCCTGTGCCAAAGCAAACGCCGGGTGCGGCGGGCGGGATCAGTTGGCGGTCTCGCGGGAGCGGAGATACTGCTTGACCATCAGCGCCACCTTCAGAACGATGGCATTGTCAAACTCCCGCAGGTCCAGTCCGGTGAGCTTTTTGATCTTTTCCAGACGGTAGACCAGCGTGTTGCGGTGGACAAACAGCTTCCGGGAGGTCTCGGAAACATTCAGATTGTTTTCAAAGAATTTCTGGATGGTGAAGAGGGTCTCTTCGTCCAGCGATTCCACAGAGCCCTTCTTGAACACCTCGGAGAGGAACATCTCGCAGAGGGTGGTGGGCAGCTGGTAGATCAGGCGGCCGATGCCCAGATTCTCATAGCTCATCATGGTGATGCTGTCGTCGAAGACCTTGCCGATCTCCACGGCCACCTGAGCCTCCTTGAAGGAACGGGCGATGTCCTTCAGCTGGGTGGCTACGGAGCCGATGCCGATCACATGGGCCACGCCCAGCTCGGTGACGCCGGCGTCGATCTGCCGGCCGTATTTGGTGATCTCCTTGGAATCGTTGCTCTTCAGCTCCTTCACCAGCACCACCTCGTTCTCGTTGATGGTGAGGGCAAAGTCGCGCTGCCGGTCGGGGAAAAGCTTCTGCAGCAGATCCATGACGGCCACATCCTGCTTCTGATCCATGTGGATCAGGTAGGCCACCCGCTTGGCTTCGTTCTGAAACTGCATCTCGCGGGATTTGATATAGATGTCGCCGGGCAGGATGTTGTCCAGAATGATCTTTTTAATAAAGGTCGCCTTGTCGTGCTTTTCGTCGTAAAGCGATTTGCTGTTGTTGATGGCGATGGCGGTGATGTTGCAGGCGATGGCCGCACTCTGGCCGCTCTCACCGGCAAAGACCGCGTATTCCGCGCCGTTGTCATAGCCGTCCAGCCGACGGAAGGAATAGCCGCCGAACTCACCCTCCTCGCTGCCGGAGGAGAAGAAGTCCTCCGCGGCTTCCACATTTTCGCCGATAAAGCGAAGCTCTGTGCAGGAGACGATGTTGCCGGCGTTGTCCACGATACCCAGGATGAACGGGACCTTGTTTTTGATTTCCAGCAGGATGCTTTGGAACAGTCTGGCTGCCATTTGGATCACCTTTACCCTTTATTTATTATTCCTAAATTCAAATCGCGCTTTATGTTTATTTTAACGCAACCGATTGCTTTTTTCAACAATTATTTTTGGAATTTACATCTATTTTTCCTACAAACTGTCTGCGAGGGCCAAAATTTGCCGAAGTTCGTCGGAATTCAGTGGCCTCCAGCTCCCGGGAGCAAGGCTTTCGTCCAGCTGCAAAGGCCCGATGGACAGCCGCTTCAGGGTCAGGACGGTCTTGCCCTGATGGGCAAACATCCGCTTGATCTGGTGGAATTTCCCCTCCCGCAGGGTCACCCGGCAGGTGCGCCCGTCGCCCATGCGCTCCAGAAGGGCGGGCTGCGTGGTAAAATCTCCCAGATCCATGGGCGCGGCAAAGGCCGCCTCGTCGCCGGCGTCGGCCGGCGCGTCCAGCGTCACCAGATAGACCTTATCCGCGTGATGGCGGGGAGAGGTGAGCCGGTGGTTCAGCGGGCCGTTGGAGGTGAGAAACAAAAGCCCCTCCGCATCCTTATCCAGCCGCCCCACAACGCCGGGCCCCGCCTTGCGGTAGCGCTCTGGCAGCAGATCCAGCGCCGTGAGAGCGCCCTTTCGGTCCTCCGTGGCGGAGAGGACCCCCACCGGCTTATAAAGCATCAGATAAACATAGCCGTCGCCCTCCACAGGCTGGCCGTCCAGCAAAATGCGCTGGGCTTCCGTATCCGCCTTCAGGGCGCCTTGCCGGACGGCGGCGCCGTCCACCGTCACCCGGCCCGCCTTCAGCGCAGCCTGGGCTTCTGTGCGGGAGAGCAGGCAGCAGGCGCTGACGATCCTGTCCAGCCGTCCCTTCATGCCAGCGCCCCCAGAATTTCCTGCCACAGCAGGGCGATGCGCTGCTGCTGGCCGGTGAGGTAGAGGGCCCCCAGAAGGGCCTCCAGCCCGGTGGCATAGGCATATTCCCGCAGGGTGCAGTGCTTGGGGACGCTGTGGAAGTGGGCGTTGCGCCCGTGGCGGAAGACGGCGGTCTCCCAGGGCGTCAGAAGCGGCAGCAGCTGCTCCATGGCCTTGGCCTGAGCCGGGGCGGAGACCAGCGCCACGGTGCTCCTGTGGGCATCCTCCACCCGGCAGACCCCCTTGTCCACCACGGCGGTGCGGGCCAAAAGCTCATAAACGCCGTCGCCGATATGGGCCAGCGTCAGCGTTGGGACGGCCCGGAGCTGCTCCTCGGTATAATGCTGCTGAAATAATTCCATAATCCCTCCGCGGGAGCCTGAAAGAACGCCCTTCTGCGGCGCCGCGCTCCCGCAGAAAATATTTTACCACAGCCGGCGCTTTTTGGGTATCTTTTTTTCGGAAAATGTGCTATGATGCAGCTGCATGATTACTCATAAAAGAAAAGAGAGGGATCCTGATGCAGTACAAACGATTCGGCAAAAACGGCCCCATGGTCTCCCGCCTGGGCTTTGGCTGTATGCGTCTGCCCGCTGTGGGCGAGGGAAAGAAGTGCCGCTGCGATGACGACCGGTGTATCCCCATCCTTCGCCGGGCCTATGCGCTGGGCATCAATTTTTTCGACACCGCCTGGGGCTATACCAACCGGGATAACCAGCGCATCGTGGGCAAGGCCCTCCACGATGTGCGGGACAAGGTCTATTTTTCCTCCAAGCTGCCGCCGGACGAGGTGCAGCAGCCGGGGGATTTCCGCCGGAAGCTGGAGCTTTCGCTGCGGCTGATGGATACAGACTATCTGGATTTTTATCACATGCACGCCCTCAACGCCAAAAAGTGGGATCACGCCAGGGCTGTTCAGATGGATCGGGATATGCAGAAGGCCCGGGAGGAGGGCCTGATCCGGCACATCAGCTTCTCCTTCCACGATGCGCCCCGGGTGATGACAGACATCGCCGACAGCGGCATTTTCGATACCGTCCTCTGTCAGTATAACCTGATCGACCAGAGCAACGAAGCCGCCATGCAGACGCTGGCGGAGCGCGGTATGGGCGTGATGGTCATGGGGCCGGTGGCAGGCGGCATGATCACATCCGGCGGACAGCAGTTTCTGGAGCTTTACGACACCCCGGCCAAGACGCCCCAGGAGCTGGCGCTGCGCTTCGTGCTGGGCTTCGACGCCGTCAGCCTGGCCCTTTCCGGTATGGAGAGCGTGGAGATGGTGGAGCAGAATGTGGCCATCGTGGAGCGGGCCCTCTCCGTGACGCCGGAGGAGCGGGCGCGCTACCAGACCACCAATGACCGTCTGCGCCAGCTCTCCGAGCTTTACTGCAGCGGCTGCGCCTACTGCAATGTCTGTCCCCAGGGGATCCGGCCCCAGCAGCATTTTAAGGCCTATAACCGGGCGCGGGTCTGGGGGCTTTATGAAGCGGCAAGGAAGGATTATCTTTTTGATGGGCTGGATAAGGATGTGGAAAAATGCGTCTCCTGCGGTCTTTGCGCCGCCCAGTGCCCGCAGTTCATCCAGATCCCGGAAAAGCTCCGGGAGATCCGGGACTATTTTACCAAATGATCGACAGATGCAGGGAAAAGCGTTCTTTCTTTGCAAAAACGGTTGCAATTTCCTCGCGGCAGGTATAAAATAATCCCGCGAATAAGTGATTATTTGGAAAAGGCCATGGCCTTTTCTGCGCTCCCACGGAACGAGCGCAGAAAAGCGGGCTGCGCGGATGTGACCGGCTTTGCCGATGACATAAAAAAATAAACAGATAAAGGAGAAAAACGCATGAAACTGAAAAGCAAAAAAAGCGCGCTGCTGTTGAGCTTTACCTCGCTGCTCCTCTGCTTCGCAATGCTGGCCGGGTCTACCTTCGCGTGGTTCACCGATACGGCGACCACGGGGGTCAACAAGATCGTGGCGGGTAATCTGAAAGTGGATCTTCAAATGCAGAAGCCGGACGGCAGTTGGGCATCTGCAAAAGGAGAAACCTTAGAGTTCAAGAAAGCTGCCAACGCACCGACTGATGAGAAGGTTCTTTGGGAGCCGGGTTGTACATACGAGCTGCCGAAGCTCCGTGTTATCAACATGGGCAAGCTGGCGCTGAAGTACACCATTGAAATCACCGGTATTAACGGTGATGCCAAGTTGAATGATGCTATTGATTGGACAATCGACGGCATTACGCTGGACAATACATTTACCAGCTTGGCTGTTGGTGCAAACAAAGAGTTCACCATCAAGGGCCATATGAAGGAAACTGCCGGCAACGAATATCAGGGTCTGTCCATTAACGGCATCGGCATTACTGTCTTTGCTACGCAGGACACTGTTGAATATGACAGCCACGACAACCAGTATGATAAGGATGCCGGTACAGCACATTATACTCTCGCTGAGTTCAATGCTTTGACCGAGATTCCCGAGGATGTTAAGGTAGTATATCTGAACATCGGTGATGTTTCCCTTGCAGACGGTGATGTTACCATCGGAAATAAGGACATCTGTGATATGTGGACTTGGGATAGAAATACCGACCACAATGTGGGCGAGATTCTTGAAGATGGACGCAAAGTCTATATGGTCAGAGATACAGATACCATTTACAGCTCCAATAAGGCTGGTATTACCCTGTACATCAGTGGCTCCGTAAAGGATAACCCGGAAGGCGGACTGAATCAGAGTGATTCACACGCTATCACCTTCAGCATTCCAGATGCTTCCAATGTTGTGTTCACGAAGGACTTCACTGTGAACGGCTATTTCCGTATGTCCACCGGCTGGTCTGACGGCAGAAATCTTGGTGGTGCAGTCTACAATCGCACTGTAAAGAGCGTTCTGTTCGATCACAGTACCTTCAACGGTATTTGGATTCAGAATGGTGGCTTTAATACAAACAGTCTCACGCTGGATGGCTGCACCTTCAACGCTTATGAGAACAAGGTGTCTGCCAATGATTCTAACCCGCTGTGGTTCTGCAATATCCGCACCTGCGATGTGACCGTCAAGAACTGCACCTTCAAGGCTTCCCGCCCGATCAAGGTCGTTGAGCAGGCTGTTTTCGGTGCGAATGTGACCATCACCGACAACAAGTTTGATATGAGCCTGACCAATTCTGCTAACGATGCGAGCAAGCCGAAGAACGACGCCATCATGTTCTCCACGCTTAAAGGAGCGGACGCGAATAGTCCTGCGGGTACGCTTGGCAATGTTGTAGTCAGCGGCAACGAGGTCACCGGTGCGAATGCCCTGTTGACTTTCTTCAATCCCAGTCAGATCACAATGGCGAATGGCGCAACCTTCAAGGTTTCCGACAACACCCTGAACGGTGCAGAACTTAGCGTTGAGTGGAAAACAACCACCGAATACACGCCCAATTTTGTCACTGTAAAGTAACCCGCACAGCAAAAGCCCTCCGCTTCGGCGGAGGGCTTCTTTTTGTCCTTTTTGGATCATGCGGCGGGGGAGAGGGCGGGCTGGGCCAGGGCCTGACGGCAAAGCTCCATGGCCGTCAGCAGAGGATCGTCCCGCAGGTAGGTCCCCTGCTTCTGCCGGGAGAGCAGCAGATTTACCAGCCGCAGGGTGGGCAGGCCCGCGCCGGGGGCCGGGTCGGAAAGCCCACAGACGGCCTTCAGCCGGGCCAGCGCTTCCAGCGTCTCCTCTCCCAGCCGGTAGGGCTTTTCGGGAAGCGCGCTGAGATAGCCCAGCGAGACCAGCGCCCGGTTCAGGGCCGTGCCGTTGTCGGAGCAGCTGCCGGGGGCAAGGGCCACCGTTTCGGGCACATAGGCGGCGGAGCCGGAGAGGGCGGTCTGGGTCACAGGCACATCGGGCGCCAGCCCCACGCCCTCATAGTCCCCGTCCCGCAGGGAAAGCAGGGCCATGCCGGTGACCACGGCGGCAGAATCATCGGGCAGCACAACATGGTATTGGGCCCGGGCCTTGCCGTAGGTGGTCTCGCCTACTACGGTGGCATAGCCGCTGTCCCGCAGACTGGCCGTCAGCACCTCGGAGGCGGAGGCGGAGGCGCCGTTGACCAGAAGAATGATCTGCCGCAGGGCCTTGCCCTCGCCATCGGAGGTGTAATACTTCACCGTGGGCTGGCTTTCTTCTGCGATGCGCTGAGAGAAGGAGAAGAAGGTCACCCGCTCCGGCAGCAGGTCGGAGACCATGGAGCAGGCCAGATCCAGATCGCCGCCGGGATTATCCCGCAGATCCAGGATCAGGCAGTCCTCTGCCGTCAGGGCGGAAAGATCCTGCCGGAAGCGGGCGTAGCTGCCGTCTTCATCGGAAAACCGATCCCATTTCATGAAATAAATATGCTCCTCCAGCGCCCGACCGGTGTAATTTGGCGTTTCCAGCTGCCGCCGGGTGAGAGTGAAGGTGCGCTCCTGTCCGTCACGCAGGACGGTCAGCTCCACCTGCGTCCCCGCCTCACCCCGAAGCCGGGCGGAAATGCCGGACAGCGGGAGGCCCTTCAGGCTCTCGCCGTTGACCCGGAGCAGCAGGTCGCCGGCCAGAATACCGGCTTCAAAGGCGCTGCCCTCCAGCGAAACATCTGCCACCGCCGCCTGCCGGCCCTGCTGAGTGATGGTCACGCCAATGCCGGCATAACCGGCATTGCTCTTGGGAAAGGAGAGGGTATAGGTCCCGGCGGGGGAATAGAGGGTGTGGCTGTCGTAGCCGGAGAGCATTTTGCGCATGAGCCGTTCATAAAGCCCGGCGTCCTTCTGCAGGGCCTGCAGCAGTGCGCCCTCCTTCTGCCAGGAGGGAAAGACCCGGCCCAGCGGATCGTCCTCCAGGCTGCTGGTCAGGCAGTTTTCCCGAATGAAATCCGAGACCTCCAGCAGGATCTCCTGCTGCGTCTCCGGCGTTAGCGCTTCGGCGGCCCGAACGGGGAGGGCAAGGCCAAGGCAAAGCACCGCGGCCAGCAAAAGAGAAATCAGCTTGCGTTTCATAAAAGCTCCTTTTCAGCAATGAAAAATGCCGGGCGAAGCCCGCCCGGCAGACGCATTTTTACATATGATCCGGCGCGGAAACACCGAAGGCGGAGAGGGTGTTTTCGATGACGGCAGCGGTGCAGCTGCAGAGCAGGATGCGGGCGTCCCGCAGGGCGGGCGCCGCATCGCGGATGCGGCATTCCGTATAAAACTTGTGGAAGGCGGCGGCCACCTGCGTGGCATAGCGGTTCAGACGGGAGGGATCCCGCTGGACAGCCGCCAGACGGATCTCCTCCGGCAGGTGGGAAAGCTCCCGGATCAGCTCCAGCTCGGCAGGCTCGGTGAGCAGCGTCAGGTCGGCGGAGGAGATCTCCGTGGAGATGCCGTCCTGCGCCAGCGCCTTCAGAATGCTCTTGATGCGGGCGTGGGCATACTGGACATAATAGACGGGGTTGTCGCTGTCCTGCCGCACGGCCAGACCCAGGTCAAACTCGATGGGCGAGGCGGCGGAGCGGGAATTGAAGAAGAAGCGTGCGGCGTCTACGCTGACCTCATCCAGCAGATCGTGGAGGGCGATGGCGTTGCCGGTGCGCTTGCTCATGCGGACGGGCTGACCGTCGCGCACCAGCTGCACCAGCTGCATCAGGACGATCTCCAGCCGGTGGCTGCCGTCCAGCCCCAGCGCGTCCAGCGCGCATTTCAGCCGGGCCACATGGCCGTGGTGATCCGCGCCCCAGATGTTAATGACCCGGTCAAAGCCACGGACCTCGAATTTGTTCCGGTGGTAGGCGATGTCGGCGGCAAAGTAGGTGTAGAAGCCGTTGGCCCGGCGAAGGACATCGTCCTTCAGCTCCAGCTTTTCGATCTCCTCATCGGTCTTGCCCTCGGCCTGATACAGATTGCGGAGCAGGGCGGAGGTGCGCAGCCACAGCGCTCCCTCCTTTTCATAGGTCCAGCCGCCGTCGGTAAGCTTCTGGACGGTGTCGGCCACAAAGCCGCTTTCATGGAGGGTGCTCTCAAAAAACCACACATCGTAATGGATCAGATAGCGCTCCAGATCCGCCTTCATGGCGGGGATATTGTGCTCCAGACCGAACCTGGCCAGCGCCTGCCGGCGCTCCGCGTCGTCCTTCTGAAGCCAGCTGTCGCCATGCTCCTCATAAAAGAGCTTGGCCAGCGCCTTGATATCGCTGCCGTGGTAGCCGTCCTCCGGGAAGGGGACGGCGTCTTCGCCCAGGATCAGCTGACGGTAGCGGGCGTCCAGCGAGAGGGCGAATTTATCGATCTGATTGCCGGCGTCGTTCACATAAAACTCCCGGGTCACATCGTTGCCGGCCCGGTGGAGCACCTCCGCCAGACAGTCGCCCAAAACGCCGCCCCGGGCGTTGCCCATGTGCATGGGGCCGGTGGGGTTGGCCGAGACGAACTCCACCATGATCTTCTCCGGCCTGTCCGCCGGGGTGCAGCCATAGTCTGCGCCCTCCCGGACGATGCCCTCCAGAACAGATTCAAACCAGCTGTGGGCCAGACGGAGATTGAGGAAGCCGGGGCCGGCGATCTCCAGCGCGGAGAAGCAGGTGCCCTCCAGCCGGGCATGGGCGGTGAGGGCCTCCGCGATCTTCCGGGGCGGGAGATGCAGGGCCTTGGCGTTTTGCATGGCAAAGCTGCTGGCGTAGTCGCCGTTGCGCAGATCCCGGGGGATCTCGATCTGGGGCTCGGAAAGCTGGGCCTGGGGCAGGTCGCCTGCGGCTGCGGCGGAAAGATAGGCGTTCTTCAGCAGCTCAGAGGCCTGCCGGATGGCGGTCTGGATAGGATTCATTGGAAAATCGCTCCTTCTTCAGCGTTTTTGATGTTCAGACTAAGATGGTTGACGCCCAGGGGGCTGCTGCCCACCTCGATGGCGTATTTCACATCCAGCGCACCGCCGTCGTCGGTGAGGGTGTTCTGGATGCTGTGGGTGGAGACCACCACGGAAAGGTCGCCGTAGTCGGTATGGTAGAGGGAGAGGTGGCGCTTGCCCTTTTCAAAGACCAGCTGGGAGGGATAAAGCCCCGTGCGGATCACCCGGACGCTGGCCGGCGCCACGCGAAGGGTGGTGCGGGTGCCGGCCAGACCGGTGAGCTCGGTCTCCTCATAGCTGATATAGTAGCTGCCGTTTTTGCGGTAATACCGCCCGGCCGTCACCAGCGTGACGGGATCGGCAGCGTCTTCCTCGTTCTGCTGCAGACCCTTGATGGAAATGATAACATCTTTTTTCATAAAAACAAAGGATCTCCTTTGGGTAAAATCACGATAAAACCGCCCGGATCGCCCGGAAAAACAGATCATCAATCACTTTACTATACCACAGAAAAGGAAAAAAGCAAAACAAAAACTGCAAAAATACTGAAAACAGAAAAGTATGGCAAAAGTATCAATTTTTCCGCAAAACAGAATTGAATTTTTGTTGACTTTCTGGTATTCTTTTACCAAGATCGGGAAAAGCTGGCTTTTCCGGGTCTTTGAGCAAGATAAGAAGAAGGAAGGGACATTATGAAGATCCAAATTACGGAAACCGTCCTGCGGGATGCGCAGCAATCGCTGATGGCGACCCGGATGCCCACGGCTGATTTTCTGCCCATCCTGGAAAAGATGGATCAGGCCGGATATTACTCGCTGGAGTGCTGGGGCGGCGCTACCTTTGACAGCTGCCTGCGCTATCTGGACGAGGATCCCTGGGAGCGGCTGCGCACCATCCGCAGCCATGTGAAGAATACCAAGCTGCAGATGCTGCTGCGGGGCCAGAACCTGCTGGGCTATAAGCATTATCCCGACGATATCGTCCGGGCTTTCGTGCGCAAGAGCGTGGAAAACGGCATCGACATCATCCGCATCTTCGACGCCCTGAACGACCTGCGCAATATTGAGGTGGCAGTGGATGAGGGCCTGAAGTGCGGCGCGCATGTGTCCGGGACCCTCTGCTATACCACCAGCCCCATCCACAATCTGGAGATGTTCGTGGAGCTGGGCCGGCAGCTGGAGAAGATGGGCTGTCAGTCCGTCTGCATCAAGGACATGGCGGGCATCATGAGCCCGCAGGCGGCCTTTGAGCTGGTCTCCGCCCTGAAGAAAAGTCTTTCCGTCCCCGTGGTGGTCCATACCCACTGCACCACCGGCACCGGCCCCATGACCCTGCTCAAGGCGGCGGAGGCGGGCGCGGATGTTTTAGACTGTGCCATCGCCAGCTTTTCCGGCGGCACCTCCCAGCCGCCCACGGAGACCATGAGCTATGTGCTGGGCGAGATGGGCTATGAGACCGGCCTGAACACCGAAGCCCTCAAGGAGATCAACGACCATTTCAAGAATATCCGGGCCAAGGCCATTGCCGACGGCGTTTTGAACCCCATCGTCATGGGCACCGATCCGGACGCGCTGACCTATCAGGTCCCCGGCGGAATGCTCAGCAATCTGGTGGCTCAGCTGAAGGCGCAGAACCGGCTGGATCAGTTCCAGAATGTGCTGGAGGAGGTCCCCCGGGTGCGGAAGGATCTGGGCTATCCCCCGCTGGTGACGCCTTCCTCCCAGATGGTGGGCGTTCAGGCGGCCAACAATGTTCTGGCCGGCGAGCGCTACAAGATCGTCTCCAAGGAGATCAAGGCCTATCTGAAGGGCGAATACGGCAGGGCCCCCGGCCAGATCGATCCGGCGCTGCAGAAGAAGGTCCTGGGCGACGAGCAGCCCATCACCTGCCGCTATGCCGACCTGCTGGAGCCTGCCTTTGAAAAGTATCGGGCGGAGATCGGCGATCTGGCCCGTTGCGACGAGGATGTGCTCAGCTATGCCGCCTTCCCCCAGGTGGCCGAGACCTTCTTTGAAAAGCGGAAGGCCCGGGAGGAGCAGGTGGTGCGCTATACCATCACGGAGGTGTAAGCCATGACAGATCTGGTGAATATCAGCCCGGGCAACGCCGCCATCGCCGCGCTTCTGGGCTATGCCGTGGTCTTTTTGGGCATCGTGGCGCTGATGCTGGTGATCCTGCTGACGGGCAGGGTCATGCACCGGCCGAAGAAGGCCGCCCCCGCCCCGGCGGAACCTGCGCCTG